>ENA-ORRN01001432-ORRN01001432.1-human-gut-metagenome-genome-assembly--contig:-NODE-1432-length-16656-cov-17.183965_pt1 | contig 16656 bp, 10 predicted proteins | sample MGYA00242174_ERZ509132 | MGnify/ENA primary metagenome ERZ509132 (study PRJEB26280, sample SAMEA2338671) | human gut metagenome | biome: human gut; feature: human-associated habitat; material: faeces... | reverse complement strand
ACTTATTTTAAAATAAGTGCCTTGTATTTTAAAATATATGGCTTGTATTTTTGACTGTTATAAGGTATTGAAATACAGAAACCTGTAAATACTGGTTTTTGACTTCATTTTGTATGGTTTATATATCTATGGCAGTGTGTAACTGCGTTTGTGGAAAGATGAAAGCAATAAGCAAACGATACAAATTATTCTTTTTGGTGGGGGAGAGCGCGTTTGCGTGTGGTTGCGCGGAAATGATCTCCTTCATCTTTCTTATTTACGGATTGCTGTATGGAGTCGATGAAAGATTTCTTTGCTGCTTCTTGTGAATTTGCCGTGCTGTCGGCAACTGACGGTTTGGTGGTTTCCACGGTTTCTTTTGTATGGAAACGTATCATGGAAACTTTTGAAATGAAAAGCAGTTTTACGGCATCGCTCTTGGGCTCGTCTAAATAAACGAATCCTTCTATTTGTTTGATGGGCAGGTTGGAAGCGTCTATGGTAAGGACGTTGTCTCCCTCGCCATAGATAGGTTGCTGTGCACATGAAACAGAATCGTTTGCGTATTTTATTGAAATTACAGCTTGGGCATTCTTGCGTCCTTCTTTATAGACAAACATGGTTGTGAAGTGCCATTCATACCTGTCTTTCGGCTTGAACGATGTGTCGGCATTGATATGGAATTCAAAACGATTCTTGCCGGGTTGGGGGAGAAGCAAACCATATGTTTTGAAAGTCCATATGTTTGCCGTATCTCCGTTTGCAGTAAGATTGGAATAGTTTATGTCGTTTTCCAAAGCACCGCCATTGGCTTGTATTTCGTTCTGGAAACGCTTTTCGAGGTTGGTGTATATTTTATAGAGCTGATCTGCGTGTCGGGAATAGTATTCCATTGAATTGTTGAACTCCTTCCGGCTAACATTGTACTTTTGCAGCACGGCTTCGGTGTAAATTTCCGTGTTGTTGTCCTTGTTGTTTGTGTTTTTGGCTATGGCTTGCGCTTCGTGATAGTCATAAAGTAAGTTCTCCATTTTGTCGGGAGAAATAATTCCTTTGGGAGTGCGTACTTTGCATGATGTGGCTGCAAATATGACTGTAGCAGTAAGGAATATCGTGATTACTTTTGATGCTTTCATGAAGTTACTTCCCTTTTTATGACATGTTTTTATTTGCTTTCCTGCGTATGCGATGATTTGCTTGTAGCAGAAAGATATTTTCTATAGAATAATATTACGCAAAGCGAGCCACAGGTTATGGCAGAGTCGGCAAAATTGAAAATCGGTGCGAAAAAAACAAAATGTTCTCCGCCTATTAAGGGCAAATTGTAGGGAAGATAGGTATCAATAATCGGAAAATAGAACATATCTACCACTTTTCCCGACATGAAACTGCCATATCCTTCGCCGGAAGAAACAAGCGAGGCAACATTATAGTCGGTGCTTTCGCTGAAAATCATGCCGTATATGGCGTTGTCAATTATGTTTCCCAAAGCACCGGCAATAATCAGGGATATGCAAATGATGTATCCTCTCGGAACGTTCTTGCGGGAAATTCTGCTTATATAGTATATAAGAAATCCCACGAATATCAACCGCGCAACCGTTAGTATCAATGTTCCGGCAATGTTTACTCCAAAAGCCATTCCGCTGTTTTCAACGAAGTACAGATACATCCATGATGTTATTTCGTGGGCTTCGTGCAAAGCGAAGTTGGTTTTGACGTAAAACTTTATGGACTGGTCAATAAATATAACGGCAGCAACAATAGCCACTGCCGTTATAGCGTTTATTTTAACTTTATTATTAAGCACGGAATATATTTCAAATACGGTGTTTTTGCTTGTTAAGCATTTCTTTGGCCTCAATAGACAATGTAGCATGCGGAACTATGCGTAACCGTTCTTTAGGTATAAGTTTACCGGTAACGCGACAAATACCATAGGTTTTGTTTTCAATTCTTACGAGAGCTTGCTGTAAGTCGCGTATGAATTTTTGTTGTCGTGCGCACATTGTAGTAAGTTCTTCCTTTTCCTGCGTGGCAGAGCCTTCTTCAAGAACTTTGAAAGTGGGAGAGGTGTCTGTAACGTCGTTACCGGCTTTGTTGGTAAGAACAGACATCATTTGGGTGTATTCCCTTTTTGCCATTTCTATCTTCTTGAGGATAATCTCTTTGAATTCCGCAAGTTCTTCGTCGCTGTACCTTGTTTTTTCAGCCATAGTCTTTTGATATTTGAAAAGATTACTTTTCTATTTTAATGGTTAAATTAGTGTCGCCGATATTCCATTCTTCTCCGTTTTCAACTTTGGGAGAAATAGTAAAGGATTTTGCAAGAACCTGTGTTGATATATAATCTTTGAAATTGCTGATGATGTTTTTCGCAACGTCCGAATCTTCTATTGTAATATTGATTCTGTCGGTTATTTCAAAGCCACTCTCTTTGCGGAAGGTCTGGATATGTTTTACAAGTTCTCTTGCCTGACCTTCAATGCGAAGGTTTTCAGTAATCTCAAGGTCAAGAGCAACTGTGAGAGCTCCGTCATTTGCTACGGCATATCCGGGAATGTCTTCATTTACTACTTCAACTTCGTCAAGATTAATGGTAACGTTTTGGTCAAGAATGTTGAATGAGACAACTCCTTCGCTTTCTAATTTGCGGATGTCTTCTTGCGACATATCCTTTACGGCTTGAGCTATTTCCTTCATCAGTTTGCCATATTTCTTTCCAAGAATTCGGAAGTTCGGTTGTACGCGCTTTTTCAAAAGATTGTCGTCCTCAACAAATTCCAATTCTTTTACGTTAACCTCGTCAAGGATAAGTTTGGCTACTTCTTCGATATGCTTTCTCGTATCACTGTTTTTAGATGCAGGGATAGTGATTTTCTGAAGAGGCTGACGCACAATTATTGATTCTTTTTTGCGGAGCGAAAGAACCATGGAAGTAATCTTTTGCGCCATTTCCATACGAAGTTCAAGCTCTTTGTCTATAACAGAGTCGTTTACTTTGGGGAATTCTGATAAATGTACGCTGTCGCACAAATCTTTTCCTGTAACGCTTGCAAGACTCTTGTAAAGACGGTCGGCATAGAACGGAGAAAGAGGTGCAATAAGTTTTGAAAGTGTTATGAGACAGGTGTAAAGTGTTTGATATGCGCTCAATTTGTCCTGGCTCATAGAACTTCCCCAAAAACGTTTTCTTGAAAGTCTCACAAACCAGTTTGAAAGATTGTCAATTGTGAAAGTTTCAATATACCGTCCCGCACGTGTCGGCTCGTAATCATTATATGCTTCGTCAACTTTTTTTACGAGACTGTTTAATTCCGAAAGAATCCAACGGTCAAGTTCCGGACGTTCGTTGCTTGGAACATCAGTTTCGCTGTAATTAAAATTGTCTACGTTGGCATACATTGCAAAGAAAGAGTATGTCTGATGCAATTTGCCAAAGAAAGTTCGAGAAGTTTCTGCAACGCCGGCTTCATCAAATTTCAAATTTTCCCACGGAGAAGAGTTGGTCATCATATACCAACGCACAGGATCTACGCCGTATTTCTCAATAATTTTGAAAGGATCTATGGCGTTGCCCAAGTGTTTGGACATTTTATTTCCATTCTTGTCAAGAACCAAACCATTGCTTATTACAGCTTTGAAGGCAAGGCTGTCGCGAATCATTGTAGAGATTGCGTGAAGAGTAAAGAACCAACCGCGCGTTTGGTCAACGCCTTCTGCTATGAAGTCTGCGGGATATGAAAGATTTTTTTCTATTTGCTCTCGATTCTCAAACGGATAATGCAACTGCGCAAACGGCATGGAGCCGGAATCAAACCATACGTCAATCAAATCGGTCTCACGTTTCATGGGTTTACCCGAAGGTGAGGTTAAAATGATGTTGTCTACGTAAGGGCGATGCAGATCTATTTTGTGGTAATTCTCGTCAGAGTAATCGCCCGGCACGAATCCTTTTTTCTTGAACGGGTTCGTGGTCATGTTTCCTGCTTTTACGCTCTTTTCTATTTCGCTGTACAGTTCTTCTATACTGCTTATGCAAATTTCTTCTCCGCTTTCGCTTCTCCATATAGGTAACGGAGTTCCCCAAAAACGAGAACGCGACAGATTCCAGTCGTTAAGGTTTTCAAGCCATTTACCAAATCTTCCCGTACCGGTGGATTGCGGTTTCCATTTGATGTTTTTGTTTAATTCGAACATGCGCTCTTTTCTCGCTGTAGAACGAATGAACCAACTGTCAAGTGGGTAATAGAGAATAGGTTTGTCCGTACGCCAACAATGCGGATAGTTGTGTACGTGCTTTTCTATTCTAAATGCAAGACCGGATGCCTTAAGTTCCATGCAGATTGATATGTCAAGCGTTTCATCTTTGTCGGTCAATTTGTCATCATAGGCATTTTTTACAAATCTTCCTGCGTACGTCTTGTACAAATCAACGTTCATGTGCTTTTGCTTAAAGTTTTCGTCAAGATCTTCAAGCTTATAGAAGCGTCCTTTGAGGTCAACCATCGGACGTTTGTTGCCGTTTTTGTCTATAAGTTGCAATGCGGGAACGCCTGCTTTCTTTGCCACGAAAGCATCATCTGCACCAAAAGTAGGGGCTATGTGAACAATACCTGTACCGTCCTCTGTGCTTACGTAATCGCCAAGTATTACGCGGAATGCGCCCTCACCCGGGTTTACATAAGCAAAAAGCTGTTCGTATTTCAACCCTTCAAGGTCTGTGCCTTTGAAGTGCGCAACAACCCGGTAGGGTAGTATTTTACCGCCTTTCTCGTAATTTTCCATTGCTGCTTCGGCTCCGGCGGGATTGAAATAAGAAGCTATTCTTGCTTCTGCCATTACAACGGAAATCGGTTGGGCTGTGTAGGGATTGAAAGTGTTAACCAAAACATAATCAATCTTTGGTCCTACGCATAGAGCCGTATTCGAAGGCAATGTCCATGGAGTTGTTGTCCATGCCATGAAATATGTCTCTCCCCAATCTGTTTTGAAAGCACCCTGTGGGGATGTCATGCGGAACATAGCCGTTACCGTGGTGTCTTTTACATCTCGATAACATCCCGGCATGTTCAGTTCGTGAGAGCTTAAGCCTGTTCCTGCTGCGGGAGAGTAAGGTTGTATGGTATATCCTTTATATATGAGTCCCTGTGAGTACAGATTGTGAAGCAACCACCATACTGATTCTATGTAATAGTTCTCGTATGTTATGTATGGTCTTTTCATGTCAACCCAATAACCCATCAGGCGACTGAGATTCTCCCATTCGGCGGTAAACTTCATCACATTGCTGCGGCAGTGTGCGTTGTATTCTTCTATGGAAACGGTTTTGCCAATATCGTCTTTGGTTATTCCCATTTCTTTCTCCACACCAAGCTCAACGGGAAGTCCGTGGGTGTCCCAACCGGCTTTGCGCGGAACATAAAAACCTTTCATCGTTTTGTAGCGACAGATTGTGTCTTTTATGGTTCGCGCAAGAACGTGGTGAATTCCCGGATGTCCGTTTGCAGAGGGGGGACCTTCATAAAAAGTAAAATGAGGGAAGCCCTCATGTTCGCTTACACTGCGCTCTGGGGCGTGGTTTTTGTCCCATTCTTCAAGGACTTGTTTATTTATTTCTGACAGGTTGAAGTCTGAATGTTCTTCGAATTTCTTCTGCATTATAGTCTATTATTTCTAAAATTACTGCAAATTTACTTCAACGCCTACAAACCACAAAATCATACGCTTTAAAATTTGTCTAAAACGTTGTTTGGCACAAGTGTGCGAGCATGCAAAAGGAAAAGCACGATTGAAAATCTCAATCGTGCTTTGCGGAAAGAGAGGGATTCAAACCCCCGGTACGGACAAGCCGTACAGCGGATTTCGAGTCCGCCCCATTCGGTCACTCTGGCATCTTTCCTTGTATGTAAGAACCTGTTTCTGTAACTTACGGGTGCAAAGGTAGTGTTTTTTTTGCATTCATGCAAATATTAATCTTTTTCTTTGCGGTTTAAGTTGCTGTTTGCGGCATGCGGAAACCGCAATTTATTATGCGATAAAGGGCATGAAAAACAAAGGTTCCGCGACATCGAAAAAAACATATGGCTTATCGTAAAAAACATAAGGCATATATTTTAAAATACAAGGCACTTATTTTAAAATAAGTGCCTTGTATTTTTTCTTTTATAAGATATTGAAATATTGCGACTTATAAAAGCCCTCTTTTGCGGGTTGTTGCGTTATGTTTCAAGCCTCAATTATCGGCACTTTCACTTATCTGTAAACAAACAATTCTTGTCCTGCATAGATTTCGGCATCGGGGGACAGATTATTCATTTTATACAGATATTTCAATTGAATTCCGAAACGCTGTGATATGGAATAGAAAGATTCGCCTGCGGAGACAGTTATGAGTTTGCCTTTGTAAGAACGCTCGGCGTGCTTTTTCTTCTTCTCAAGATATACAACATCGCCTTCCCGTAAAGTATATCCTTTTTCGAGCTCGTTGAATTTCATGATTTTACGCCGTGAAACACCCGTTTCTTTGGATATGCTCTTGAATGTGTCTCCTGCACGGGCTATAACGTAATAGTTGTCATTATTGAAATAAACACGGTGTTCCTGACGTTGCTCTATTCGTTGTACCTGACGCGGGTTTATGGCATGGGAATCATCGAAACGGTACAGCTGATAATCCTCAATCAGTCCGATAAGCATGTCTGCGTATCGCGGATTCGTGGCATATCCCGCACTTTTAAGCCCGTATGCCCAACCTCTGTAGTCTTTGGGATTTAATTTGAAAAGAAAAAAATATCTCGGGTTCTGTGTCAGGAATTTGGAATGGTCTTCGTAGCTTTCCCTTGCGCTTTTATATGCTCTGAATTTCTCGTTCGGTCTGTCATCATTGGCAAGCATGTAAGGTCCTGTCCAACCATTTGAACATTTTATGCCGAAGTGGTTGTTGGCTTTAGTACATAGCATACTTCTTCCCGCACTCGTTTCTATAATTCCCTGGGCAAGGGTAATGCTTGCGGGAATGCGGTATTTTTGCATTTGCTCCACCGCCATATTCCAGTATTGCGCAATGTAAATGTCGTTAATGTTTCCTTGCGCTTTCGATGAAAGGGTCGCAAATGCGAGAAGTGCAAAAATGGCGAAACGTTTTATATTTTGCATGGTCATATTGCTTACAGGTTATTGTGCTGTATTTGTTTTGAATCCAGTGGTCAGTCCATCATGTCGCGGTAATCTTCGAACTTATATTCGCGAAGCATTTGAATGTTTCCGTTGTGCCGTTTCATGCATATGGATGGGTGTTGAATGCCATTGAACATGGTTGTTTTTACAGTTGTGTAGTGTATCATGTCCTTGAATATGATTTCGTCGCCAACATTAAGCCCGTTAGGAAACAACCAATATCCCATGAAATCTCCGCTGAGGCAGCTGTTTCCTCCAAGGCGGAAAATGTTTTCATCCGTAATGTTTTTGATTTCATTCCCCAGAGACAACGCACCTTCTACTTCCGGTTGATAAGGCATTTCAAGACAATCGGGCATATGGCAGGTAAAGCTGACGTTTAGAATAGCTGTTTTTATGCCTTTGTCCTCAACAATATCAACAACACTTGCAATCAAATCTCCGGTTTGCCATGCAAAAGCCGAACCGGGTTCCATGATTATTTCAAGATTGGGATGGCGATGTCTGAAGTCTCGAAGAATTTTGACAAGATGGTTAATGTCATATCCTTTGCGTGTCATCAAATGTCCGCCGCCAAGATTTAGCCATTTTATGTTTCCAAGCCATTTGCCGAATTTAGATTCTATGGTGTCAAGGGTGCGTTCGAGTGCGTAAGAGTCGTTTTCGCAATGGCAATGACAGTGAAAGCCTTCTATTCCGTCAGGTAAGTTTGCGGGCATATCGGATGCAGAAATTCCGAAACGTGTTCCGGGGGCACACGGATTGTAGATGTCGGTGGCAATCTCCGAACGCTCGGGATTTATTCTTATTCCTGCGGATATGTTATGGTTCGCAGGATTGCTGTTCCAATCTTTAATTTTGTCGTAGAAGCGAGAATATTGCGAAAGAGAATTGAACGTAATACACTTGGAACACTCCAAAATTCTATTGAATGTGTTTTCTTCATAAGCAGGAGAATAGGTATGGGCAAGGCTACCGAAATAATCATTGGCAAGCTTTGCCTCAAAAGGAGAACTTGCCGTTGTAGAACAGATATACTCTTTGAAAATATCAAAAGTCTTCCACAAGGCAAAAGCTTTGAAAGCCAATATAATTTCCACACCCGATTCGCTTGAAACCTTGTTTATAAGTTTCAAGTTTTCGCGCAGTTTGTCCTCATATAAAATATAATAAGGAGTGGAAGGAACACCGTTCATCTTTCTCGTTTTTAGAAAATCCCGCAACACATAAGTGTATTTGTATTGCGGGATTTATATGATTGTTATGATTTATGGCTGCAAAATCACATGATTCCGCGTTCGCGTAGTGTTAGTTGCCATTTCCACGCAGATGAAAGAGCGTCTTCAAGAGTATGAACCGCTTTCCACCCGAGTACATTGTTGGCTTTATCTACGTTGCCCCATATTTTCTCAATATCGCCTGCACGACGTGGAGCAATCTGGTAGTTAAGTTTCACGCCGGTACACTTTTCGAAAGTATTAACAAGTTCCATAACGGAGACGCCATGTCCTGTGCCTATATTGAATACTTCCACATTCTCCTGACATTTGTCCTCGAGAATTCTTTTCATGGCGCAAACGTGTGCTTTAGCAAGATCGACAACATATATATAGTCGCGAATGCAAGTACCATCGGGAGTGTTGTAATCATCTCCGAAGATGCTCAACTGTTTGCGGATTCCTATAGCCGTTTGAGTGAGGTAGGGAATTAGGTTTGCGGGAACACCGTTAGGCATTTCACCAATAATAGCAGACGGATGAGCACCAATGGGATTGAAATAGCGTAGGAGTATGGCTTTAATGGGAGCACCGCTCTTAATGTCGTCTTCTATTATTTCTTCGTTAATCTGTTTGGTGTTGCCGTATGGGCTTTCGGCTTTCTTGATAGGAGCTTTCTCTGTTACGGGAAGGTTTTCTTTGTCGGGCTGACCGTAAACAGTGCAAGAAGAAGAGAATATAATACCTTTGACATCATACTTGGGCATCAATTCCAAAAGGTTTACTAATGAAACAATGTTGTTGCGATAGTATTTCAATGGTTTTTGCACTGATTCGCCAACGGCTTTGCTTGCCGCAAAATGGATAATGCCTGTAATGTTAGGGTATTTCTTGAAAACACCTTCGAGAGCAGGCATGTCAAGACAATCAACTTGCTCGAATGCAGGGCGAATGCCTGTTATTTTCTCAATGCCGTCAACAACGTCAGCTTTTGAGTTTGAAAGGTTATCGATGATTACTACATCATAGCCTGCCTGCTGAAGTTCTACGGTTGTATGTGAACCGATGAAACCGGTTCCGCCTGTAACCAATATTGTCTGTTTCATTTGCTTTTATTTTACTATGCAGTTTTACTTTAAGTTCATAATAGATTGCACTCTTCTTCCCATAACGCAGAGTCTGCATCGCTGGGCATTCTCCAATCTCCTCTGGGGCTGAAAGAACAACTTCCAACTTTTGGTCCGTCGGGGAGACAGCTTCTTTTGAATTGCTGTTGAAAGAAACGGTGGAAAAATACTTTCATCCAATACTTAATGACTTCCTGGCTGTATTTGGGATTTTCTGTCTCTATAAAAGCTTTTCTGGCGAGGAAGAATATTTTTGAAGGACGAAATCCGTATCGGAGGGTGTAGTAAAGGAAAAAGTCATGCAATTCGTATGGACCGACTTTATCCTCTGTCTTTTGTGTTATTTCGCCTTTCTCGTTGGTAGGAATCAATTCCGGACTGATAGGAGTTTCAATTATACTTTTAAGAGTTTCTTTTTCTGCAGTGTTTGTGCTGCTATCAGCAAACCATTTTATAAGATGTCGAATGAGTGTTTTAGGAATAGAAGCATTTACTCCGTACATACTCATATGATCGCCATTATATGTTGCCCAGCCTAAAGCCAATTCGCTTAAATCTCCTGTACCGACAACAATGCCTCCCGTTTGATTTGCGACATCCATGAGAATTTGAGTTCTTTCTCTGGCTTGACTGTTCTCGTAAGTAGTATCAAAAATTTCAGGATTGTGATCAATGTCTTTGAAATGCTGAAGACAAGCGTCCTTTATAGATATCTCCCTAATGTTTACGCCTAACTCGTGCATTAGATTAATGGAGTTGTTGTAAGTTTTGTTGCTTGTTCCGAATCCTGGCATTGTAACGCCTATTATATCTTGTAGATTTCTTCCTAAGATTGTAAAAGCTTTTACGCAAACAAGCAAAGCCAATGTTGAATCCAATCCGCCGCTAATGCCGACTACTGCGGATTTGGCATTTATGTGCGAGATTCTTTTTGCAAGTCCCAAGGCTTGAATATTTACAATGTCGCGACATCTGTCGCCAAAGTTTTCTTTTGTTGGAACAAAAGGTAATGGGGCAATAGCACGTGTAAGACTTTGGTTTGAGGATTTTTGCTTCGAAGCAGGGATTACAATAAAATCTTTGAGAGAAATATTATTTTGAGCACAGTGTCTAAAAGTTGTGTTTACTCGTCTTTCGTGGTGAATTAATTCTGTGTCTATTTCGCTTACTGTAAGTTGTTCCTCGGTAGAAAATCTTTTGCTTTGTGCCAAAAGTTTCCCGTTTTCACAGATAAAAATGTTCCCTGCAAAAACTACATCTTGTGTACTTTCTCCCCAACCGCAACTTGTAAATAAATAACCGGATATGGTTTGTCCGCTTTGTCCTATGACAAGAGACTTTACATAATCATATTTTCCTGTGCATTCGTTGTCTGCGCTCAGATTAAAAATAATATCTGCGCCGGCAAGTGCAAGATGAGAGCTTTTAGGTATTGGTGCCCACATGTCTTCGCATATTTCGACACCGAAAGTCGCATGCTCTGTTTGGAAAAGGAGATTAGTATTGACGTTTACTGTCTGACCACAAATATTTATTATGCTGTTTGGAATCTCATCGCTTGAGGCAAACCAACGTTTCTCATAAAACTCTTTGTAATTGGGCAGATATGTTTTAGGAACAATGCCAAGAATTTTTCCTTGTTGTATAACTATTGCGCAATTCGCAAGATAAGTGTTTATTTTTATAGGCGCACCAACAATTGATATAATGTCCGAGTGCTTTGTTGCCTCTATTATATTGTAGATATTCTCTATTGCTTTGTCAAGCAGCAGTGTGCTTTCAAATAAATCTTGACAAGTATATGCTGTAATGCAAAGCTCGGGGAAGCAGACTATTTCCACCCCTTTTTCTTCTGCTTGTTTTATAAGATTTATTATCTGCCTGGTATTATAATTGCAATTCCCAACCGCAACATGTGGAATGGCACCGGCAATCTTGACAAAGTTGTGAACCATTATTTCTGCTTTTTAACTTGCTTGTCTTTTGAAGATTTGTAGCGTTTGTTTAGTCCGTTGAGAACGTCTTCCGTTATGTCCATACTTTTGTCGGCGTAAAGAATATTGTTTTCCACTTTGCTCAGTATCATTGCATATTTGTGGTCTTTGTTGTAGTCTTTCAGGAAATTCTCAATAGAATCTTTCATTTCTTCGTTGTATTTCTGACGTTCTTTTTCAAACTGTGCAGAATATTTGTCCTGAAGGTTCTCTAATTCCATTTGTTGCTTTTGTAAAGAGGCTTGAATCTTTTGTGCCTGCTCTTGCGAAGTAATTGCTCCTGATTGTACTTTTTGCTGGAAGTTTATTGCGGAGTTTTGCAAAGCTTTACCCTTGGATGCAAGAGTAGCTTTTATATTGTTCATGCGTTTCTCCAGAACTTTACTGTGCTCTGTGCAGAATTCGTAATTGTTTATTATACTGTCAATGCACACATAAGCGATTTTTCCATTTTCTTCCTTATCGCTTTTAGTGTTAACTTGATTGTTCTTTGATGTGGCAGATGCTTTTTCTCCTTTGGAATTGCAGCTGTAAATACTAAAAGTTACGCCGAGCATCATTGATGCAACAAACAGTTTGGTCAGGGACTTTTTCATGCCGAGTTTATTGTAATGTTATTATTTCTGTTTTTTGAGGATAGAAGCGCGTTTTATAAACGCTTTGTTGCTTGCTAATTCCAAATTACTTAACTTTGTTGGTGCAAAGATACAACAAAAAGTTTATTGCTAACTATTAAGAAATAGGAACTTGAATTAAAATGGAATTGATAGTAACGTATCAGTTCTCAAATAATAGGAAGTAGACCAATTTACAGAAGGTTCTTTTTAGTTATAGCCAAGACTGCACAAAGGCTTACGCAGTGCCGAAACATCAAAAGTTCCAATTTGCTGTGCAATGATGTGCGCTCACCTTGGCAGTCTTGGCAGGGCAGACTAAATTATGAGCTATTATAATTTGTCTGCCCAGGATCCTGAACCCTTATTACCTTAAAATGATTTCATGTGAATGAAAAGCTTATGGCAACTATATCAATAACTTGGATTCTGTTTTAATTTCTTGTTTAAATCCAGACATCTTTGTGGTATTGGGAAAACCGTTGTAAACCCGGTATACTCCTTTTCTAATGGAGTTCTTTGATCATATGCCTTGGTGTATTTGCCAAAACGGATGAGATCTTGCCGTCTCCAACCTTCCCAGACCAATTCCAGCAGACGCTCCTTTAGAATGTTGTCCAAATTGGCTTCCACATGAGGCATTCCTACTCGGTCTCTTATAGCGTTCAGCTCTATTGAACCATCCTCGCCATTACGAACTTTCGCCTCGGCTTCCATCAACAGCGCGTCACCATATCTGAAAAGGACGATGTCGTTGTCAACCTGCCGTCCGTCCGAATAGGCGGTTCGGTCAACCTCGTATTTGCCTACACGGGCACCTGCCGTCTGTTTATAAGGGCTGTAACTGAGGTTCAGTTTCAGTTCAAGCGGCATATACACCAACGGCTTCCCATTGTCCAAATATATCTTCTTTCCGTCAACAAGCACGGTATCTGCATAGAAGTTTATCTTGAATCTATTGTCAACATTGTCCGTTCCGTAACCGAAAGCCTTGACGGTTGAAACAGTTGCACATGTGCCGTTTTCGGAAGAACCACCATAAGCTCCGCCATGTTTGTAGTGGCGTGAGCGGTAAAGATAGTGGTATTCGTTCAAATATAAGTTCTTGTCCAACGGGATTGTGAAGATGTTCTCCTTGGAACTTTCATTATGAACAGCAAAGTTCGATGCGTAGTCGCTCTCCAACTCATAGCCTTCTTGCCGCAGTTGCTCGCAATACCAGATGCAGGTTTCCCAAGCGTTCTTTTTCTCACCATTCACATTGAAGTAAATGTTTTTCCCGTCCTGACGCTTGCCGTCGGTCCAGTTGTCATCTGTATATATTTCTGCATTCAAGGCAAGCTTTGCAAGCAAGAAGTTTGCGACAGGGCGTGTCACACGTCCGTAATAGTTCCCCTCCTTGTTGGAATGCTCGTCGGCAAGCTGTGGGGCAACATCCTGCAACTCGTCAACAATAAACTTGAATACCTCGCTTCTTTCGCTTTGCGTTACCTGCTCCAATTTCACGTCGTATGATGTCATGATTGGAACACGCCCGAACATTTCCATCGCATAATAGTAGAACAAGGCTCGTACAGCTCTTACCTCTGCCGTGAAATCTCTTGTCTGTTCTGCTGAAAGCAGAGTCTGATGGCTATCAATGATAGAAAGCGACTGGTTAGATATAACAATTACCTTGAAGAGGTATTTCCATACATTATATAAATTAATATCATTGGCATTCCATTTGTGCTGATACATGTTCTCCCACAAACCGCCATCATACCAGTCTCCACCACGGATCGGAATCATTGCCTCATCGGTGGTCAGGGTATTGTAGTCGTAAATACCCCGGCAAGTTCCTTGAAGCCCTTCCGACTCCTGATTGCTCCCTATGTAGTTGTACAGGGAAGCTACTGCGTTTTTGTATATATTATCAGCATTGTTGTAGATTGCCTCCTGGTCCAGCTGGTCTTTGGGATGCTCATCCAGACAGCTGCTGAAACAAAGCATTAACGGTGCTGCTAATATGTATTTAATAATCGTTTTCATACTCTTTTCGTTTTAAAATTGTACACTCAGTCCCAATGAGTAAGTACGGTATAATGGATAGTTGCGCTTGTCGTCAATACCCATCGTACTATTGACAACATAGCTGTTTATCATTGGGGTCAAACCTTTATAGCTTGTGATTGTTCCAAGGTTGCTAATGTTGCATGATACACGCAAGGAACGAACAAGCTTGCTCCTCAAAGGTACATTATATCCTAATGTCAAGTGCTCAAAGTTCAGATAATCGCCCTTTTCAAGCCAATAGTCTGAGACTCTCTGATCTACGATGTTCTTCTTTGGAGCATCCTTCAAGACATTGTAGTCTGGGAAGCAAGCCATGCTTGTGTAAGCCAGTCCTGTTCCGTTGAAAATCTTGTGCCCGAATGCTCCATTCATCTGTATGGAGACATAGTAATTCTTGTATCTGAAACTGATGTTTGAACCAAGGATCACCTTTGGTGTGGCTTGTCCTGCAATGTATCGGTCGCCTCCGTCGCTCAAGTCCACCTTGCCGTTGTGGTCAAGGTCCTCTATGTCGTAAAAATAGCGGCCGTTCTCGTTCTTGACAAGCCCCTTACAATGTGGCAAGTAGAAAACGCCAAGCGGCTGTCCAACTATCTGATAGACCACGTTGTTGTCGCCGCCGTTCTGTCCTGCACCGTCCAGTGAACCAATGGCGGTAACGTTCGCTGCCGACATGCTCATTCCCTTGTAATCTCCACTTAGCGAGATAAGTTTGTTGCTTTGAAACGACAGGTTCATATTGATGTTAAGATCCATGTCCTTCTTGCTGATTGGCTGCACGGACAAGCCCAGCTCAAATCCGCGGTTTGACATTGAACCGATGTTTGCCAGCAATGTATTGTATGCGAATGGTGGAACCGGAACCTCATAGGCGTAGAGCATGTCGGTGGTCTTGGAATAGTAATACTCCGCTGTAAGCATAAGCCTGTTGGCAAAGAGACCAATGTCCGCACCGAGGTTAAACGTTGTCTTCGTTTCCCACTTCAAATCAGGATTGTTGTTTCTTACCATACCAAGGGTTACTGTTGGGGAACTCTTTACCGGAACAATGCCAGTCTGCCTTACGGTGTTCATGGTTGTGTAGGCGGAGATACCGCCAAGGTTGCCAGCTTGTCCCAGACCCGTGCGGAGTTTGAGCATCGACAGCGGTTTTATGTTGGCAAGGAAGCTTTCCTTCTTCATGTCCCAAGTGAATGATACAGAAGGGAAGAATCCCCATGTGTTGTTGTCTCCAACCATTGACGATCCGTCACCGCGTGCATTAACTGCTAAGGTATATCTGTCAAGCAGATTATAAGTGATGCTTCCCATTACAGAAGCCAGAGATTGGTCTTCGTATGTGCTTTCTGTTCCACCGTATGGACGGGCTGCTGTAGCACCCAGATTGTCGTAATGAAAATCGTTTGTAGGTATTCCCTTGGCATACACCCAGAAAGCATTTTTTCTCAGTTTTCTGTATTCACTGCTTACTCCAGCAGAGACCTTATGTATGCCGAACTCCTTGTTGAAATCAAGAGATACATTGCCGAGCCATTCCTCTTTCTTGAACTCTCCACGGTACACGTTGCCTTGTGCCCATACCCATGTCGGACAGAATTGTCCGTTTTCGGTAGATCCATACAGGTAAGAGCCGAAGGTGGATACACGCCAGTTCTTATTGAAATCGTAGCTCAGCTTTATGTGTGCGTCAAAGTTCAAATCCTTGGAGTCGTTTTTCTCTTCAAGCAATATGCCGGGTGGGTTGACATGCGTTGCCGATTCGTTTTTTAGCCAGTTTCCATGCTCGTCAGTACCTGCAGGGAAAGTTGGGTTCTGGCATGCTGCGGAATAGAACAGCATCTGCGTATCAAAGATGTCATGGTTCTTGAATGAAGAGCCGAAAACTCCGAATTCTCCGGTTAGTCTGTCATTGAAGGCTTTCTGGGTTACATCAACTTTGGCAACAAAAACGTTATAGTCCATCTTCTTGATGATGGTGTTGTGGTCCATTACTCCGAAAGATGCACGATAGTTTGACTGTGGCGTACCTCCGCTGAATGCAAGGTAATGATTGTTCACCATACCCGTGCGTGTTATCACCTTGTAGTTATCGGTATTGAAACCTCCGTTGTTGCAATAGATACCCAATGCCTTTGCCGTTGCAACATATTCAGCAGCATTGAGCATCTCCAGGTGTTTGTACATCTGCTCGAACCCCACATTACCCTCATACGAGATCTGGAATCCTCGTCCTGTGCCTTTCTTGGTTTTCACCTCTATAACACCAGACGCTCCACGTGAACCATACATGGCGGTCTCCGCAGCATTCTTTAATATACGAAAACTCTCGATGTCTGCAGGATAGATGGTTGATAGGGTAAGTACGTCAGAAGTGACACCATCAATCAGCACTAAAGGGTCATTGCCTCCAATGATGGAGGTTGTACCACGTACTCTCACACTATTGAGCATAGCCATACGATCCAGACCGTTGGATGTCACATTGACACCA
>ENA-ORRN01001419-ORRN01001419.1-human-gut-metagenome-genome-assembly--contig:-NODE-1419-length-16731-cov-2.715639_pt1 | contig 16731 bp, 13 predicted proteins | sample MGYA00242174_ERZ509132 | MGnify/ENA primary metagenome ERZ509132 (study PRJEB26280, sample SAMEA2338671) | human gut metagenome | biome: human gut; feature: human-associated habitat; material: faeces... | reverse complement strand
GCGAGCGGAGCCATCGCCGCTCCGCCGATGTTGTGCGCCACGTTCCACACCGACATCTTCACGCCGCGTTCCTTGGTGCAGAACCAGTGCGTCATGACACGCCCGCAGGGGGGCCAGCCCATGCCCTGCATCCAGCCGTTGACGAACAGCAGGCAGAACATCGCCATGATGGCGACGGGAATCGAGATCGACCCCCACGGCAGCACGCCCATGAAGATCATGATGAGCGCCGAGGCGATCAATCCCAGCGGGATGAAGACGCGGGCGTTGCTGCGGTCGGAGACCGTGCCCATGACGAATTTGCTGATACCGTAGGCGATCGACACGGCCGAGAGCGCCCAGCCCAGGTCGGCCTTGTCGTAGCCCATGGATTCGAGCGCCGGCATGGCGATCGAGAAGTTCTTGCGTACGAGGTAGTAGCCGGCATAGCCGATGAAGATACCCCAGAATACCTGACGGCGCAGGCGGGAGTACTCTTTGTCGACCTTTTCGGCGGGCAGTTCGGGTTTGTGTGCTGCCGGTTGTAGAAATTTCCACATAATGACGTAGTATTTAGGTTTGTTTTCAACGGACATTTTCTCGCCCCGGCATAACCCGAACGAGTTCGGTGCTGCACTCGGCTTAACGAAAACACGCTTCGTTTGGCGGCGGTTGTGCGATACGAAACACAAAGATACGAATAAGTGAGGGCAATGTCAAATTTATTTGAACATTGCCGAGCAGGAGTATCTAAGACGGAGTCAAAGATAGGGAAAGTCGAGTGCAGAAGCAACCTTTTTGATTATGCCGGGACGAAGGGAAGCATTTCTTACGAAAAATCTCCTCGCGGCGGCGGTTTTCGGTTGAATTTCTTTCGTCTATTCCTCGCCTCGGCATAGTCCGAACTTCGTTCGACTCTGCACTCGGCTTAACGAAATGGTTCGCGGAGGCGTGATTCGCCGGTTCCGCTCCGGTCGCGGCATGGGCTTTGCGGCGTTTGCGACGGGCGAAACGACTGTGAAATAAGTTTGTTAGTTCGGGAAAAAGTCCTACCTTTGTGATCCGTAGGCGGAGCGTTCCGTGGCGCGCTTTGAAAAAGCGCGTGAAAGAAGTATGACGCCGTCCGCTTCCGGAGCGGCAGGGATGCCGTACTCCGGCGAATGTATTTAAGTTAAGTTGCAAACGACAGCGAAACCGATTCATATTCATGTTTTTCTCTTTGGTTAAAAGGCTGCATCTGGACGGCAGTTATATCCGGTCGTGGTTGATTTTGGCCATCGATCTCGCGGTATCCGCCACGGCGACGTTGGTCGCTTTTCTGGGTATCGATTATTTCGTCAGGAATTCCGGCTTTTCCCTGCTTCATTATCTGTTTTTGCTGGTGTCGGCGTTCTTTTGCAGCGCCGTCGCATTCTATATTTTCCGTACCTACCGTACCGTCATCCGCCATTCGTCGCTGCGCGAAGTATGGAAGCTCGGGGCCGCTACCCTGCTCAAAGAGCTGCTGATGCTCCTCATACTGTGGTTCTGGCCCGACGGGATGACCTTCAAGGCGATCGGTCTCTGCGTGGTGCTGGATCTGTTCGTGACGGTTTGTATGCTCATTACGGTGCGCGTGCTGATGATTCTGCTTTACGATGCGATCATCCTCTCGCACATCCGGCGGACGAACCGTATCCGTACGCTGGTCTACGGTGTCGAGTCGAAGGAGGTGGCGCTCGTCATGCGGTTGCAGAACTCGCCGCATTACGACATGTGCGGATTCATCACCTACGGCCGCCGGCTCAAATATTACGAGATCGCCGAACGGCCGGTTTATTATTTCGAGACGGAGGAGAATATCGAATACGTGCTCGACAAGTTCGGAATCGAAGCCATTCTTTTCGGCAACTACGCCAATGCGAAGGCCGAGTCGGACCGCCTGATCAAATATTGCGTGACGCACGGCGTCAAGGTGTTGATCGCCCCGCCGATCGACGAGATCGTCGACGGGAAACTGGCGCATCAGGGCGGCATTCGCGACATCAAGATCGAAGACCTGCTGGGACGCGAGGAGATAAAGATTTCGCTGGGCGAGATCATGGACAATTTCCGCGACAAAACCGTGCTGGTGACGGGTGCTGCCGGTTCGATCGGATCGGAGCTGTGCCGCCAATTGGCGACGTTCGGCATCCGGCAGCTGATCCTGTTCGACAATGCCGAGACGCCGATGCACGAGATACGCCTCGAAATGGAGGATCGTTTTCCCGATCTGAAATTCGTCCCCGTGATCGGCGACGTGCGGATTCCGAAACGGCTGGATTACGTCTTCCGTACCTATCGGCCCCAGGTGGTATTCCATGCCGCGGCCTACAAGCACGTGCCGCTCATGGAGGAGAATCCCTGCGAAGCGGTGCTGGTCAACGTCGTCGGATCGCGCAACGTGGCGGACCGTTGCATTCGCTACGGCGTGGAGAAGATGGTGATGATTTCGACGGACAAGGCCGTGAACCCGACGAACGTGATGGGTTGCACGAAGCGCCTTGCGGAGATCTATGTGCAGTCGCTGGGTCTGTCGATCGAGCAGGGCCGCACGCCGGGGAAGACGCGTTTCGTCACCACGCGCTTCGGGAATGTGCTGGGCTCGAACGGTTCGGTCATTCCCCGCTTCAGGGACCAGATCTCCAAGGGCGGTCCGGTGACTGTCACGCATCCGGACATTACGCGCTTCTTTATGACGATCCCCGAGGCGTGCCGTCTGGTCATGGAGGCCGCCACGATGTCGACGGGCAATCAGATCTTCGTCTTCGACATGGGCGAATCGGTTAAGATCGCGCACCTGGCGCGGCGGATGATCTCCCTGGCGGGCTTCGAGCCGGAGAAGGACATCAGGATCGAATACACGGGTCTGCGTCCGGGCGAGAAACTGTACGAGGAGGTTCTGTCGAACAAGGAGAACACGCTTCCGACGACGCACGACCGGATACGTATCGCCAAGGTTCGGGAGTATGACTACGGGGAGGCCTGCGGCGTTGCCGAAGAGCTGGAGACGCTGTCCCGAAAGGTGGAGATTCCCGACATGATACGGCTTATGAAGCGGACGGTTCCCGAGTTCAAGTCGAAAAACTCGAGGTTCGAGGTATATGACAAATAATCTTCAAGTGCCACGATATGGCCATTGATCAGCCAGAAGTAAGTATTGCGCTGGATTATATGTAACAATCCGTTTGTATTTAAGCAACGCTTGTTTTTAGATTGTTATTCTTTTGATTATTTAGTTTCTTGATTAGTTGCACACTTCTAACGGCGTGCTGCTACTATCTTAATCAGGCATCAAAGATATTCTTCCTGGTATTGACCATATTTTCTACGCAACAGTATTGAGGCATTATGTTTATTATCCACTGTTTGTATGAATTACGCTCCCCGATGCCCTTTTCTGCAATAGCACCATTTTCAATTCCAAATATTTAAGAAAATTTAACCATATACTTCTATTGTTATTTCTACTGTACAGGTAATCTGATTAAATCGCTTGTAAAGAGCTTTTCGTGGTGTCGTTCAATACGGCCATCAGAACCAAATTAATCCGCGAGAATATGAGAAATTTTGAAGACCTCCAAATTGCTGTAGCCGGTACCGGTTATGTCGGTTTGAGTATTGCAACTCTTTTGGCACAACACCACAAAGTGACTGCTGTTGATATTATTCCTGAAAAGGTGGAGAAGATTAACAATCGTATCTCGCCGATACAGGACGAGTATATTGAAAAATACTTCGCAGAAAAGGAACTCAACCTTACTGCAACCCTTGATGGAGCATCCGCTTATAAAGATGCAGATTTTGTAGTTATTGCTGCACCTACCAACTATGACCCTGTAAAGAACTTCTTCGATACACACCATATTGAGGATGTGATTGACCTCGTTCTTTCTGTTAATCCAAAGGCGACAATGGTAATCAAGTCAACGATTCCTGTTGGCTATTGCCGTTCACTCTATGTGAAATATGCTCAAAAGTTTGCACAGATGGAACCTCTTGCAGATGGCAAACGTCGTGAGTTCCGTTTGCTGTTCTCTCCTGAATTCCTTCGAGAGAGTAAGGCACTCGAAGACAATCTCTGGCCTTCACGTATCATCGTTGGTTATCCAAAGATGATGTCAGAGGAATGGGAGGAAGAGAATGAGGCAATCCGCAAGATTCAAGGCAATCACATGGAAGAGTCTGCCGAGATATTCGCAAAGCTTCTTCAGGAAAGTGCCATCAAAGAGAATATCGACACTCTTTTCATGGGATTGAAGGAGGCCGAAGCTGTAAAACTCTTTGCCAACACCTATCTTGCTCTGCGTGTCAGCTATTTCAACGAGCTCGATACCTATGCAGAAGTGAAGGGACTTGATTCAGCTGCCATCATCCAGGGCATCGGTCTCGATCCTCGGATCGGTACTCACTATAACAATCCATCGTTCGGCTATGGTGGTTACTGTCTGCCGAAGGACACCAAGCAGTTGCTCGCCAATTATGCAGACGTGCCACAGAACATGATAACTGCTATTGTAGAGAGTAATCGTACCCGTAAGGGTTATATCGCAGATGCAGTACTTCGCAAAGCCGGTTGGTACGATTATAGCACAAATAATCAGTATGATGGCAAAAAAGAGCCTGTTACTATTGGAGTATATCGTTTGACGATGAAATTACACTCCGATAACTTTCGTAAAAGTGCCATTCAAGGCATTATGAAGCGTATCAAAGCAAAAGGTGCTAATGTGGTAATCTATGAGCCAACACTTGCTGATGGTGAAAACTTTTTCGGGTCACTGGTAGTGAACAACCTTGCTAAATTCAAGGCTCTGTCTAATGTAATTATTGCAAATCGTTTTGATGATTACTTGAGTGATGTGGAGGAGAAAGTTTATACACGTGATATATTTCGTCGCGATTAATTGCATGATTTGATAATAATAATCCATAGTGTATTTGAGAAGTGCATGTGCTTAAGTAATTGGTATTTATATTGTTGTGTTTAACGGTCAACTGTGTGGAATTGATTGGCATAATTTTATAGAGCGATCTAATTCTGAATTCCTTAAAAATTTCGTATAGTCTCATCGGATCATGAAGTAGTCGCAGAGTTGCGAGAATGGTTCCGATACATTTTCGGCAATGGCGATATTTGGATGCTGCTGGCAATAATCGTATTGATTGCGTTGCGTAGGTATTTTCCCCAATAATATGGCTACTCTTGAATAGATTTAACTATGCGTCGGCACTCAAATACCCTTGGTCTCCCGGTAAGATACGATGATTGTAAAGTTCTTTGACATTTTGATAAATAATGCAACATCGTGAATCGCTTCCTTGTAAACAGGGAAGTGCGAATTATGGCTGATCCCTATCATTTCTAACACATGCTATGTACGAGCAAACGTCTATTCCAAGGTTCTGTCAAGCACTTGTGAAGCATATTTGTATAGACACAATATTCTGTGATGGAGTTGTAAGCCCACGTTAATCTGAACTTTCAAACTATCGGTCAGCCTTCGAAATAGCTGACATCCTGAGTCAAGGATTTCAGCCGGTGAGAATAACGTTTTATGGATTCATGCTAACTGCACGATGGTTAATTAATAACAATAAAAAGTTAATATGAGCATCTTTACAGGTAAGACCCTTATGATTACCGGAGGGACAGGTTCATTCGGTAATGCAGTATTGAATCGTTTCTTGAAGACTGATATTGCAGAAATCCGTATTTTCTCTCGTGATGAGAAGAAACAGGATGATATGCGTCATGAATATCAGATAAAGTATCCTGATGTTGCGCACAAAATCAAGTTCTTTATCGGTGATGTACGAAGTCTTCAGTCATGTCGAAATGCTATGCCTGGTGTTGACTATATTTTTCATGCAGCAGCCTTAAAGCAAGTTCCTTCCTGTGAGTTTTTCCCAATGGAAGCCGTAAAGACTAATGTAATTGGCACAGACAATGTCCTTACTGCTGCTATTGAGGCAAAGGTTGGTGCAGTAATCTGTCTTTCAACGGATAAAGCAGCGTATCCAATTAATGCGATGGGTATCACCAAAGCCATTGAGGAGAAAATCGCAGTAGCAAAGAGCCGTTATTCCGGCGACACCAAGATCTGCTGTACTCGCTATGGCAACGTAATGTGCTCACGTGGTTCTGTTATTCCACTTTGGATCGAACAGATCCGCAACGGCAACCCGATTACACTGACCGAACCTAAAATGACCCGCTTCATCATGTCGCTCGAAGAAGCCGTTGATCTCGTCCTCTTCGCCTTCGAACATGGCCAGAACGGAGATATACTTGTTCAGAAGGCGCCTGCTTGTACTATTCAGACTCAAGCAGAGGCTGTATGCGAACTTTTCGGTGGTAAGAAGGAAAATATCAAGGTTATCGGTATTCGTCATGGTGAGAAACTGTACGAGACTCTCCTGACTAACGAAGAGTGTGCCAAGGCAGAGGATATGGGAGATTTCTATCGTGTGCCAGCCGACAATCGCTCTCTTAATTATGACAAGTTCTTTACAGAGGGCGATAATAAACGTTGTGAACTTAAAGAGTTCAACTCTGATAACACTCGTCGCCTGAACCTTACGGAAACTAAAGTTAAGATTGCCGCTCTTGAGTATGTTCAGAACGAATTGAACGGTATTTTTAATCTTGCTAAATAGAATAAATGAAGGTTTTGGTTACAGGGGCAAAAGGTTTTGTCGGTAAAAATCTTTGCTCTCAACTCAATAACATCAGGGAAGGCAAGGCTCGCTGGTACGAAGGTGTACAGGTAGATGAAGTCTTCGAGTATGACCTTGGTAATACCCAGGAAGAACTTGACCGCTTTTGTGCTGAAGCTGATTTTGTTTTCAACCTTGCCGGTATCAACCGTCCACAGAATCAGGAAGAGTTCATGCAAGGCAATTTCGGTTTTGCCGGCGTCCTGCTTGACACACTGAAGGCACATAAAAACAGCTGTCCCGTGATGCTCTCTAGCTCTGCCCAAGCTTCCCTCACTGGTCGTTTTGGCAATTCTGAATATGGTTGTAGCAAGAAAGCTGGTGAAGACCTCTTTCTCCAGTACGGACGGGAAATAGGGGCCAAAATGCTCATCTACCGCTTCCCAAACCTTTTCGGTAAGTGGTGTCGTCCTAATTATAATAGTGCCATTGCTACCTTCTGTAACAATATTGCCAATGATCTCCCAATTCAGGTTAACGACCGCAGTGTAGAGATGGAAGTCCTTTACATTGATGATCTGGTAGATGAAATGCTTGGAGCCCTCATCGGCAAGGAACATCGTTGTGAGTTCGAAGGTCTCAACGTTGTTCCAACTGCTGGAGGAAAATATTGCTTTTGTCCCGTTACCCACAGAACCACTCTCGGAGAGATTGTGGACATCATCAATAAATGCGCTGTTTCTGTAAATCCACCAAAGAGTAAGGTGCAGACCGCAATGGCTGTGCCTCAAGGCAGCCTCGAATACAAGCTTATGACTACCTACCTCAGCTACCTGCCTCGGCACAAAGTTATCCACGACCTCAAAATGAACGTTGATCAGCGTGGTTCATTTACTGAACTTATTCATACGCTCAATAATGGTCAGGTTTCCATCAACATCAGCAAGCCTGGTATTACAAAGGGAGAACATTGGCACAACAGCAAGTGGGAAACTTTTATCGTAGTGGCCGGACATGGTCTTATTCAACTTCGTGAGGAGGGTACCAACGAGATCTGGAATTATGAAGTAAGCGGCGAGAAGATTCAGGCCGTCCACATGCTTCCAGGCTATACTCACAACATCATTAACTTAAGTGAAACCGAAGACTTGGTGACAGTAATGTATTGCAATGAGGTATTCAACCCCAATCGAGCAGATACCTATTTTGATCCAGTCGAAAAGGAATAAACTATGGCTGTTAAAACTCCCAAATTTGATTATAGCGACGTTAAGTGGCAGAAAAACGGTAAGTTGAAACTGATCATTATTGTCGGCACTCGCCCTGAAATTATCCGTCTTGCTGCTGTCATCAACAAGTGTCGCAAGTATTTTGATGTTATCCTCGCTCACACAGGCCAAAACTATGATTACAACCTGAATGGAGTGTTCTTCAAGGATCTCAAATTGAAGGATCCTGAGGTTTATATGGATGCAGTAGGAGATGATCTTGGTGCTACCTGCGGTAATATCATCAACTGCTCATACAAACTTTTTGTTCAGACAAAACCTGAAGGTGTCCTTGTTCTTGGTGATACTAACTCTTGTTTGAGCGTGATTGGGGCTAAACGTCTTCATATTCCTATTTTCCATATGGAGGCAGGTAACCGTTGTAAGGACGAATGTCTTCCAGAGGAAACAAACCGCCGTATCGTTGATATCATTTCTGACGTTAATATGGCTTATTCAGAGCATGCACGTCGTTATCTTGCGGAATGTGGACTTCCTCGTGAGCGTACATACGTGACCGGTTCTCCTATGGCAGAAGTGCTTCGCGGGAATCTTGTAGAAATTGAGGCATCAGATATACACCAGCGTCTTGGATTGGAGAAAGGCAAATACATTCTCCTCTCTGCTCATCGTGAGGAGAATATTGATACAGAGAAGAATTTCACCTCTCTTTTCACCGCTATTAATAAGATGGCAGAAAAGTATGATATGCCAATTCTCTACAGTTGCCATCCACGGTCGCGCAATCGTCTGGCTGCATCTGGATTCCAACTCGATCCACGCGTGCAGATTCAGCAGCCTCTTGGGTTTAATGATTATAATTGCTTGCAAATGAATGCTTTCTGCGTGGTGTCCGATTCGGGTACACTTCCCGAGGAAAGTTCTTTCTATGCTTCGATTGGTAAGCCAATTTCTGCTGTCTGTATTCGTACATCAACAGAGCGCCCGGAAGCTCTCGATAAAGCGTGCTTTATTTTGAGCGGTATCGATACCAAGGGACTTCTTCAGTCTATTGACCTTGCTGTCCAAATGACTGCAAATGGCAACCATGGTATTCCGGTACCTGACTATGTCGATGATGTATCCAGCAAGGTTGTCAAGATCATTCAGAGCTACGTTGGTGTAGTAAATAAGATGGTATGGCGTAAGGATGTGTTATAACTACATTGGCAGGCATATAATCGTGCACGTGAGAAATAGAAAGGGATAATATATGAAAAAAATAATGTTAGTCTTCGGAACGAGACCAGAGGCAATCAAGATGTGTCCGTTGGTGAAGGAGTTTCAGAAGCGTTCAGAGGAGTTTGAGACTATCGTATGCGTAACCGGCCAGCATCGTGAAATGCTTGATCAGGTGCTCAAAATCTTTGAGGTTACTCCAAACATCGACCTCAACATCATGAAACAGGGCCAGGATCTTACCGATGTGACAGCACACGTGCTCACAGGGCTTCGTGATGTGTTCAAGGAGTGTCGTCCTGATATAGTGCTCGTACATGGTGATACCACTACTTCAACCGCAGGTGCTCTTGCTGCATTCTATGCCCAGATTCCCGTAGGTCACGTAGAGGCAGGTCTCCGCACTCACAACATATACAGTCCTTGGCCAGAGGAAATGAACCGTCAGATTACCGGTCGTATCGCTACCTACAATTTCTCACCGACACCACTCTCCGAGAAGAATCTTCTTGACGAAAAGGCTCATGGCAATATCTACGTAACGGGCAACACGGTTGTTGATGCCCTCCATATGGTAGTTGACAAGCTCAAGACCGATGAGACTCTTGCTAAAGAGCAGGATAACGTACTTGCACAAGCTGGTTACGATGTTGCAAGACTTTCAAACGGAAAGAAACTTGTCCTTATCACAGGCCATCGTCGTGAAAACTTCGGCGACGGCTTCATTCGTATGGTGACCGCCATGAAGGACCTTTCAGAAAAGTATTCTGAGGTTGATTTCGTTTACCCAATGCACCTCAATCCAAATGTGCGCAAACCAATTCACGAGGTGTTTGGTGAAGACCTCACCCGTCCAAACTTCTTCTTTATCGAACCTCTTCAGTATCTCGAGTTCGTTCACCTCATGAGCATGGCTACTATTGTCCTTACCGACTCTGGTGGAATTCAGGAGGAGGCGCCAGGTCTTGGCAAGCCAGTTCTTGTGATGCGCGATACCACCGAGCGCCCTGAAGCTCTTGCGTCTGGTACTGTACATCTTGTAGGTACCGATTATGATAAAATCATGAATGAGGTCAGTATACTCCTCGACGATGCAGCCGCATATGAGAAGATGAGCAAGGCTGTAAATCCTTATGGTGATGGTCAGGCATGCCGCCGAATTGCAGACGTTCTTGCCGACAAAGAGACAGATCGTTATGGCGTGAAATAATCAACAAGATAATTAAAATAATACTTAATAATATGATTAATGTAATTGGATTGGGGTACATTGGGCTTCCGACTGCCCTTATGATGGCTTCTCACGGAGTGGAAGTTATCGGGACTGACTATAATAAGCAGCTTGTTGACACCCTTAACGCAGGTCACACGACCTTCAAGGAGGACGGCCTCGACGAACTCTTTCAAAATGCCCTCAAAGCAGGTATCAAGTTCACCACCGAGTACCAGAAGACAGATATGTACATTGTCTCTGTTCCAACTCCATACGACAAGTTCTCAAAGAAAGTTGACGCTTGCTATGTAGTAACAGCTGTTAAGGAAGTGATGAAAGTTTGTCTTAAAGGTGCAACCGTAGTTATAGAATCAACCGTTAGCCCTGGTACTATCGACAAATTCGTGCGTCCTATCATCGAGGAGAATGGCTTCGTGATTGGCGAAGACATCAACCTTGTGCATGCACCTGAACGCATCATCCCTGGCAATATGGTTTACGAGTTGATCCATAACAATCGTACCGTAGGTGCTGACTCTCGTGAGATTGGCAAGAAAGTGAAGTCTTACTATGCCAGTTTCTGCCAAGGCGATATCGTAGTTACCGATATTCGTACAGCTGAGATGACTAAAGTCGTTGAAAATACCTTCCGTGCTGTCAATATCGCCTTCGCCAACGAGCTTGCACGCATCTGCCGTCACGACGCCATGGACGTATACGAGATTATCCGTATCTGCAATATGCACCCACGTGTCAATATCCTCCAGCCAGGTCCAGGTGTAGGTGGTCACTGCATCTCTGTTGATCCTTGGTTCCTCGTAGGCGACTATCCTCAGCTCGCAAAGGTAATCGATGAGTCAATGAAGACCAACGATTCGCAGCCTGCTTTCGTTCTCAACCGCATCTATGAAATCATGGAGGAGAACAACATCACCGACAACCGCAAGGTAGGTCTCTATGGCCTTACCTACAAGGAAAATGTCGACGATTATCGCGAGTCACCAGCTCTCCAGATGCTCGAGGCTCAAGAGCGTCACCTTGCGCGGCCTCTTTGCTGCTACGATCCGTTCCTCGAGGAGCACAAGATTGCCGAGAACCAATACAACAACTTCGATGAGTTCCTGAACGATATGGATATGATAATTGTATTGATTAAGCACCAGCACATTCTCGACAACGAAGAGCGCCTGAAAGGCAAGGTCATTCTCGACTGTTGCAATATGCTGCATAAGATTGAGAAGATATACCACATTTGATGATAAGTGCAAATATATGATTATAAGAAATTTGCATGAAATGAGGGGGCGATAGTTCTCCCCGTCTATAATGCTGAAGAATATATTACGGATTGCCTGGATTCCATTCTCGCGCAAACTTATCCATACTGGAAAGCATATTGCATCAATGATGGATCGAAAGATAATACAGCATCCATTCTTGATGACTATGCAAAGAAGGATGCGAGAATCAGAGTCTTTCATACACCCAATGCAGGAGCGGCAAGTGCAAGAAACTTTGCTTTGAACAAAATAGAAGATGAAGAATGGATTTCATTCATAGACGCAGATGACTACATCGGACCTTCTATGTATGAATCCATTTTCAAAGCAATCGGAAATGAGCATATCGACTATGTGAGATTGTTCAGTCGTCGTACACCGCAAAGATATAATCCACAAGCCGTCAATTCTGATGAAAGCAAGAATGTTAATTATAAGATAGTCACAAGAGAAGAATATTTTGTCAATGAGAGTGTAGGAGGTTATACTCACAGCCTTTTCGTCAAAAAGGGTATTGTAGATGACCATCAGGTTTCGTTCCCTGAAAAGATGGTAATGTTAGAGGATCAGGCATTTTCAATAGCGTGTGCGACCCATGCAAAGAAGATTCTGATACTCGATCAGCCGAGAAATTATTTCTATTATTCTGGTAACGAATCTTCGATAACAAGAACGTCAAAAGATACAAGTGACGACATCATTCGATGTATAAATATTGTGTACAAAGCTTTCTTGGCAACAGGTTCAACGGCGATCATCAATGATTATTTCTACAGCAAGTACTTACCGGTTAAACTGGATTCTTTATACAGCAAGCGGCTTCATTACAGGCATATAAAGCTAACAGAGAGGCTCTTGCCAGAGATAAAATTACGTATCGGAAGACTCTCGTTTAAGACAAAAATAAAGTACATTATTGTCAAAATATTCAGATTGATATAAACATAATAGAATGCAGAAAGATAAGACCCGACTTAACTCAATAAGGGTGACGACTGCCGGAATTTCGGGGGGGGGGAATTCGCATAGAATCAGTTATTTAGATGTTGTGAAAGGTGCGCTGATAATCTTGCTCGTGTTTGCACATTTCAGGTCGGCACTCAATAGAACTGATTTTAAGAATGATTATTTCGAATATGTGTATGGATGGAATTCTATTTTCACGTGTTTCTACATGCCGGCATTTTTCTTAATTTCCGGCTATTGCTCGAACTTCAGGAAAGACCCCAAGACATTTCTTAAATCCTTACTTAAAAGTTTAGTCCTTCCGCTTTTTGCACTATCATTGGTGAATGACACTATGTATGCTTTGATGGTGACTCATCAAGACATTTCCACAACTTTATTGAAAACAATAAAGAGTGGTGGTACACTATGGTTCATTCAGGCTCTTGTCATTGCTAAAGTAATTTGCTACAGTATTCAAAAGGTCACTGATGCTCTAATTATTATGCTTATCGCTACATTCGTCTTATTGATAGCAGGAGTGGCTTTGAACCAATTCAATCTCGGAAGCAATCCGTTCTATTATCAACACGGATTGGTAGCATCTTTCTTCGTAGCTCTTGGCCTCTTTCTCAAAGAAAATCAGTCGATCTACGAGAAAGCATTGAAGTATTGTTTGTATTCATATCCTTTGTTGGCATTGATCAACTTCTGGCGCAGCCCAAATATCACGGCCTCTCTATCGGTTTCACTCAAGACCATACCTCTCTTCTTAATACTTTCAGTCTGCGGAACTTTGTTCCTCATAGTAATATGTAAGAAGATAAAAAAGTGCAGTTTCCTTGAATTTTGGGGCCAAAACAGTCTGGTGGTATATGCACTTCACTTTGCTCCTCTGGTATACTTTTTCAAATTGTTTTACGCTTGGATACAGCCAATAAGCATACTATCCTTCGTCGGCGCTTTGTTATTGCTGTTAACAACCGAATACATGTTATGCTGCCTTCTAATGAAATTATTCCAGTATAAACCATTCAAGTGGTTGTTAGGGCGTTATTAAAAAAGAAAATGAGATGAATTCAATCAAGAAAGTTATCAAAGTATTAATTCCTTTCTACTCATCATTCGTTAAATCTGCAAGTTCAGGAGTGCATAATCAGTCCTATTGGAATTATATAAGGTTCAGGTTAATAGGTAGTTGTGGTAGAGGGGGGGGGATTATCCAGTTCATCCGACATGTACGATTGCAAATGCAAGAAAGGTCTATGTGGGTTGTAACGCATCAATAGCACGGCCGGGATGCTATATACAAGGAGCAGGAACAGTTCATTTCGGAGATTATGTGCAGTTAGCGCCAAATGTAGGAATCTTGAGTGCTAATCATGATTTGTATGATCAGAGGAAATATAATGCAGCTCCGATAGTGATAGGGGATTACTCATGGATAGGCATGAATAGCATTGTTACAGCAGGTGTTGTTTTGGGACCAAGGACAATCGTGGCAGCGGGAGCTGTAGTAACCAAAAGTTTTCCTGATGGCTTTTGCATATTGGCAGGAGTGCCTGCCAAAGTCGTCAAGTATCTCGACAAGGAGTGTTTTCAACCTTGGCATTTAGAAAATGAATATTACGGATATATTCCGAAGGAGAAATTCGAATCCGTAAGAACGAAGTATTTAGATATATAGAATGTCGCTCGGGCAAACATCAAATTCCAAACAAGCCGCTTGGGTGGCTATTGGCAGTTTCTTTTCATTCATTGTAAGTATCATCAGTTCTATGATCCTGAGTCGATTTTTCGACAAAGGAGACTACGGAACCTACAAACAGGTGATGTATGTGTATAGCACTCTGCTTGCAGTATTTACACTTGGTCTGCCTAAAGCATATGCATACTTTCTGCCAAAATACGCGACAAACTATTCAAGGGATATCATATCCAAGGTAACGAAGATCTTTTTTATTCTTGGAGCAGCATTCTCTCTATTTCTCCTGTGTTGTGCAGGCCCGATAGCATCCGTAATGAACAATCCGGATCTGAGGTCGGCATTGATCGTGTTTTCTCCAACACCATTTCTTCTGTTGCCTACAATGGGACTGGATGCTATTTACGCATCTTTTCGCAAGACTAAGTATTTGGCATATTACACGATAGCTACCAGAATTCTGACTATTATATGCATTGTTTTTCCGGTGGTTATTTTCTCAGGAAACTATATATGCGCTATTATTGGATTTGATATTGCTTCTCTGATAACGTTCTTCCTCGCTCTCTATTTGAAATCTTGGCCAGTAAAAGATGTAGAGCATCAAAAGAGTTCATTGACATATAAGGAGATATTCAAGTTTGCACTCCCGCTTTTATACGCATCCTTATGGGGCGTGATCATATCGTCGGCAACCCAGCTTTTTATTAGTAGATATTTCGGTAACGAGACTTTTGCAGAGTTTTCGAATGGATTCATGGAGCTACCATTGGTAGGAATGATATTGGGCTCTATATCCGCCGTTCTCCTCCCGGTTTTCTCTGGAATGGACAAAGGAAATGGAATGAGCAATGAGACTCTGGTTGTTTGGAACTCAGCTCTCTTGAAGTCCGCAAAACTCATTTTTCCGATGCTGATTTTTAGCGTCTTCTTCGCTGAACCGATTATGACCTGTATGTACGGAGATATATGCTCAATCATCAATATACTTTGTCATTAAGAATTTGAGCGGACTATTTTATATTATTCCATTTTATCCGATCATTCTTGCTATTGGTAAGACTAACTCTTATGCCAATGCGCACATGATAGCAGCATTTATGATTGTAATAGCAGAATACGTCGTATGTAAAACTTTTGATTCTGCGGTTTATGTTGCGATAACTTCAGAGTTGTGCAATCTGTTTAAAATCTGGCTCTTGCTGCGTGTTATTGCAAACTATGCACACATGAAGATTACAGAGCTGTTGCCACCAAAGCCGATGACGATACTAATTATGATTTCGGCTTTAGCGTCATTACCACCATTTCTTCTTTTAGACTTTCTAAACATGAATAAGTTCATTGTGTTGTTTGTCTGCTTGGGATTTTTTTTGGTAGATTACTATGTGCTTTGTTGGATTTGCAAAGTTACTTATCGAGATATTGCAGGTGGGTTCTTAAAGAACAAATCAAGACTAAATGCAGTTGTGAAAATTTTACCATAAAAATCATACTTAATTGATGGTAGGCAATAATAATAGAGGAGAAAAATTCATATTGTTCCTCATAAATCCATTCATTTCAGCAATAACATCGATAAAAGATATTAGAGATGGAGTATCACACTGGTTCTTATATTTATGGTTTTTAGTGTTTGGTGTCGCTTTCTGTGCAGTAAGTGAGGCTGCGGATTCTTTTAGATATGTAGAAGATTTTTTAGTAGAATATAGCTATACCTGGTCTCAATATGTATTAGAGATCAATGAGTATTTCGCGTTTGAGTCGAATATCAAGGATATTTATACGTTGACGGTGAATTTCCTTGTTGGACGATTCTCCGATAATTACCATTGGACCTACCTAATATATGCAGCAGTCTTCGGTTTCTTTTACATCAAGTCGCTGAAGATATTCTTACGCCATAATAAGGTAAGTAATAACATAGTATTCTATGTATTGCTTTTCATGTTCTGTTATAGTAATCCTATATACAATATCAATGGAGTGCGTTTCTGGACGGCAGCCTGGATAGGTGTATATGTTGCGCTCAATTTTTTTGTCGAAAAAGATTATAAGAAGATTGTACTTCTGTTGCTGATGCCATTAATTCATGGGGCTTCAGTCGTCTGGGTGGTAATTATGGCAATTGCATTATTGTTGAGCTGATTCCAGAGTGTGACAATAGTACTTTTTATTGCTTCGTCCTTTGTATCTGCAGTTTCCTATTTGAATGTATTAAACGACTATTCTTTTCTATTGCCACAATTCATGCAAAATCAGATATGGTCGTATACAGAGTCAGAGATGGCGTTGGAGCGAATGAGTGGTGTGAGTGAATATGGGGCTGCTTATGCAGACTTCTTGATTGCATTGCCCGGATATTTTCATATACTATTGTCTTTTTTACTTATTATCAATCGCAGGAAGATAAACCGGAATCCACATGCGGGTCATCTATTGACTATCATGCTTGCATTGGCAGCTATAACCAACTTCCTTTCT
>ENA-ORRN01001416-ORRN01001416.1-human-gut-metagenome-genome-assembly--contig:-NODE-1416-length-16793-cov-3.221532_pt1 | contig 16793 bp, 10 predicted proteins | sample MGYA00242174_ERZ509132 | MGnify/ENA primary metagenome ERZ509132 (study PRJEB26280, sample SAMEA2338671) | human gut metagenome | biome: human gut; feature: human-associated habitat; material: faeces... | reverse complement strand
TCAAAAATCCGCTCTTCTTTTCGCTCTCGGCGGATCTCCTTCCCGGCGAAATCGACGTGTTTGAAAATTACGTCCTGAAATACGGTATCGCGGGCAAGCGTTTCTTTTCCGAATTCACGCTCGCCGCGCCGGGGGACGATGCCCTGCGTTCGCGCGCGGAAAGGGTGCGCCATTGCTTTGCGCAGGCGGCGCAGATGTTTTTCCCGGGTGAGGATGGGGACGTGCTCTCCAAACTTCTCGCCTTCACCGATCCCGCGACCGTGACGGAGCAGGCTTGGGACAGGGCGTTTGTCGAAGATTCCGACCCCGTGTTCGCCGCGTTTTCGGAACAGGCGCCGGGGTATCTGTATGGAATCCTCTCGAGTATCCGGGCGGTGTTCGGCTCTCCGGACGAGGAACTCCTCTACGATCTCTTCAAGAGCGGCGTAGAGCGGCAGGAAGTCTCCGAAATCCCCCAGCGCGCGGATTGCGTGTTCGTGGGAGAGAAGGAGAGCGTGCAGTACCAAAGTTTCCGCGCGGTGTTCGTCCTCGGCATGAACGAGGGTGAATTTCCGACGGTGACGGAGGACGGCGGAATCCTCAACGACCGGGACGCGGACGCGCTCGCCCGCACGGGCGTGCGATTCACCCCGAAAAACAGCGGGAAATACAGAGCGGCGTTTTCGGGCAGAGATAATTTCGGAAACGAGATCGTTAAATATTATGAATTTGAAGTGATTTCCTCGCCCAACGACATAACTATAGAAACGAACGCAGTAGAAACTCTTCCCGTCCGCGATGATTTCGTGCTTCCCGAGGCTACCGTTTCGGGCGGTACGGGAACGCTTGAAACGACGTATAAAATATCTTACGACGGCGCGGAATTTTCCTTAGTCCCGGGCGACAGAGTGATTTTAAACGGCAAAGGTAACGTACAAGTAACAATCACCGTAACCGACGAATTGGGTTTTGTAAAAACCGTATCGTACACCGTTAAGGTTGATATGAACAAAATATTCTTCATGTGCGAAAATTTCCCCGCAGCGTATAAGGGGGGAGAAAGGGTAACGCTTCCCGAAATTAAAATTCTCGATTATTCGAAGTACGGCGAAATCGGCTTTGAAAAGCCTGCCGAACTTTATATCGGCGGAGTAAAAGTTTTGGGTAATTACACGGTTCCGAAGGACGCGTCGGAAGTAGAAATAGTCGCCAAAAACAACGACGGAAGTCTTGCCGAAACGTATACGATTGCGGTTATCCCCGCAAAAATAACCGATATTTCGGAAGCTCTTATAGTAAAAGGCGCAAGCGTAACCCGCGAATTTTTCGAAACGGGTCTCACGTTCTCGGCAGCAAGCGATTTTTCGATAAAAACGCCTTACGCGGTGCCGTTTTACGACTTTTCCGCAAAGCTGACGTTTTTGGAGGATTCAATGAAATTCTCTTCCGTTTCGGTGGAAATAGCTTCGGCAAAGAACCCCGAAGAGAAGGTCAGTCTTGCGTTTTCTTCGATAAAATCGGGCAAGGCGAAGCTTAAGCTCGGCGAAAAAACGTATAATGTTTCGCTCGAAAGCGGGACTTTCAATTCGCTCAGCGCGTATAACGGCAGAAAATACGATTCGGCGACGATTGCGTTCTCCGTAAGCGGCACGGTGAGAATCGGCGGAAGCGAAGCGGCAAAGATAACTTCGTTCGATTCGGGCAGAAACTTCACGGGCTTCGACGGCGGAAGCGTTTATATGACGATAAAAACCGTCGGCGTTAAATCGCAAAGCTCGGTTATCGTAAATTACATCGGAAATCAGAGTTTTAACTCTTACACGAAATCGGGCGACGACGCTCCCGCGATCGTCGGCTTTACGTCCGAGCTTAAATCGGAATACGCAAAAGGCGAAACGTTCGTTTTGCCGAAAATGTGTTTCGGAGACGTCCTTTCGGGCAAAGCGGAAGCAAAGCTCACCGTCAAAGCTCCGAACGGCAAAGTTATTTTAAACAACGTAATACCCGAAGCGGGCACAGAAATAAAGCTTGAGTCTTACGGATATTATCAGCTTGTTTTCGAGCTTACGGACGACTCGTATAATACCGTGAAAAAGACCTTCCGTCTTTACGTAGCGGATAAAACCGCTCCCGTAATCGAAATGCCGAGCGTAAAAGAGACGTATAAAATCGGCGAGGATTTCGTTGTTCCCGAGGTTTCGGTTACCGACGATAAATCGGCTTTGGATGACGATTTCGATCCGCTCACCGTCTATCTGTATCTTAAAAACACAGACGAAAAGCTCGTTAAGGTAACCGCAGGCGAAAGCGTGAAATTAAGAGCGGAAGGCGAGTATGAGTTCATCGTTTACGCGTTCGACGCTTCGATGAACATCTCCTATGAAATCCGTAAATTCAACGTGGTAAGGTGAAGCGATGAGAAAGATTTTATTTGAAATTTTAGCGTGTATGCTCGTTATATCGACATTGTTTATGCAGACGGGCTGCGGAAAAAAGAACGATACGCCGGAGAGCGAGAAGCCTTCGGCGTCGGATAAAGGCGGCGAGAGCGAGCGGAGCGAAAAGATGACTATTTTTAAAAACAACACGACTGAGTATACGATTATTTATCCCGACAAGGCCAAAGAAGCCGAGAAGAACGCCGCGGATAACATTTCAAAGTACGTTTATAAGGTTTCGGGCGTAAAAATTCCCGTAAAGCAAAGCCGTTTCGTCGTTTACGACAAAAATGCGAAAATAATTTCGGTCGGTAACACGAGCGCGCTTGAAAAATCGGGCGTTTCGGCAGATTATTCCGCACTTAAAGGCGACGGGTTTATAATCAAATCGGTCGGGAACGGCATTTTTATCAACGGATCAACGGCAAGAGGCACTTTATACGGCGCGTATGAGTTTATCGAGAAGTATCTCGGAGTTAAGTTTTTAACTTATGACTACGAGTATATCCCGAAAATCGACAAATGCGAAATCGAAAGCCCCGATATAGAAGAAGCTCCCGATTTCCGTTACCGCAACTTTATGATCGGCGGTTACAACAACGATAAGGACTTTATGTCCAAGCTCAGATTCGTGAACGAGTATCACACGGTCGGAGATAAATTCGGCGGAAACATCGGCTGGTATAAAACAAAGGACGTTGCGGCAAACCACAATTCGCTTGCGTACGTTTCCACGGAATACGCCGCCAAACACCCCGAGTTTTTCTCGATGGTAAACGGTACGCCCGTCGAAATCTGTCAGACTTACGGCATAACGGAAAGCGGCGAAATCGACGAAAGCGTGGAATTGAGCCCGATAAAAATCGCGCTCGAATCGCTCAAAAAATTCGTTTCGGAATCGAGCGGGGACACGGAATACTTTATGTTCAGCCAGCAGGACACGCAGAAATGCTGCGCCTGCGCTAAATGTATCGCAGCAGCGGAAAAATATACGAGAGGCGGCGTGAACGTAAGGTTCGTGAACATTCTCGCAAGGGAAATTCAGAAATGGGCGGACGCAGAGCTTAACGGCAGAAAAATAAAAGTCGTCACGTTCGCTTATCAGTATTCCGAGGAAGCCCCCGTAACGATCGATTCCGAAGGGGCGTATAAACCGATAGATGACACCGTCGTTGCGGAAGATAACGTTTATATCCGTATGGCAACGTACTTTTGCAATAACTATTTTTCGCTCGAGGATTCGGCGCAGATTGCGAAATACAGAACGCTTTACAAGTCCTGGAGCGCGGTGACAAAGCACTTTATGGCGTGGGATTATCATATCGATTACTACAATTATTTCAATTATTATCCCACGATGCAGACCTGGAAGGAAAATTTAAGGCTGTATAAAGAAGTGGGTGTGGAGTACCTCCTTATGCAGTCTGCTCAGAACGAAAAAGTCGGCTGGCAGGCTAATCTCGAGGCGTACGTCGCTTCAAAGCTTATGTGGAATACGGACAGAAGCGTGGACGAGCTTACCGACGAGTTTATAACGTATTATTACGGCGCGGCGAAGGATTACGTAAAGAAATACAAAACCGATTACGATTTGTATTACCGCGCGTTGTTTGACAGATTCCCCGATTACACCTTAAAGCTCGGAACGGACAGATCCAACGCGAAATATTACGATCTTTCCTTCCTTTTGAAAGAGGAAGAACTTATGACGGCGGCTATCGATAAAATTTCGGCTTCCGATATGGAGGAAAGCGAGAAAGCCGAACTTGTAAGAAGGCTTAAAATCGTCCGCGCGCCGACTAAGTTTATGATAATGTATAACTACAACAGCTATTATTTCGACGATCAGTCGGGGTATAGGGCTTATACGGACGAGGTATTGTCCGAGCTTTCGTCGCTCGGATTCACGAGGTATAGCGAGGGTTCGCTTTTAAATCAGTTCAAAGCAAACAACGGAATAGCGTAATGAAACTTAACTACACTAAATTAAAAGATAAAATAAAAGGCTGTTTCAACGGCAAAAACGTGGGCGGAACGCTCGGCGCGCCGTTTGAATGTTTAAGGAGAATAAACGACGTAAATTTTTACGTTCAGAAAAATATCGATAAAAATCCTCCGCCGAACGACGATCTCGATTTGCAGATAGTCTGGCTCAACGCCGCGATGAAATTTGGCTCGGAAGTCGATAAAAACATTTTGGCGGAGTATTGGCTTACCTACATTTACCCGCGTTGGTCGGAATACGGCACGGCGAAGGCTAACCTTTCCCGAGGATTTTCCGCAGGGGTAAGCGGCAGACTCGAAAACGCTTACGGCGAAAGTTGCGGAAGCTTTATCCGCAGCGAAATCTGGGCGTGTCTCGCGCCCGCTCATCCCGAAGTCGCTTCGGTTTACGCATTTTACGATTCTTCGGTAGATCATTACGGCGAGGGTGTGTACGGGGAGGTTTTTTGCGCGGCGGCGGAGAGCGCGGCGTTTGCGGTTGACGATATCGAAAAAGTAATCGAAATAGGTTTAAGTTATATTCCCGAAAATTGTCTTGTGGCGAAAGCCGTTAAAATTGCGAGAGACTCTTATAAACGGGGGCTTTCCTGGCAACAGGCGAGAGAGAAACTTTTCAAAGAAGTACCGGGGTCGTTCGGGCTTCAGTGCAAGCCTCTTTCCGAAATGACGGAAGAGGAGAAGACCTCGAAAGCGGGTTGCGACGCGCCGAATAACATAGGGATCGCCGCAATCGGGCTTTACTACGGCGAGGGCGATTTCGGAAAAACGATCTGCACCGCGGTCAATTGCGGCGAAGATACAGATTGTTCGGCGGGCTTTGCGGGCGCACTTCTCGGGATAATTCTCGGCGACGAGGGCTTGCCGAAAAAATGGACGGACGTGCTTGACGGGGTTATCAACACCTGTTGCATCGATCTCTCCGAATGGGGCTTTTTCTGCCCGAAAACCGTTTCGGAATTTACCGACGGAATTTTAAGGGTTATTCCTTCATTTTTAAAACCCGATTATCTTTGCGAACCGCTCGTAACCTTCTGCGAAGAAATTTATGAAGTTAAAGGGCTTGACGGCGACGAACTTTTCTGTCCTCCGTACGAGATTTTCAAAAGAAATCTGTGGCGTAACAGAGGGGAGAGGAAATTCGATATAAACGAGCTATCAAGGCTCCCGAAATGGGCGGAGTTTGAAGAATTTCCCGTTTTCAAAGCCGTTCTTACCTATGAAAAAGAACCGTATATCAAGGCCGGGGAAAGTTTCGGCTTTGATCTTACGCTTATAAACAACGGTGTGGCGCGTTCCCAACTTTGGGCAAACGTGAAGGTTATGACAAGCGGCGGCTTGACCGTTGCGGGCGGCGGCGAATTTGCTCTTCCGTTGCAGAATATCTATCGCTATGAGGCAAAACAAAGCTTTTTCGTAACGCTTAACGAAAATCATTCGGCAACCGAGGAAGTTTACGTTATTGTAGAGCTTGGCGGCAGACATTCGTTCGGAACGATAAGGGCAAAACTTATCGTTGCCGATTCGAGAGACGTAACAAATGAATAATAAGAAAACTAAAAAAAACATATCGGATATAACGGCGGATGATCTGACATTAGATGAAAAAGCGTCGCTTTTATCGGGCGATAACGTCTGGCATACGAAAGCCATTGAAAGGCTCGGCGTGAGAGCTTTAACGCTTCGCGACGGACCGCACGGAATCCGCGACGGTTCACCCGCCATGTCTTATCCCAATCTTTGCCTTTTATCTTGCGGTTGGGATAGAGAATCGATGTTTAAAATCGGGCAGTATCTCGGCGATGATGCCGTATCTCACGGCGTGGACGTTTTGCTTGCACCGGGTGTGAATATAAAACGCACGCCTACGGGCGGAAGAAATTTTGAATATTTTTCCGAGGATCCTTTTCTTACCGGCGCGCTTGCTTCCGAGTTTGTTAAGGGAGTCCAGAGCCGCGGGGTTGCCGCTTGCGTAAAGCATTTCGTTTGCAACGACCGCGAGAACGGAAGGTACGCTTACAGCGTAAACATCGATAAAAAAACTCTTCGTGAGGTGTATGCAAAACCGTTTGAAACGGTTATAAAAAATGCAGAGCCGAAGTGCTTAATGTCCGCATATAACTTCGTTAACGGGCATTTTGCGTATATCAATAACGAGTTAAAAACTATGCTTAGAAACGACTTCGGGTTTACCGGCGTTGTCGTTTCGGACTGGGGCGGAACTGATAAAAGAAGCGAGTTTTTAGCGGCGGCGGGAGACCTCGAAATGCCGGGGTCGGACAAAAAAACTCACGCCGACGTAATCCACGATATAGCCTTGGGAAAGATCCCGATCGAAAAAATAAACGAAAGCGTAAATAAGATTTTAAAGCTCATTGCTTTTTGCTCGGGCGAAAAACAAGCTGCGTTAAAAAAGGACGTTTCACGCATTGCGGCGGAAAGCATCGTCCTTTTGAAAAACAACGGGCTTTTGCCGCTTAATAAAGACTTGAAACTTGCCGTTGTCGGTTCTGCTGCAAACGAAGGCGTTTTCTGCGGCGGTGGTTGCGCCGAAGTTTTCGGCGACGATTATACGAGTGTTAAAGAAGAAATCGAAAAAGCTTTCAAAAACGCGACGTATTTCGACAAACCTTCCGAGGAGATTGAAAAATACGACGCGGTAATAGTTTTTCTTCGCGAAAAAACGAGCAGCGAGGGCTTCGACAGAGAAAACATTGACATCGATTGCGAGTTTCTCGAAGAAATATATAAACACAACAAAAACATAGCGACCGTTCTGATAAACGGTTCTGTTATCAAAACGGAAGAAATCGAAAAATACTCATCGTCGATAATCGAAAGTTATTTTGCGGGGCAGACGGCGGGCAAGGCGATTTCGCTCGTTTTATCGGGCGAGATCAATCCTTGCGGAAGACTTACGGAAACCTTCGTTAAAGACCTTTCCGACAGCTACGCTTTCGGCGAAGAAAACGACGACGAGATTTTTTACAGAGAAGGAACTTCTGTCGGCTATCGTTATTATGTTAAAAACGGCATAGCCGTCGCATATCCGTTCGGCTTCGGGCTTTCTTATACAGACTTTGTCTATTCCGATTTTAAAATCGACAAATCTTCGATATCGGAAAACGATGACGGCGTAACGGTAAGCGTAAATGTGAAAAACGTCGGCGATTACGACGGAAAAGAGGTTGTGCAGATTTATTTAAGCGGCGACGGTAAAAACGGGGATCCCGTTATAAAGCTTGTCGGTTTCGATAAAATTCATCTTAACCGCGGCGAAGAAAAGCAGGTTTCGGTATTTGTTCCGACTTCGGAATTTACGAGCTTCGAAATAAAAAAGGACAGATTCGTTCTGCGTAAAGGGAAAGTCCGCTTAAGTGTTAATTCGGACGCAACGAAGGAGCTTTTCGGCGAAGAAATATCGTTAAATCCTGTTTTCAAAATCGACCGCTACACGACGATAGGCGAACTGATTAAAAGCGAAAAAGGCGCAAAAGTAATCGAAAAAGAACTTAAAAAAGCGATAATAGGCTGCATAATAGGCGACGACGATAACTATCCGTTTTCGATAAAAAACGGTCATATAGAAGGTGAAACCTTTTTTTCGCGCGTTGCGGAAAGTCTGCAGCTTCGTCAGCTCGTAACGATGAGCAACAACAAAATGTCCGAGGACGAACTAACGAAAATCATAGACGTTTTAAACGAACAAGGTGAGGATTTCAAATGAGAAAAAACAGAATTATCGACAAAAACTGGTCGATAGAAAATATAAAATACGGAAAATACAAATCGAACGTTCCGGGCGATATAACTAACGATTTATATCTTGCAGGCAGGATAGACGACCCTCTTTTCGGAGTGAATTTCAAAGATTCGAGGTGGATTCTGGAATCTCCGTGGGATTATTCCGTTTCTTTCGGCGTGGACGAGCGCGACCTCGATTTCCCTCACGCGGAGCTTGTTTTTAACGGTATAGATACCTTTTCCGAGGTGTTTTTAAACGGCGAAAAAATAGGCGAAACGGACAGTATGTACGTTCCTTTCGCGTTTAACGTAAAGGAAAAACTCAAAGTCGGCGAAAATTCGCTCACGGTAAAAATGAAATCGCCTTACGAGGTTTATAACTCGAAGCCGAACGAAAAATATATGAGTATTTTTCACCCGACCAGAATTTTCTTCCGTAAGCCCGCCTGTCATTTTATGTGGGATTGGGCGCCCGATTTCCCCGGGTACGGAATTTATCGCCCCGTCGAGCTTTCGTTTTTCGACGACGATGAAATAATCGAAACCGAAATTACGACGGATATTTTCGGTAATGCGAATTTTATAACGAAACTTAACGATAAGTTTAAGTATAAACCCGAAGAGTATTCTTTGAAACTTTCGGTTACGAAAAACCCCGACGGCGATTTTTCGGGCGCGTATGAGGTTAAGCTTAAATGCGAAGGTCAGTTCGTTTTGCAAAACGTTTTCGTAAAAAACGTAAAGCTCTGGTACCCGAACGGCTACGGCGGGCAAAATCTTTATTCGTATAAGCTCGAGTTGTTTTTTGGCGACGATATCGTTGACGAAAAATCTGGAAAATTTGCTTTTAGAGAGGTAAAAATTATCGAACGCCCGCTCGACGAAAAGTCGTTATCGTTCATTATAAACGTGAACGGTACGGACATTTTCTGTAAAGGCTCGAACTGGGTACCCGCAAGCAATATGACGGGAACGATAAAGGACGAAACCTATAAGCACCTTTTGTCGGCTGCAAAGGAAGCAAATTATAATATTTTAAGAGTCTGGGGCGGAGGCTTATATGAAAGCGATATTTTCTATGAGCTTTGCGACGAAAAGGGCGTAATGGTCTGGCAGGACTTCATGTTCGCTTGTTCCGACCTTCCCGACGATATGCCGGATTTCAGGAAAACCGTATATAAAGAGGCGGAGTATCAGCTTAAACGGCTAAGAAATCATCCGTCCGTCGTTTTGTGGTGCGGCGGAAACGAGAGGAGAAAATTTCTCGATTGCAAAGGTCCGCAGTACGGCGAATATGTATGGGAGGTAATGCTTCGCGGGCTTCACGACAAGCTCACGAGACAAAGCGTTTACGTTCCCAACAGTCCGCACAGCAGAACGGATATCGATATGGATTACTCCTCGGGAGATCTTCACACCTCGTGTTACGATCCTGCGCTTATCGACGACCGTATCTGCGATTACAGAGAATATCTCGCGACAAATTTAAGCCCGTTCACGACGGAATGCGCGATTTTAGGTCCTTGCAGAATAAGAAGTATTAAAAAGTTTATTCCGAATGATAAGCTTTGGGGAGTAAACGAGGTATGGCACGAGCATTTTATGCTAAATCCTTATTCGGCAACGCCGGAAGAGACATTTATAACGAAAGAACAACGTATGGCTTCATCTCTTTTCGGAGAGATAGACACGCTTGAAAAATTTGTTAAAAAGTCAATGGCCGTGCACCTCGAAATAATGCGTTCCGAGATAGAATTTGCGAGGGCAAGCGACCGTTGTTACGGAATTTTAAACTGGATGTTCAACGATATCTGGGGCTGCGGAACGTGGTCGGTGATAGATTTTTACGGCGAGAAGAAGCCCGTTTTCTATATTCAGAAGGCGGCATTCAAGCCCATCCACGCGTTTTATTATTACGACGGCAAAAACGTTAATCTTTGCGTTTGCAACGATAAGCTTTCGTCTGTAAGCTTAAAATTAACGTATGCGCACAAGAGTATAAACGGCGATGTCTACTTTGAAAAAGCCGAAAATATAACCGTTCCCGCAGGCGGGAAACGCATCGTTAAAAACATTTCGTTCGATAGGGCTATAAAGAATGCTTATCTTGTGACCGAGATTTCGGGCGACGAAGAAGATAAGAGCGTATATTTCTACGATTTATGGAAAGATAAGCCTTTTGTTTCCGACATTGAGGTTAAAAAAGAGAAAACGGGCGAAAAGGAATTTATGATAAAAATCCGCGCGAAGAAATTTGCAAGGCTTGTTTTTATCGATACGCCATATGAAACAAATCCTGAAATTTCCGAAAACTATTTCGATATGGAAGCAGGCGAGGAAAGAGAGATAACCGTAAAAACGGCAACCCCCATAAGCGTAAACGACATAACCGTAAAAACCTACGCCGATTTATGGGAAGAATAACAGTTTTGATCGATTAAGATTAAATTGCATTATATAGACAAATATATAAATAAAGATAAGTCGCACGAAAAGTGATGTAAACCCAAAAGTTTAGACAAAAAATTAAATTAAATATATTGGAATTGAGTTCGGTATTTAACCGGACTCATTTTCAATTTTCAAGATATTCTTTCGTTGTTGTAATAGTTAATATATTCGTGTAGCTTTTGTATGAAAGCATTAACGCTTTCAAATTTTTCGCCATAATACATTTCTACTTTAAGTCTACCAAAAAAGTTTTCCATTACACTGTTATCTAAACAGTTTCCTTTCCTTGACATACTTTGCGTTACGCTATAGAAACCGGACCTGAAAAGGCGAAAACGCTATTAGCATTTTTGAAGGATACAAAAGGTGGGGTAGGAGTAAATTTGGATCCTGCTAATTTTACGATGGTTACAGGTCAAGATGCCGTTGAAGCCGTGTATCTTCTTAAAGACTATATTGTCCATACTCATGCAAAAGATGGAATCATGCTTGATAAAAACCAAAATCCAACCGAGGTTTATCATGCTTTTGCGGTAGGTGGTGTTGATGCTCTGAATGCCTGTGAAGGTTTTCAGGAGGTTCCTCTTGGTGAAGGTCAAGTTGATTGGAAAAACTATCTTTTAGCGTTGAAAGAAATTGGCTATGATGGATTTTTAACTATAGAACGTGAATGTGGAGATAATCCTGAAGAAGATATAGTAAGAGCCGTAGATTTTTTGAAAAGATTGATATCCGAGTTGTAATTTTTATAAATTGAATAGACCTTGAAATATGAACTTTAATTGTTTGGTTTCAAGGCCTTTTTATATGCAAAAATGCAGGTTATTTCTGATAAAAAGACTCAATGTCAAATGTTGGGGTGCGGATTATAAAATTTCACAATACAATATTTTCGGATGTCAAAATTTGTCTGTTAGCCGAAGTATCAAAGTATACGTTTTCTGAAGTTTCCAAAGTTTCTTTAAACGTATCTTATACGCTTTAAAACTTTAATATTATTATTACAGTTAGAGCAAACATATCTGTATTTGCTTAAAACGAGTAAAAGCTGCCTGATAGCCGGTAGGAAACCCCATTCGTTATTATGACTCAGTGATGTTTCAATAAATTGTTTTATATCATCATCCGATGTAAATTTATGATATAAACTTCAATTTTGCGGCAATCTTTGCCGATGTATCAAAAGGTTTTATTATTTGCTTGACAAAAAGAAATATTTAATGTATAATATATATGTAGCATGCGGAACATGTTATTCTGTATGAATTAAAAAGCACTGAATCGATGATTTTTCGGAGAGTAAGCGTAAAACAAAACATTCTTTTGCGGCGGCTATTATGATAGATTATATCTGTTATCCTCTGCGACGGGCTGAATAAATGTCTTTTATAATGTTTTTTTGCGCATACTTTTCGGGGTATGCGTTTTATTTTTGCGGGAGGCGAAACAATGAGGATAGGAGTTATCGGAATAGTAATCGAAAAGGACAGAACGTCCGCGGTGGCGGTAAACGAAGTTTTATCTGCTTACGGCGATTATATCGTCGGAAGAATGGGCGTACCCGACAAAGAAAACGAAGTTTATGTTATAAGCGTTATCGTCAAGGCTTCTAACGAGATTTTTTCCGCAATGACGGGAAAGCTCGGTAAGATATTAAACGTAAAAGTAAAATCGGCTGTAACCTCGTGCGAGGTAGGCTGAAGGAGAAAAACAAAATGAAAAAATTTTTATCAATGTTAGTAGCGGCTATGATGATTTTTGTCATCGTGTCTTGCGGTCAGGCCGGCGGAACGAGCGGTGATTCCGGATCGTCGGCAAACGGAAATTCTGATATTTCAGAATCGGTTACGAAAGTTTCTAAAACGTTCTCTATGGGTGTCGTCAATGGCGCGCCCGCTCTTGCGGTTGCAAATATCGCGGGCGGTTTCGATTTTTCCGATGAGAAGAACGATGTAAAAACGAACGTAAACGTAGAAAAAGACGCTCCTGCCGTTATCGCGGGGCTTACCAACGGAACTTACGATATGGCGATATTGCCCTTAAACGTCGCTTCCAAACTTTATAACGCGGGAAAGCTCGGCGTTAAACTCGTTTCGGTGAATATTTTCAGCGTTCTGCACGTTCTTACGAAGGGAGAATATAACAATCTGAACGACATGAAAGGTAAAGTCGTATATACGGTCGGCGCGGGCGGAACTCCCGAGGTTGCCTTGAAAAATATACTTACGGCAAACGGAATTAAGTTTGCGGACGGAGATAAGGCTGCCGATTCCGAAACCGTTTATATCAACGCTGTTGCGGAGGCGCGGCTCGTAATGGCTGCGTTGCTGAAAGAAAAAGAAGGAGCGGACTTTGCGATTCTCGGCGAACCCGTTGTTTCTCAGGCAATGGCGAATACGGGTGCGAAAATAGCTTTTTCCGTCGAGGACGAATGGAAAAAGGCTCACCCCGGAGTCGGTTTCGTTCAGGCGGGCTTGATTGTTAAATCTGCGGTTCTGGATAATTACGGCGGATATGTCGACGCGCTCATGGAGAAAATGGAAGAAAATAACGCTTATATCAATGAGCATATCGAAACCGTTTCGGATGAACTTAAACTCATAAACGCAACACTTCCCAAACTTTCCGCTGAAACGTTAACTAGGTGTCTTATCGGTGCGGATAAAGCTTCTTTTCGCAGAGCGGATATCGAGGCGTTTCTTAAAGCGTTGAATCCCGCAGATTACGGCGGCAAACTCCCTTCGGACGATTTTTACGCAAGATAAGGATTGTATAATAAATGAAAAAGAGCATAAAAAGTTCGCTCGCGGTTATATCGGGAATTATTTTTATAATAATTCTCTGGTATATCACGGCGGGGATTTTTAACGACGATATGATTGCGCCCGCGCCGCATGCGGTTATGAAAGAATTTTTTGTAATTCTTGGCGAAAAGTCGGTCTATAAGTCGATTATCGGCACATTGTGGCGTTCAACGATAAGTTTTTCGATATCGTTTGCCGCGGCATTGGCGCTTGCCGTAATCGCTTCGTTTTCGCCGTTTGCGGAAAAGTTTTTTTATCCGCTTGTGGCGATTGTACGCGTTGTTCCTGCGATGAGCGTTATATTATTATGCCTTATATGGCTTCGTTCGTCGAAAAGTCCGATAGCCGTTTCGTTTATAGTTATCTTCCCGATGCTGTATTCCGCAATTTTAAACGCGTTGAAAAACCGCGATAAAGATCTTATACAGATGCTTAAAGCTTATAACGCTATGCCTATGAAAGTCTTTTTCGGAGCGACTCTTCCCGATGTGGTGGGAAAGCTTTTTCCCGAATTTGTGTCCGTACTTGCGTTTAATATAAAGCTCACGATAAGCGGCGAAGCTTTGGCATATACGAAGCAAAGCATCGGCAGGGAAATGTATGCGGCGAATTCAAATTTTTTAACGGGCAGACTTTTAGCTCTCACCGTTATTGCCGTACTTTTATCCGTTGCGCTGGAATTGTTGTTTAAAGGTGTGTATTATCTTATAAAAAAGGGGATAAAAGAGCATGGTCGTAAAAAAGCTTTGCAAGCGTTACAGGACTGAGAGCGGCGAAAAAATCGTTTTCGATAATTTTTCCGCGGAATTTAAAGACGGAAAAGTAACTGCCGTTATGGGTAGTTCCGGTATAGGAAAAACGACGCTTTTAAATTGTATTGCGAAACTTACCGATTATGACGGCGAAATCGCGGGAGTCGGCAGCTCAGCATACGTCTTTCAGGAAGACAGGCTTATTCCCGATAAAACCGTTTACGATAATATAGATTTCGTCATGCAGGCTGAAGACGCGGATGAAAGAAAAAGGAGAATTAAAAACGCTCTTTCCGTAACCGAACTTCTTTCCGAGGCTTTCAGATATCCCTCCGAGCTTTCGGGCGGACAAAGGAAAAGGGTGTCTCTTGCCAGGGCTTTTGCATGCGGCAGAGAACTTATGCTTTTAGACGAACCGTTATCATCGTTGGATATAGGATTGAAATTCAGAATATTCGACGTAATGAAAAAGGTTTTTAAAAGCGATTCGAAAACGGTAATTATGGTAACTCATGACGTAGACGAAGCGTTGACTTTGGCGGATGAAATCGTGATTATCGATAAAGGCGGTGTGGTTTACCGAAAGGAGTTTTCGACCGATTTGTTCGGTCGGGATATTACTGACGATGAATGTAACCGAATAAGAAAAGAAATCATAGAAATTTTAAAAGCTTAATAAGACTAAAAACATAAGCCGCTTCGGAATCCGAAAATTCCGAAGCGGCTTAAAAATAGATAAAATTAAGTTTTAACCTTTAACGATAAAGTTGACGAGTCTGCCTTTGACGACGACGGCTTTAACGATTTGTTTTCCTTCAACCATTTTAGCAATGGTTTCGTTTGCAAGCGCGATTGATTTTATTTCGTCTTCGTCTGCGTCTTTGGAAACGTTAATCTTTGCTTTAACCTTGCTGTTTAACTGAACGGCAAGTTCGATTTCGTCTTTAACGAGCGCGTTCTCGTCGCAAACGGGGTATTCTTCGAGAAACACCGACTTTTTGTTTCCGCGTTGCGACCAGAGTTCTTCGGCAAAGTGCGGAGCGCACGGCGCGAGAAGAAGAATAAGAGTGTCGGTTGTCTTTCTCAATATATCGTCTCTTCTGCCTTCGATACCGTCGTATTTATAAATCGCCGTAACGAATTCCATAAGCCTTGCAATCGCCGTATTGAACGAGAAATTGTTCATATCTCTGTCAACGCTTTTAACGCAATAAGCTTCGGCATAGAGAAGTTCTTTTTCGTTTTTTCCGAGCGGAATATCCGCGTTAAACGGCTTATAGCCGCTTGTTTTTGTGATGATGCGTTCAACTCTCTCGATAAATTTCGCGAGCGATTTAATTCCGTTATCGTCCCACGGACCGCCTGCCGTGTAGTCGAAGCCGAACATAAGATACATTCTGAAAACGTCCGAACCGTAGGTGTCGATGTATGAGTCGGGCGAAACGACGTTTCCTCTCGATTTGCTCATTCTCATTCCGTCGGGTCCTAAAATTATCCCTTGATGAGTGAGAGATTTAAACGGTTCGTCGAAATTGAGATAACCCATATCGCGAAGTGCTTTCGTTATGAATCGAGCGTACAGAAGATGCATGCACGCATGTTCGGGTCCCCCCACGTATTTATCGACGGGGAGCATTTTGTTTATAATTTCGGGGTTAAACGGCATTTCGGAGTTTTTGCTGTCCGGATACCTGAGGTAATACCAGCTCGAACATACGAAGGTGTCGAGCGTGTCGGGGTCTCTCTGCGCTTTTCCGCCGCATTTCGGGCATGTCGTATTCATAAACGATTCGCATTTGGCGAGCGGCGATTTTCCGTCCGGGCGGAATTCGACGTCTTTCGGGAGAAGCACCGGTAAATCCTTATAGGGAACGGGAACCGCGCCGCATTTTTCGCAGTGAATAACGGGGATAGGCGCGCCCCAGTATCTTTGTCTCGAAACGAGCCAGTCACGAAGCCTGTAATTGACCTTGTGTTGACCCTTCGATTCGGCGAAAAGTCTGTTCAGAATGGCTTTTCTGCCTTCTTCCGAACTAAGTCCGTCATATTCGCCGCTGTTTACGAGAATTCCGTCTTCTACGTAAGGAAGAATCGTTTCGCCGTGCGGATTCTGAATAACGACGTTGACGGGCAGATCGTACTTTTTAGCGAAGAGGAAATCTCTCGCGTCGTGAGCGGGAACGCCCATAACCGCGCCCGTTCCGTAGGAGTATAAAACGTAATCCGCCGCAAAAATCGGAACTTTTTTATCGGTTAACGGGTTGATGGCGTATGCGCCGATGAAAACGCCCGTCTTTTCTCTCGAAGTGGAAAGCCTTTCGATTTCGTCGGTTTTGGAAGTGTCTTCGATATATTTCAGAACGTCCGCCTCGCGGTCTTTGGTCATGAGTTTTTTAACGAGGGGGTGTTCGGGAGCAAGAACTACGTAAGAAACGCCGAAAAGAGTGTCCGCGCGGGTGGTGAAAACTTTGAATTCGTCTCCGCTTTCCGTTTTGAAAAGGATTTCTCCGCCTGTGGATTTTCCTATCCAGTTGCGCTGCATGGCTTTGGTCTTTTCGGGCCAGTCTAGTCCGTCAAGTCCTTTAAGCAGTTCTTCGGCATAGTCGGTTATTTTAAAGAACCAT
>ENA-ORRN01001409-ORRN01001409.1-human-gut-metagenome-genome-assembly--contig:-NODE-1409-length-16820-cov-2.970534_pt1 | contig 16820 bp, 17 predicted proteins | sample MGYA00242174_ERZ509132 | MGnify/ENA primary metagenome ERZ509132 (study PRJEB26280, sample SAMEA2338671) | human gut metagenome | biome: human gut; feature: human-associated habitat; material: faeces... | reverse complement strand
AGCGCGCTTTCGGGCGTATCGGTCGCGATAGGCATAGGCTTGCAGAATTTCCCCGAAGGGGCTGCGCTCGTCCTTCCCGCAAGGAAAATTTATTCAAGGAAAAAGTCGTTTTTCAAGGGCGTGTTAAGCGGAGCTGTTGAACCCGTGAGCGGTGCGCTCGGGGTAATCGCGGTTACGTTTGCGTCGCGGCTTTTGCCGTACCTGATGTCCTTTTCCGCGGGAGCGATGATTTTCGTCGTCTTTTCCGAGCTTACCGCAAAGCGGGAAAAGGACGGCATAAAGCTTGCCGCGGGAGCAGTGCTAGGGTTTATTCTGATGATGACGATGGACGTTCTTTTAGGTTAAAGAGTAATTCAGACCAACGGCAAAATCAAACACAATCAAATCTCAAATATGCGCCTATAAGTCGATTATCGATATAAAACGCGCCCGAAAACCTTATCGGTTTCCGGGCGCGCCGCGTATTATGAATTTTTAAAATTTAAGTTTTCTTGCCATGAGAACGCCCATAACCGAAGCCATCATAAGCCCTCTCGTCCAACCCGACGAATCGCCGAGGCAGTGAAGATTGGCGATGTTGGTGTTGAAATCGTCGTCCATTTTGATTTTGTTGGAGTAAAATTTAAGTTCGGGCGAATAGAGAAGGGTTTCGGGGCTTGCAAACCCGGGAACAACCACGTCGAGTTGTTCGATGAAGTGGAGAATGTTCGTCAACGTGCGGTAAGGCATCGCGGCGGTGATATCGCCCGCAACCGCGTCGGGGAGGGTTGGTTTTACGTTGGATTGAGAAAGCTCTTTTTCCCACGTGCGTTTTCCTTCTAAAATATCGCCGTAACGCTGAACGAGAATATGTCCGTTCGCGAGCATGTTTGTAAGTTCGCCTATCTTTTTAGCGTATTCGATGGGCTGGTTGAAAGGATAAGTGAAGTTGTGCGAGCAGAGGATGGAAAGGTTTGTGTTATCCGATTTCTTGTCCTTGAACGAGTGACCGTTGACGACGGCTAAGTTGTCGTCGTAATTTTCCTGCGCGACGTAACCGCCGGGGTTCTGACAGAAAGTTCTTACCTTGTTTCTGAACGGAGCCGGATAGCCGATGAGCTTTGATTCGTACAAAACTTTGTTGACTTCTTCCATAACCTCGTTTCTCACTTCCACTCTTACGCCGATATCGACCGTCGATGGCTGATGTTCGATTCCGTGTGCCGAACACATCGATTCGAGCCATTCGGCGCCGCGTCTTCCCGTGGCGATGATGACTTTCTGTGCGGAAACAGCCTCTTCTTTTCCCTTAACGTTTATAATTGCGCCTGTGCATACGTTGCCTTCGATGATAACGTTTTTGCAGTCGGTATTGAAAATCATTTCAACGCCGTTGTGGAGAAGATACTGCTCGATTGCGTAATAAATGTCCTGCGCCTTTTCGGTGCCTAAGTGGCGGATGGGGCAGTCTACGAGTTTAAGCCCCGCGCTTATCGCCTTTCTTCTTATCTGCTTTATTTCTTCGGGGTGGTCGATTCCTTCGATTTTTGTGTCTGCGCCGAATTCGAGATAAATTCTGTCGACGTAAGAAATGGTTTCCTGAACGAGATCATGCCCTATCTGGTCGGGAAGAGACCCGCCGACATAGCTCGAGAGGGAGAGCTTTCCGTCCGAAAACGCGCCCGCGCCCGAAAAGCCCGTGGTTATAGCGCAGTTTTTGCAGCTCATGCAGTGTCCCGTTTTCTTTTTGGGACATACTCTTTTCTCAATCGCCGAGCCTTTCTCGACGATGGTAATCTTGCCTTTATAACCGTTGCGGATAAGTTCCAATGCGGTGAAAATTCCCGCAGGACCCGCGCCGATAATCAAAACGTCGGTATTCATATCGCACCTCACGAAAAAAGTTTTTACGACAAATTATATCACATATATCCGAAAAAGTAAAGCGCGCCGTGTGACGGTGAAACGAAATTTGCTTTACCGTCGGTTATATTTTCGGACAAGCATGTCAAACGCTTGCGTGAATTTCCGTAAAGTGGTACGATTGAGGTATGGCAGACGATTTCGAAAACAGAATAAACGAACTGTACGAGAGAAGCGTAAATCGCGGAATATTTACTTTTACCGATTTTTTAAGCCCGTCAAAGCAAGCCGAAGCGGAGAGGATTGCGGGAAAAAACAACGTAAAATTTTTCGGCGGAAGCGAAAATTGCGAAAGGGTTATGGCGCGGTTCGGAAACGAGGAAGAACTCGGTTACGACGAAGAATTCCCGATAAAAATCATTAAAATAACCGTCACGGCGGGTAAGTTCGCCACGGAGATTACGCATAGGGACGTTCTCGGCGCGGTTTTAAGCCTCGGCATAGACAGGAACAAAACGGGAGATATTATCGTAGGGAAAAACGCGGCGTATATTTTTGTGGCGGACACGATTGCAGAACTTATCGTCAACGAAACGAAAAGCGTTTCGAGAAACCCCGCCAAAGCCGAAATTGCGGACGAAATCCCCGAAGACGTTCGCCCGAAAACGGAAGAAAGGGAAATAAGCGTGGCGTCCAATCGCGCCGACGCCGTTATTTCCCGTCTTTACGGAATGTCGAGAGAGGAAAGCCTTACGAAATTTAAAAGCGGATTCGTCGCGATAAACGGAAAACCCTGCGAAAAAAACGAAAAGTCGCTTAGCGGCGGCGACGTCGTTACCGTGCGCGGCAACGGAAAATTCGTTTTTATCGGCGAGGGCGGAACGTCCAAAAAAGGCAAGCTTTACGTCAAATTGAAAGTTTATATATAATGTTTTTATATAATAATGTATAAGAAACGGCGCGGACGGCGGCACGAAATCGGATAAAACGAAACAGCCCGATTTCATGAAAAGTTTTATGAAAAATTTTGTCAAAGAGCGTAAAATCGTTTGACAACGGCGATTAAATGTGGTATTATTTTCAGGCAAAGTAGAAGTTACCCTTCTCGCCGCAAGATATGTTGAAGCGGCGCATAATTTCTTATTTATTCGTTTTCGGGCGGATAATGTCGGTTATGTTATGTACGGGTTTGCTTTGCAAGCCCGTTTTTTTAACGGAAAATCAATGAGGGAAAGAGGTAAACTACCATTAAAGATCAGATTCAGATCAACGAAGATATCAGAGACAGCGAAGTCCGTCTGATAGGAAGCGACGGATCGCAGCTCGGGATTATGAGTTCCCGCGAGGCTTTGAGGCTTGCCGAAGAGCAGGATCTCGACCTTGTAAAAATAGCCGCAGGCAGCGGCGTGCCGGTGTGCAAAATAATGGATTACGGCAAATACAAGTTCGAAATGCTCAAAAAGCAGAAAGAAGCCAAAAAGAATCAGAAAGTGGTCGAGCTTAAAGAAGTGTGGTTGTCGATGACGATAGACGTGGGCGACCTCAACGTAAAAGCCCGTCAGACCCAGAAGTTCCTTCTTGCGGGGAACAAAGTTAAGGTTTCAATAAGAATGAGAGGCAGACAGAACGCGCACTCCGCACTCGGCGTAGACGTCATGAACAGGTTTTTCGAGCTTGTCAAAGACGTTGCGGTTATGGAGAAAAAGCCGCTCCTCGAAGGCAGAAACATTTTGATGATTCTCGCCCCCTCGAAATCTAATTAAAATAAGTAAATAAAACGGAGGAATAGATCATGCCAAAAATGAAATCGCATAGCGGTGCTAAAAAGCGTTTTAAGATTACCGCTACGGGAAAGGTTAAGAGATACAGCCAGAACAAGAGCCATATCCTTAGCAAAAAATCCACCAAGAGAAAGAGAAGACTCAGAACCGGAACTTACGTTTCGGCTACTCAGGAAAAGACCATTAAGGGTCTTATCCCCTATAAAGCGTAATAAAGGAGACGAAAGGATATGCGTATTAAAAGAGGTGTAAACGCCGCTAAAAAGCGTAGAAAAATAATGAAGCTTTCCAAAGGTTACTTTGGAGCAAAGAGCAAACTTTACAGAGTAGCTCGTCAGGCAGTTATGAAGTCCCTTTCTTATGCTTACGTAGGAAGAAAGCGTAAGAAGAGAGATTTCCGCAAACTCTGGATCGCGAGAATCAACGCCGCATGCCGTCTTAACGGTATGTCTTACAGCACGTTCATGCACGGTCTTAAACTTGCGGACATCAACCTTAACAGAAAGGTTCTTGCGGATATGGCTGTAAACGACGCTGCGGGCTTCACGGCTTTAACCGAAGCCGCAAAAGCTAAACTTGCGAAATAATCGATAAAAGAATTTTAGCCGTAACGAATAAACCCGTTGCGGCTTTTCTCGGTTTATCCGACGTTTTTCGGGTAGATATCCGATATCCATATTGCAGATATCCATATTATTATATAAGGACGAGCCGACGGATGAATTATAATTCGACGATAACGTCAAAAACCAATCCCTTTGTCAAGGAACTTTGTTCGCTTAAAGACAAGAAATTCCGTGACGAAAAAGGTGAATATCTCGTCGAGGGCTTCAAGATGGTTCGCGAAGCTTTCGCTTTTCAAAAACCCATAAGTTTTCTTATCGGCACCGAAAGCGGCATTGCGGAGCTTGGAATAAATTTCCCTCAGACGGTTATCGTTTCGGAGGAAGTTTTGGCTAAAATAAGCGACTGCATTGCGCCGCAAGGCGTTTGCTGCGTTCTCAAAAAAGAGGAATATTCCGTCGAAAAACCGCAAGGCACGAGCATTTTGCTCGATCGTGTTTCCGACCCCGGAAACGTCGGCACGATAATCCGTACCGCGGCGGCTACGGGGGTTAAGGATATTTACCTCATAGGCTCTGCCGACCCGTTTTCGCCGAAAGCGGTCAGGTCGTCGATGAGCGGAATTTACTCGGTAAGGCTTCATTTTATAGGTTACGACGATTTGAAAGAGGTTTTTTCGGGCGTTACGCTGATAGCGGGCGACATGAACGGGAAAAACGTATTCGATTTAGCGTTGAACGGCGATTATTGCGTTGCCGTCGGTAACGAGGCTAACGGAATAAGCGAAAATTTAAGGGCGGCGGCGGACGAAATCGCAAGCATACCCATGACGGAATACGCCGAAAGTTTAAATGTCGGCGTTGCGCTTTCGGTCATGCTGTACACGCTTAAAAAAGGACGGATAATCGGGTAGCCGCAGGCGATTAGCAATAAAAATCAATATTTTATCAGGAGAAAATTATGTCAGGACATAGCAAATGGGCTAATATAAAGAATAAAAAAGCAAAAACCGATGCGGCAAAAGGTAAAATATTTACCAAAATAGGCAGGGAAATAGCGGTTGCCGCAAAAGCGGGCGCCGACCCCAACACCAACTCGAAACTTGCCGACGTTATTGCTAAAGCAAAAGCCGCCAACATGCCTAACGACAACATCAAGAGAAGTATCGCGAAAGCCGCGGGCGAACTTAACAACGTCAACTATGAAAACCTCACTTACGAAGGTTACGGCATCGGCGGAAGCGCGGTTATCGTCGCAACGCTTACCGATAACAAGAACAGAACGGGCGGCGACGTCAGACACATTTTCTCCAAATACGGCGGAAACATGGGTACGACGGGGTCGGTTTCGTATATGTTCTCTAACAAAGGCGTAATCGTTATCGAAAGAACGGTTGATCTCGACGAAGACACGATGATGGAAGTCGCGCTCGAAGCGGGTGCGGAAGACGTCATCACCTGTGACGATTCTTACGAAATCAGAACGGCTCCGTCCGATTTCTCCGCAGTGAGAAAGTATCTCGAAGACAAAGGTTACGAGTTTTTGGAAGCGGAAACCATGATGATCCCCAACGACAAAGTAACTCTTTCCGCGGATCAACTCGAAACTTTCCAAAAGATGCTCGACGCCTTCGAAGATCAGGATGACGTACAGGACGTTTATCACAACGTAGACCTTCCCGAAGAAGAGGAAGAGGACTGATTTTAGCCTATTGATGTTAATCAATAGGGTTTTGTCGGTTGATGATAGTCAATCGATATCAAACTAAAAAAACACCCGAAGAAATTTCGGAATAAAAAGCGGCGCGAGCCGACGAAAGAAAAAAAGAACTTTCGTCGGCTCGCGTTATTTAACACTCGACAAGGGGAAAATTTTATAACGGGGCGTATAATTTTTTTCGGGCGGGGCATAGTAATGTTGTCAACAAAATAAAAATTTGATATTTGGCGGGAGTCATCGAGGCAAATTTTATGAATATTTTGTTGCTTTAATATACGCTTTGCCAAAACGAAAACAAAAGATTTACGGCGGATTTTTAATCGGTCAGATTAAGGCTCTGCCGAGAACGCGGCAGAGCCTCGGAGCCGCCGAAAATTTTTTTCGGCGGCTCCTTTATATTTATTATTTGCAATTTATTGCGTTTGAATATGTTAAAAGCAATAAATTTAAAATTGTCGTAAGCGATTGCGGTTAGACAGTTTCAAATTTCAAGCAAGACGATTGCGGTTAGACGGTTTTAAATTCCGAGCAAAGCGATTGCGTTTCGGCGGTTTTGAATGCTGTCGAATGTGACCGACAAGCAAAATAAGGAAGATTTTAACAAAAAACTTTCATTTTTTTATTATGCGTCTAACATAGCAAAATAATATAAAAGCGTTATAATTTATATAGATTACAGAGTGACACATCGGAAGATATGTGCGGGGAGGCTTATTTAAAACCATGAAATCGGGTTATACGTCGGGCGGAATGAAAAAATTCGTAATTTTAACGCTCATTCTGTCCTTGATGATTGTTTGTTCGTCGTGTTACGGCGGATTTCTGACGAGCGGCGATTTTTCCGACGGATCGGGATCGACAAATATAACCGGTTCCGAAACAACGAACGATAAAACGTCCGCAACCCTTCCGTCGAACGTGACATTCGACATAAACTACGTCACGTCGGACGAAATTCGTCCGTCCACGATTACGGAAGTCGTCGCAAAGATTCGCCCGTCCGTTTTGGAGCTTTATTGCCTCGTCGGCAATTCCAAGAGCAGCGGAAGCGGCGTTATAGTTTCCTTTGACGATTCCGACGACGACGGTAAGAACGATAAAGCGCTCGTCGTCACCTGTCATCACGTCATAAAAGACGCCGAAAGCGTAACGGCGAAGTCGATTTACGGCAAGGAGTATACCGCGGAGCTTATCGCGGCGGATCCCGTTTCGGATATCGCGCTTTGCTGGCTAAGCGTTGAAGAAAATGCCGATTTCGAAGGGCTTACCGCGGCGTCCATGATGTACGAAAGCGATAAATTGCTTATCGGTTCGGACGTTCTGGCGATAGGTAACCCCTTAGGTTATCTCGGCGGAACGGTAACGAAAGGAATAGTCAGCGCGCTTAACAGAGACGTAACCGTCGAAGAAAGAAAAATGACTCTTATTCAGACGGATGCGGCTATAAACGGCGGAAACTCGGGCGGAGGGCTTTTCGACGCGCAGACCGGCGCGCTTATAGGTATCGTCAACGCGGGTTACAAATCTTCCGCCGCGCAGGGGCTTTCGTTTGCCATTCCTTGCGGAACGGTTAAAGCCGTGATGGATAAACTTCTCGATAAAGGTTACGTCGAGGGCAATTTCGATTTCGGAGTTTCGTTCGAAGCAAAGGTATTTTACGTCAACACGTGGTCTACAACCACATACGTCGTCGTAAGCAGCATCGACGCGTACGGAACGTTCTCCAAGGGCGGAATAGAATCGGGGGATATAATTCTTTCGGTTAAAGTCGGCGACAAATCGATAGACGTGAGTGTTTACGACGGCAATACGCTTGAAGAACTTACGAACTTCCTCGAGGATCCGAGCTTTAAAATAGGCGACGACGTGACCGTTTCTTATATGAGATACGACCGCGCGTCGAGATCGTATAAAAAAGCCACGGCAAACTTTAAAATCGAGCAATATATCTACGGAATAATCTGAAATACGAAAAAATAATAAAAACGAGCGCAATTTCCGCGTTCGTTTTTTATTTTGCTTGACTATTCCGAGATTATTTTATACAATAATAATTATGGTAATATTGGGCATAGACCCCGGGCTTGCGACGATGGGCTTCGGAGTTATCGAAACCGAAAAGGGTAACAGCAAAGTCGTCGATTACGGGGTGGTGCTTACGCCAAAAGAGGAAACTCTTCCCGTAAGGCTTGCGATTTTAGAAGAAGGCGTTAAAAAACTCACCGAGAAATTCCGACCCGACGAAATCGCTTTGGAGGAGCTTTTTTTCAACAACAACATAACGACGGGCATAAACGTCGCTCAGGCGAGAGGGGTCATTCTGCTGACGTGCGTTAAAAATTGCGGCAGGCTTTACGAATACACCCCCCTTCAGATAAAACAGGCATTGACGGGTTACGGCAGGGCGGACAAGCATCAGATGCAGATGATGGTTAAAACCTTTCTGCGGCTTGAAAAAATCCCTCGCCCGGACGACGCGGCGGACGCGCTCGCGGTAGCTCTCACGCATGCGCAGACGAACAGACTTCGTTCGCCTTTCGGAATAAGGTAATTATAATCATGATCGCATATATAAAAGGAAAAGTTATAGACGAGTTCGAGGGCGGAGTAGTCCTCGAAAACAACGGAATAGGCTATGAAATTCAATGTTCGGCAGGGCTTTTGCAAAAACTTTTAACCGACAGAGAAGGGGGCGTTTACACCTATCTTCAGGTTAAAGAGGACGGGCTGAGCCTTTTCGGATTCGACAACAAAGAAGAAAAACACATGTTTTTGAAGCTTATTTCCATTTCGGGGATAGGTCCGAAAATGGCGATGAGCATACTTTCCGGGATGAGAGTGAGCGAACTTGCCACGGCTATCGCAACGAGCGACGTCAAAGGGCTTTCGAAAATAAAGGGCTTAGGCAAAAAGACGGCGGAGAGGATCATTCTCGAGCTTCGGGAAAGCGTTTCCAAAGAAGCCGCGGAAATTGCCTCGGACGAAATTCCGTCCGTCGTCGCGCCCTTTTCTTCCGAGGACGAGGACGCGGTTATCGCGCTCATGGGCTTAGGATTTTCGGGCGTACAGAGCAGGGCGGCGGTTAAAACCGCAAAAGAAAGAGGGGCGAAGTCTATTCAGGATATAATCACCTTCGCGCTTCAGAGTATGGGTAGGTAATAATGTTTGACGAAGAAGAAAGCCTGATTGTCAGCACAAAAACGGAATACGACGAGGTGGAGAACGTTCTCCGCCCGAAGTCGATGGAAGGTTACGTCGGTCAGGAGAAAGCTAAAACAAATCTTTCGGTGTTCATGCAGTCCGCCAAACTTCGCGGCGAACCGCTCGATCACGTCTTGCTTTACGGTCCTCCGGGGCTTGGTAAAACTACGCTCGCGCACATCATCGCGGCGGAAATGGGCGTGCAGATAAAGGTAACGTCCGGTCCTTCGATAGAAAAATCGGGCGACCTCGCGGCTATTCTCACCAACCTCAACGAGGGCGACGTTCTCTTTATCGACGAAATTCACCGTCTTAACCATAACGTCGAGGAGATTTTGTATCCCGCCATGGAGGATTTTTCTCTTGATTTCATTATAGGGAAAGGTCCGTCGGCAAGGTCGGTGCAGATTCCGCTCAAAAAATTCACTCTTGTCGGCGCGACGACCAAAGCGGGAATGTTAAGTTCTCCTTTGCGCGACAGATTCGGCGTTATTTTAAGGCTCGAAATGTATTCCGTGGAAGAGCTTGCGGAAATCGTAAGAAGGTCTGCCGAAACGCTCGGCATGCCGATTGCGCACGACGCGTCTTTGGAGATAGCGAGGAGAAGCCGCGGAACGCCGAGAATCGTCAACAGACTTTTAAAAAGAGTGCGCGATTTCTCGATAGTCATGGATCACGCCGAAATCACTTACGACGACGCGCGCCACGCTTTGGAGCGGCTCGAAATAGACGAACTCGGGCTTGACAACATCGATATACGGCTTTTAACGTCGATGATAGATAAATTCGGCGGCGGCCCCGTGGGTCTTGAAACGCTCGCCGCAACCATAAACGAGGACTCGAACACCATAGAGGACGTTTACGAGCCTTATCTTTTGCAGCTCGGATTTATTCAGAGAAGCCCGAGGGGCAGAATTCTCATGCCGAAGGCTTACGAACACTTAGGCAGAGAAGTGCCGAGAAAACTCAGAGAACAACTTTCGTTGTTCGATTTATCCTGATAAAATGCCGCAACAACGGCAAATGAATAATATATTATGTTAAAAACAAGCGATTTTTATTACGATCTGCCCGAGGAACTGATAGCGCAAACGCCTCTGGAGCCGAGGGACAGTTCGAGACTTCTGGTATACAACAAAGACACGGACGAAGTTTTTCATCGTCATTTCCGCGATATCGGCGAATATTTAAAGGCGGGCGATCTGCTCGTCGTCAACACGACGAAAGTTTACCCCGCAAGGATTTACGCTTACACCGAGCATGGCGGAAAGGTTGAAATACTTCTCCTTAAAAGGCTTAATCTCACCGATTGGGAATGCCTCGTGAAACCGGGGAAAAAGTGCAAAGAGGGCGTTGTTCTCGTAATAAACGAGGAATTGAAAGCCGAAATAATTTCCCGCACGGACGACGGCGGCAGAGTGGTCCGCTTTATTTTCGACGGGGTTTTCGAGGATATACTTTCGAGGGTCGGAGAAATGCCGCTCCCGCCGTATATTCACGAAAAACTTAAGGATAAAGACCGATATCAGACGGTTTACTGCAAGCAGGAAGGCTCGGCGGCGGCTCCAACGGCTGGGCTTCATTTTACTTTGAGGCTCATCGGCGAACTTAAAGCAAAAGGCGTGGAATTTGCCGAGGTGCAGTTAAACGTCGGCTTGGGGACGTTCCGCCCCGTTAAGGTGGACGACGTCGAAAACCATAAAATGCACACCGAGTTTTACAAAATCGACGAGGAAAACGCCGAAAAGATAAACAAGGCTAAGCGCGAGGGGAGAAGGATAATCGCCGTCGGAACGACGAGCGTAAGAACTCTCGAAACGGTTGCGGACGAAAACGGATTCGTAAGGGCGCAATCGGGAGATACGAGCATTTTTATCTATCCGCCTTATAAATATAAATGCGTCGATTGCCTCGTAACCAACTTTCACTTGCCCGAAAGCACGCTCGTAATGCTTGTCGCGGCGTTCACCTCGCGCGAGAAAATTCTCGGACTATATAATCTCGCCGTCAAAGAGCGTTACAGATTTTTCTCGTTCGGCGACGCGATGTTTATAACGAATAACAAATAAAAAACGACATGGAAAAATTTTACTTCGAAACTATAAAACAGGATCCCGAAACGGGGGCGAGAGCAGGCGTACTGCACACCCCGCACGGAGACATAGAAACCCCCGTATACATGCCCGTCGGTACGCAGGCGACGGTTAAAGGCGTTTATCCGAGAGATCTGAAAGAAGCGGGTTCGCAGATAATTCTTGCAAACACTTATCACTTGTTCATGCGCCCCGGCGACGAAATAGTCAGAAACGCGGGCGGTCTGCACAAGTTCATGAACTGGGACAAGCCTATCTTAACCGACAGCGGCGGATTTCAGGTCTTTTCGCTTGCAAAACTCAATAACATTAAGGACGAAGGCGTAACTTTCAGCTCCAACGTCGACGGTAGCAAGCATTTCATTACGCCCGAAAGAGCGATCGATATCGAGAACAACCTCGGCGCGGATATAATAATGGCGTTCGATCAGTGCAGCGAATACGGCGCGGACTATAAATCGAGCGTGAAAGCCATGAAGCGCACCCTTTCCTGGCTCGACAGATGTTACAATCATCATAAAAACGAAAATCAGGCTCTTTTCCCGATAGTTCAGGGCAACGTTTTCAAAGACCTCAGAGCTACGTCGCTTAAAGAGACCATACCGTATGCGAAGTACGGAATAGGTATCGGCGGGCTTTCCGTCGGCGAGCCGAAAGAGCTTATGTACGACGTTATGGATTCCATGCTCTCGAACTATCCCACGCATATCCCGAGATATCTCATGGGCGTAGGCAGCCCCGATTGTCTTGTGGAAGGAGTTTATCGCGGAATAGATATGTTCGATTGCGTTCTGGCAACCCGTATCGCGAGAAACGGTACCGCTATGACTTCGCAAGGCAAAATCGTCGTGAGAAACGGCAAATATAAAGAAGATTTCACCCCGCTCGACCCCGAATGCGATTGTTATTGCTGTAAAAATTACACAAAGGCATATCTTCGCCATATGGTCAACGTGAACGAAATGATGGGCGGAATGCTTTTAAGCCTTCACAACATAACCTATCTTCACAAACTGATGAAGGGTATAAGAAATTCCATTCTCGGCGGTTATTTCAAGGATTTCAGAAAGGAATTTTACAAGAAATACGAAAACAGAGATATCTGATTTTGCGTAAATCAGCTTGTAAATCGCGCAGGTAATCGCTCCGATTGTGAAAAATGACAAAATTTTTTCTTTTTTATATAAATTGACTTGATTTAACGGATATAAAGATATAAAATATAAAGTATAAAGTAGCCGATTAAAAGACGGATTCAGGGCGAATTTCGTTGAGGTTTTAATAGGCTGCAATAAAAAAACAGGAGACTAAAAATGTTATTCAATTTGCTTGAAAGCGTAGTGGATTCGGCAACGTCCGGGACGAGTGCGGGAACCTCTAAAAACAATACGCAACAGATTATTATCTGGATCATTCTCGGAGTGCTTCTAGTCGGTTTTATCGTAATGAATTATTTCTCCAACAAAAAGAGAAAAGCTCAGATGGAAGCCGAAAAGGAAAAGAGAAACGCCATCAAACCCGGCTTTAAGATCATGACGATCGGCGGCATCGTGGGAACGGTTGTTTCCGTTGACGATGAAGCGAACACTTTCGTTTTGCAGACGGGTTCGGACGAAAATCCCAACTACATCAAGTTCGATAAAGTTGCTATTTACAGCTCGGAAGACCCGAACGAAGCAAGCGGAAGCGACGCGCACGAAGAGGATATAATGCCCGTTTCCGATCCCGAAGAAACGAAAGAGAAAGTCGAAGAGGGGCTTGCGGAAGAAAAAACCGAGGAAGAAAAATCCGAAGAAGACACAACGGAAAACAAAGAATAATTTGTAATTATATACAAAACCTTCGCATAAATATTTAGCGGAGGTTTTTTTATGGAAAAAACAGGTTACGACGGATTTGCGGCTCAGATTTTAAAGGGCGTGATAACGGCTCTTTGCATAACGCTCGTTTCGGTTTTGTGTTTCGCGCTTATTTTAAATCTTACGAGTCTCGGCGACGGAGTGATAAAACCGGTCAATCGTTTCATCAAGCTCGCGGCTGTTTTTTGCGGCGCGTGCGTTGCCGTCAAAGGCGGAAAAGGTTTTCTGAAAGGCTCGATAATCGGCTTATCGACCACCGTTTTGTCTTTTTTGATATTCGCGCTTATAGGCGGCGGCTTTGATTTCGGGTGGAATATTTTCATAGACGTAATCTGCGGAACGATATCGGGCGGACTTTCGGGTGCCGTTGCGGTCAATTTGCCCGGGCGCGCGTAAGACGCGCATAATCGGAGGGGAACGCTCATAAGAACCGACTTTTTGTCGCTTCAAAACCGCAGTAAAATTTTCTCTCTTCGAAGCTTATATTTTCATCTTTAAAAACGCCCCGAAACCGCCGCAATGCCGAAATTTTGCCGTAAAATATCGGTAAAATTTAAAAATAAAAATAATAATTAAATTTTTTCGGTAAAAATTATTGACTTATAACTCGATAAAGTATATAATAATACAGTATATGAAACCTATTATCGGGCAGAGTCGGAAAGCATACGAATGCAAATGACAAGGTGTGAAGATAATCGGTTTCGGAAGTAACTTAGGCAAAAGCAGGAGGCAATAATGAGTAAGACTAAATCGATAGTGATTCTTACTGTATTGGCAATACTTATTGCGTTCTTCGGGGCGGCTAGCTTTGTTTCGTTCGAAATTCCGAACAGCACAAAAGACTATAAGTCGATCTTCGGAACGATCGGAAAAGGTATTGACCTTGAAGGCGGATATTATGCCGTTCTTACACCCAAGTCGGGCGAAACGGCATCGAGCGAAGATATTGACGCCGTTATCGAAACTTTAAGATCCAGACTTGACGAGAACGGTTATACCGAAGCGACCATCACGAGACAGGATAACGGTCTCCGTGTGGAAATCCCCGCAATCGATAATCCCGACGAAGTTATGGAACTTATCGGCGATCAGGGCGAACTTCAGTTCAGAGATTCAAAGGGAAACGTTAAGGTAAGAGGCGAACACGTTAAAGACGCAAGATCGGGTTACGACGAAAACGGCGACCCGACCGTGTATCTCGAATTCACGTCCGAGGGCGCAACCCTTTTCGCAAGCGCGACGAAGGCAATTGCGGCAAAGGAAGACGGCGTTGAAAACAAGCTCTCCATTTATCTCGGAGACAGGCTTATTTCGTCGCCTACGGTTTCGGAGGAAATTCCCAACGGACAAGCAACCATAACAGGTATCGATTCTATCGACACCGCTAAAACGATAGCTTCCGTCATAAAGAGCGGATCTTTGAAAATAGATTTTCAGATCAGCGAATCGAGACAGATAAGCGCAACGCTCGGCGATAACGTCTTAAACGGCGCAATGATTGCGGCGGGTATCGGTCTTATCGTGATTTTCATTCTTATGATCGTATTCTACGGCGGAATGGGTGTTGCGGCTTCGCTCGCGCTTATGGTATATGTAATTTTGTATGTGGCGATTCTCGCTATATTCCCCGGCGTTCAGCTTACGTTCCCCGGTATCGCGGGTATCATCCTTTCAATCGGTATGGCGGTTGACGCAAACGTAGTCATTTTCGAAAGAATTAAGGACGAATACAGAAACGGCAAGAGAGTTAAAGCCGCTGTGGATTCGGGCTTTAAAAGAGCGGTTATAACCGTCCTCGATTCGAACGTTACGATAATCATCGCGTCCGTCGTTCTCTGGATATTCTGCTCGGGTTCGATCAAAGGCTTTGCCATAACCCTCGGAATAGGCGTTCTGGTTTCTCTTTTCACGGCTATCTTCGTGACGAGAGGTCTTATGGCTGTTTTGAAACCGTTCGGCGGCGAGGAAGAAGGCGTTGCTAAGCTTTACCACCTTAAAAGGAGGGACGCATAATGAACTCTCTTAAAACCAAAAACGTTAAAATCGTAGAAAAATTCGTACTTTTCCTTTGCATAAGTTTAGCCGTGATCGCGGCGGGCGTCGTTATGATGTTTGTCGGCGGCGGCATGAATTTAGGCGTTGAATTTAAAGGCGGCATGACCTTGGAGGTCGGTATCGAAGATATCACCGCCGCTAACTATATCGCTAAAAACGAAGACGCGTTCAAGTCCGACGTAAACAAGTGGCTTGAGAGCGGCGTTAAGCTCGGCGACGAAACTTACACGTTCAAGCCCGCATCCAACGTTCAGAAAGCAGGCGAAGGAACTTACGAGTTCAGAGTGGATAAAGAAGCAAAAATCGCGGGACAAAGCGACAATTATATCCTTAACACCGAAAGTAAAGGTTTCACCGAGATTTTCTCGAAAGAAACGGGTCTTATGGCTACCGCCGTTAAGGAACATGTTGTCGAATACGTCAACGCAAAGGCAAATCTTTCTCAGAAAATCACCGTTGACGACGTTACCGTAAGAACTCATACGATCGGCAACGACGTCATGAAGGCGACAATCAGAAACGCGGCTATAGCCGTTGCGGTTGCCGTTGCGGCGATTCTCGTTTACATCGCTATAAGGTTTACCTGGATATCGGGTTTAGCGGCAATCCTCGCGCTCGTTCACGACGTTCTCGTTATGATTGCGCTCACCACGATTTTCAAAATCCCCGTAAACTCAACGTTTATTGCGGCTGTAATCACCATTATCGGTTACTCGATCAACGCTACGATCGTTATTTTCGACAGAATCAGAGAGCTTGAAAAAACTCCGTCGCTTGTCGAAAAAAACGATGCGGAACTTGCAAACAAAGCTATCGCAAGCACTCTCTGGAGATCGATTCTTACAACGATTACAACCCTTATAATGATCGTTTCGCTTTCGATTTTCGGAAACTCCACCATCAAAGAGTTCTCGCTTCCGATAATCTTCGGACTTATCGCAGGCGCATATTCTTCGGTACTTCTTTCTGCCTCCATCTGGGTATATTTAAGAAAATTGTTCAGAATGTCCGGTAAAAGACCGAAATTGAAAACCAAAGCCGCTAAAAGCGACGTAATCGAAGTTGCGGACGCTCAGGCTTAATTAAAGCTTAGGTTCAGCTTAAAAGCTGAAAAACAAACACTTTCGGGCGGACTTATTATCCGCCCGTTTTTGTTTTTCGGGCAGTTGAATTTAATTTCTTTATAAAGCCATTTATCTGCTTTTTATGAAGACAGAGCATAGCTGAGCTGATATTTTTCTTTATAAAGCTGCTTCGGAGATTTTATAAAGATTGAAAGCAAAACTCGGTTAAAGTATATAAATACCCGAGAAGAAAACGGAAAAACAATGATAAAAACCAAAATTTTGCCGCAAGGCTCTGAAAACTTAATAAAAGAAATAGCGGCGAAATGCGGTGTGTCACAGGCATTTTCGAAGCTTTTGGTTTCGAGAGGAATAAAAAGCGCGGAAGAAGCCGAAAAATTTATCAACCCTGACAAACGCAATCTTTACGATCCGTTTTTGTTCGGGCAGATGAAAAACGCCGTTTTACGAATAACCAAAGCAAAAGAGAACGGCGAAACCGTTGTCGTTTACGGCGATTACGACGCCGACGGAATTTCCGCCACGACGATATTATATAAAGGGTTGAAGTTATTCGGGGTTGAAGCCGTTGCCGTCGTTCCGGAAAGAGAAAACGGTTACGGACTTACGGCAGGGGGG
>ENA-ORRN01001408-ORRN01001408.1-human-gut-metagenome-genome-assembly--contig:-NODE-1408-length-16823-cov-2.878220_pt1 | contig 16823 bp, 13 predicted proteins | sample MGYA00242174_ERZ509132 | MGnify/ENA primary metagenome ERZ509132 (study PRJEB26280, sample SAMEA2338671) | human gut metagenome | biome: human gut; feature: human-associated habitat; material: faeces... | reverse complement strand
CCGCCATAGGTATCTACAATGATCTTCCGTCCGGTAAGACCGGTGTCTCCGGCGGGGCCGCCTACCACAAAACGACCGGTCGGATTGATATAATAACGAGTCCAATCGCCGATCATATCCTGGGGCAGCACGGGCATGAGCACCTGCTCATACAAAGCCCGGCGAAGTTCTTCCGTAGAGATAGAATCTTCATGCTGGGAGGAGAGCACCACTGCGGTGATGCGGGCGGGCTTGCCGTCTTTATATTCCACTGTGACTTGGCTCTTGCCATCGGGAAGCAGGAAGGGCAGCAGGCCGCTTCTGCGGACGGTCTCCAGGCGGCGGGTGAGTTTATGGCTCAGCTCAATGGGCAGCGGCATGTAGTGATCCGTTTCGCGGCAGGCATAGCCGAACATCATACCCTGATCTCCGGCGCCGCTTTCCAGCGGATCCTTGTTGTCTACACCCATGGCGATATCCGGACTCTGGTGGTGCACGGATACGTCAATACGGCAGCTGTCGGCATCAAAACCGTGACCGGGTTCGGTATATCCGATATCCCGGATGACCCGGCGAGCGATATCCTCATAATTCACATGGGTCTTGGAGGTGATCTCTCCCATGATGTGGAGCTGATCCACGGTGGCGAAAGTTTCGCAGGCTACCCGGGAAGCCGGGTCGCCGGTAAGAAGTGCATCCAGGATCGCGTCGGATACCCGGTCGCAGAGTTTATCGGGATGTCCCCCGGTAACGGACTCGGAGGTGAAAAGCTGTGCCATAAAAGATTCCTTTCTTTATAAGGCCTGACCCGGCCTTCGTCATGCCGTTTCATGCTACCACCGGGCGAAGCCTTTGTCAACTTAAAAAACGTGTAAAACCCCATATATTGGGAAAAGATGTATTACTTTGCATAAAAGCTTCTTTCGACAGCTTTTATAAGGACATATTCGGTGAAAATGGACCATGCAATCGGATGAACGGTCTATCTGCGGGTGGGCGCAGCGCGTGTATATGCTGCTTTCATATGCAGACAGGTTCATATTAAAAGCGGTCATATCTGTATACAAGGCGGCCCGGCAGATAGAAATAGAAACAATGTGAACTTGCTGAGGCGGCGAAGAAAAATGAGGCCTGCTGCCATTGACATATGGGGAGCGGATCAGTATGCTAATACCAAGTGATTACATGGGGAATTGTACCCCATGGATGGGAGGTATGGATATGGCATTGCTTTGCTGCCGCTGCCACAAGAACCGGGCGGTGCTTTTTGTCACCCGCATGGACAACGGCGAGATGAAAAACGAAGGCTACTGCCTGAAATGTGCCAAAGAGCTGGGATTAAAGCCTGTGGATGACCTGTTGGAAAACATGGGTCTGCAGGATGCAGATCTGGATGCGCTGTGTGAGCAGGCCAACCAGATGGGAGAACTGATGAACGTGGATGAGAACGCCGCCAACATCGGTCAGACCGGCGTGGGGAATTTTTTCAGGCAGTTTTTCGGAAATATGCGCCCACGGCAAACGCCTCAGAATGGGGAAGAACGGGAAAAGAGTACGCCTCCTCAGGAAGAAACAGCCCAGGCGCCGGCTCATAAATATCTGGATGCCTTCTGCATCTCTTTGACCCAAAAGGCAAAAGAGGGGAAGCTGGATGGACTTATCGGACGGGAAACAGAGCTTACCCGTACAATGCAGATACTGAACCGCCGGCTGAAAAATAATCCCTGTCTGATCGGCGAGCCGGGAGTAGGTAAGACTGCCATCGTAGAAGGCCTGGCTGCCCGCATTGCCGCAGGGAAGGCCCCCTATAAGTTGTTGGATAAGGAGATCTGGCAGCTGGATATGACCGCTCTGGTAGCGGGCACCCAGTATCGGGGCCAGATGGAAGGCCGCATGAAGGGTCTGCTGGATGAGATACGGGGCTTGGGCAACGTGATCCTGTTTATTGATGAGGTGCATTCCATCGTGGGGGCCGGGGATGCCGAAGGCGGTATGAATGCTGCCAATATCCTCAAGCCTGCCCTGAGCCGGGGAGATATCCAGGTCATCGGAGCCACCACTTTTACAGAATACCGTAAGCATATAGAGAAGGACACGGCACTGGAACGGCGTTTTCAGCCTGTGACGGTGGAAGAACCTTCTTTTGCCGATGCTGTAGCCATTGTGGAAGGATCCGCCCATTATTATGAACAGTTCCACAGCGTGCGTATTCCGCGGGAGGCGGCCCGACAGGCCGTGTCTCTTTCCGAACGGTATATTACCGATCGATTCCTGCCGGATAAGGCCATAGATCTTATAGATGAGGCGGCAGCGGATCTGAACCTGCGCACGCCCCTGTGCCGGGAGCTGGAAGCAGCGGATAAGGATCTGAAAGCAGAGCAGGCACGGGCAGAGCAGCTGTTGAAGGGAGAGCTTTCTCCCGAAACAGAGCAGCAGCTCAAAACCATTAAAACCCGGACGGATGCTCTTAACGATCAAAAGCAGAAGCTGCTTGCCCGGGGACTCCCGGTGCTGACAGTGGAGGATCTAAGCCGAATCATTGAGCTGTGGACAAAGATCCCTGCCGGGAAGATCCAGGAAAGGGAATTTGATCGTTTGAAGCATCTGGAGCAACGACTTAAAGAGCGGATCATCGGTCAGGACAAAGCGGTGGAGTCCTTGTGCCGGGCCATTCAGCGGCGGCGAGCAGGAATCGGCAACACCCGGCGTCCCATCAGTTTTCTGTTTACGGGCCCCACGGGGGTAGGCAAAACAGAACTGGTCAAACAGCTCTCACGGCAGCTTTTTGACGGACCGGAGACACTTGTGCGGCTGGATATGTCCGAATTTATGGAAAAGCACGCCGTTTCCCGCATTATCGGTTCGCCTCCGGGCTATGTGGGCTATGAAGAGGCAGGGCAGCTGACGGAAACGGTTCGCCGCAGGCCTTATTGCGTGATTCTGCTGGACGAGATAGAAAAGGCGCATCCGGATGTAATGAATATTCTTTTGCAGATTCTGGATGACGGCCACATTACCGATGCCCATGGCCGCCGAGTGAATTTCGCCAATACGGTCATCGTTATGACCAGCAACGCCGGATCTGCAGAAAAAGGTGCCGGAGCCGTGGGCTTTGCCCGCACTCAGGAGCAGAAAGCACAGGATAAGGCCATGCAGGCCCTGAAGGAATTCCTGCGGCCGGAATTCTTGAACCGGTTGGACGAAGTGATCTGCTTCAGTCATCTGGATGAGCAAAGCATGGCCAAAATCGCCGGCATCCTGCTGGATGAACTGAAGGCCGCCATGAAGGAGAAAAATCTGTCTCTCCATTACACAAAAGAGGTTTGCGCCTATCTGGGCAGAAAGGCATGCTCCGATACCTATGGAGCCAGAGAACTCCGGCGTGTGTTGGAAAAGGAAGTGGAGGATGAGATCGTCTCCCTGATGCTGAACAGCGAAGAGCCTCTTACCACGATCCGCCTGCAAATGCGTTCCAACGGCAAACTGGCCGTAGTGGGTAAGGGGGAACCAAAGGCGCTTCCGCCTGCTCCCGTTCCGGAGGAGAGCATTTCTTCTCAGAAGTAACCTGTTCGTCACAAGGGCCGCCGGACATATACCGGCGGCCCTCTTTGCAGCAGATGTATATTCCGGCGATGCTGCATACGAATGTGTTTTGCATGCATAAAATGCAGAGACCGGAAGCATAAATATCATAAACAGTGCTTCGATTTTAGCAAAAATACGTAGGCGCCTGGCAAAACCGTTTTATACCATGAAGCGTTTTGCTGCGTACCCGTTCGATCCTTATATTGTCGCAAAAATGGCCAGCGCACATAAGGCATGAGGGTTCCCTCTTTTTACACGCTTCATCCTGATGAACGGAAAAGTCAGGATGCGTGGTCAAATCAGAAAACTGCAAGGATCGCAGAAAAAAGTATGAGGAAAACAATGCATGAAAAACCACTTGCGCTCACTGGATTCCGGTGTCTTTTTTGGCTTCCCGGGCAAAGCGATGGCTGCCGGAGGGATTCCCCCCTTCCATGGCCAAAAATGGAAGCATCGCCGCCAGAGCGCCCGGGCTCAGCCGGGTGGTGGCGGCGTTATCCAGATAAATTCCTTTGGATTCCATTTACGGGTTACAGGATGCTGTCCAGCATGGCGGCAATATCCTCTCTGGGCTGTGCGCCTACCATACTGTTGACCAGCTTTCCGTTTTTGAACAGAAGCAGCTGGGGAATGCTCATGATCTTATACTGCTTGGCCAGCTCCCGGTTATCGTCTACATTTACCTTGGCAAAGGTGACCTTGCCGGCGTAATCATCGCTGAGATCCTCAAAGACGGGGGCCAGCATTCGGCAGGGCCCGCACCAAGAGGCCCAGAAATCCACCAGCACCAGTTCATGCTCGCTGAGCAATGCTTCCAGCTCCATAGGGGATTCGATATGATGAATAAAGTCCATACAAACAATTCCTTTCACGGTATTTTTCTGTATTGTACCCCATAGCCTGCGGTTCGGCAAGAACACGATGTGACAAAGGGGTGAAATAACGGCAAAGATGCAGGAGCATCATTCAAAAAGAGCCTGTTTCCCTTCAAAAAGCCGGGGCAGTTTTGCAAAATAGGTGGGCACGTCCTTGGGGTTGGGCAGCCGCTCCACCCGGTTTTCCCCGCCGTAGACCCGTTTGGTCATGGCTCCGGCTCCATGGGCCAGAATGGATACGGTTTCCTCCATCATGTCGATATTATACATACACTCCGTCCCCGGCCGGGCATATCCTACGTTTTCCAGGTTGCCGTTCATATACTTTTGCCGGTACATATAGTAGGGCTCCATGCCCATGCGGGCGGCCTCCTCGGCTCCCAGACGCACCATGGCTTCCGCCGTTTCTCCGTCGGGAAGAGGATACTCTTCCAAACGCTCCTTCAAACGGCTGCTGCGCTTGATGGCCAGCGTATGCACGGTCAGATTTTCCGGCCCCATTTCCCGGATCTGAGTTAGAGTGGAAGCAAAATCCTCTAATGTTTCCCCGGGGAGCCCGGCAATAACGTCCATATTGATGGAAGTAAAGCCCGCTTCCCGTGCCTGGGCAAAGGCCCTGCGGATATCCTCCCCCGTATGAAACCGGCCGATGGTGCGCAGAGTCTTATCCTGCATGGTCTGGGGATTGATGGAAATACGGCTGACTCCACAATCCTTCAGTACCCGAAGCTTTTCGGGAGTGATGGTATCCGGCCGCCCCGCCTCCACGGTAAACTCTGCCCCAAAGCCCCCATACTGAGCCCGGGCAAAGGTCAGCAGCTCAAACAGCTGCCCGGCGCTGAGCACCGTTGGCGTGCCGCCCCCAAAGTAGGCGCAGCGCAGGGTATACCCCAGTTCCCGGAGCATGGCAGCCCCCTGGGCGATATCCTGCTTTATGTATGCCACATACGCATCCAGCATCCCTTCCTTTTTGGCGATCTCCGCCCCGAAGGAACAATACAGGCACCGGGTCTTGCAGTAGGGGATGCCCAGATATACATCCACATCCCGCCGGCCGGCAGAAGCTATATAAGGGCGCTGCACCCGGGTAATGGTCTGCGTCAGCGCCAGCTTTTCCGGAGATACGGTAAACAGCTCCCGAAACTCCCGGTCGGCTTCCTCCTGCCCTTTGGCATGCAGGATCTCCCGGTACAGCTTGGTGGGACGGATCCCCGTCAGGCTGCCCCAGGGCGTCGGCATTTCAAACCGCTGCTGCATGGCCCGGTAGGTACATAGCTTTACCGCTCGCTTCTGCTGACGCTTTTCGTCCAGAGCGCCCTCATAAGCCATGACCGGCGCCCGGCCCTCCGTGCCCCCAGGCATAAGGATGCACACGGCCTCCTTTTCCTCCAGAGTTACGGTGCATATGAGTTCCGGATCCGCCCCGGTCTCTTCTATATCCACCATGCCCAAAAACAAACGGATCTCCTCGGCTATGTCGTTTTTGAACCGGGGCGCATTGGTGATCAGCTGAACCATGGGTGATCCTTATACTTTACCAGAGGATTACATTCTTTTTCATGGCCGATGGTGGTTACCCCCTCATGCCCGGGATAGACCACCGTATCTTCCGGCAGGGCAAAAAGCTTTTTGAACATGGAATCCATCAGCTCCTGAATGCTGCCCCCGGGAAAATCCGTCCGACCGATGCTCTCCCTGAAAAGGGTATCCCCTGTGAAAACGGCCTTCTCCCCCTCCACTACAAAGCTGAGCCCGCCTTTGGTATGTCCCGGGCAATCCAGCACCCGAAGCTTCAGCCCGGCCGCTTCGATCATGTCCCCTTCCCCGATAAACACATCGGGAGCAAAGGGCTTGAGCACCTGCTGCATGGCGGAAAAGAACGGTCCCTTTCCGCTGACCAAATCCAGATCCTCCCGGCTCATGTAAACCGGAGCGCCGGTGGCCTCCTTCACTGCCTTTACTCCCCACACATGGTCAAAATGCCCGTGGGTCAGCAATATGTGGGTGCAGGTAAGACCTGTATCCTGAATGGCTTTGGTGATCTTTTTCCCGTCTGCCGGATCGATGACCAGGCAGTTAGGCTGTCTTTCTGCATAGAGGATATAGGTGTTGGCCTGAATGGGGCCGCAGGGATAGGTCAAAACTTTCATAGCAAATCCTTTCTGCCCAAGGGCAAAGGTTTAAAACTCTTTTCTGCTGCTGAGCAGAATGGTAAAAGGCCCGTCATTGACCAGGCTCACCTGCATATCCGCTCGAAAAGTGCCGCACTGCAGGGGCACCTGTTGGGCAAGAAGGGCTTTGACCTGCTCATACAGGGGTACGGCTTCCTCCGGCCGGGCGGCATTTATATAGCTGGGCCGCCGGCCATGGCGGGCATCCCCCGCCAGAGTGAACTGAGAGACCAGCAGCAGGCTGCCTCCCGTATCCAGCAGCGACAGGTTGCTGACCCCCTGCCCGTCTTCAAAGATGCGCAGATGCAGCAGCTTTTCGGCAATATAGGCTGCATCTTTCGGGGTATCCCCCGTTTCCACCCCCAGCAGCACCATAAGGCCTTTTCCGATGGACGCCGTCTGTTCCCCGGCGATGGCTACGGAAGCGGAGGTGACTCTTTGCACTACGGCCCGCATTACTTGCTTACCCTCCTGACGTCGATAACGGATTTCAGCCGTTTCAGGCTGCTGATAATGGAATTGAGCTGCGCAGTATCCGAAACCATAAAGGTCAGGCGCATGACTGCCACCCCGTCGGGAGAGGTCTGGGCGCTCATATCGGAAATATAGATGTTGGAAGCCGTCAAAAGTTTGGAGATCTCCAGCAGAGAGCCTGTTTTATCCACCAGATGAAGCTGCACCGTAGCCGAGAAACGCTCGCTGTCATCCATGTTCCACTCAACGGGTAAAAAACGCTCCTTATCCAGCCGCAGGCTTTGCAGATTCTTACAGTCTGCCCGGTGGATGGATACCCCCCGCCCCCGGGTCACATACCCCACGATGGGATCCCCAGGCAGGGGATTACAGCAGTTGCCAAAGCGCACTGCCATATTGGGATCGCCGGATACGATGACGGAATTGCCATGGGAAGCATTCTTTTTAGCTGGCAGTATCCCCGCAGAACCGGCAGGCGTCTCGGCAGCGGCTTCCAGGCTCTGCTGTATGGACTGCACTTTTTCTGCCTTGCGGTTAAGCTCGATGAGTTTATGGAGCACCTGACCGGAGGATATACCACCATAACCGATGGCGGCATACATATCCTCTGCATTCTGGAGATTGTGTTTTTTGAGAATGGAGGAGATATACTCCTGCTTCATGATGCGGGAAAGATCCTGGCCATGGCGGCGGGCGCTTTCTTCCAGCATTTCCCGGCCCTTGGCCTTGCCCATATTGCCCACCTGGGCGGCGGGGTTGACTTTCAGATTGTACCACTGGCGGATCTTGTTTTTGGCGGACTGTGTTTTGACTATGTTCAGCCAGTCACGGCTGGGGCCGGGCTGGGTATTGGAGGTAATGATCTCCACCACATCATTGGTCTTCAGGGTATAATCCAACCGCACCACCGCGCCGTTGACCTTGGCGTGCTGGCAATGATGGCCGATATTGGTATGAATGCGGTAGGCAAAATCCAGCGGGGTGGAACCAATAGGCAGATCGATGATCTCTCCTTTTGGAGTGAGCACATATACATACTCCCCCAGAAAATCCTTGACGATGTTGTCTACAAACTCCCGGGAGTCTTCGGTGGTATCCCTGGCCTCCACCACCTGCCGGAGCCAGTAGGTCTTTTTATCCAGCTCCGTCTGCACCGTCCGACCCTCTTTATACATCCAATGAGCCGCCACGCCGTATTCCGCCGTTTCATGCATTTCATGGGTACGGATCTGCACCTCAAAGGGGATACCGTTCTTGTTCATCAGCGTGGTATGCAGAGAACGGTACATATTGGGTTTGGGCATGGCAATATAATCTTTGAACCGGCCGGGCAGAGGCTTCCATTCCGCATGGACCACGCCAAGAGCGGCATAGCAGTCGTTTACCGTATTAACGATGACCCGGATGGCGATAAGGTCGTAGATCTCGGAAAAGCCTTTGCCCTTCTTCGACATCTTTTGATAGATGGAATACAGGTGCTTTGGGCGTCCCATGATCTGAGACCCCACGCCAATCTTGTCCATTTCGCCATGGAGAATGGAAATGACCTTTTCCAAATACTCCTCGCGTTCACGGCGCGTTTCGGCAACCATGCGAGAAACCTGTTTGAACTTGGCGGGCTCCCGGATGCGCTCATACTCTTCCGGCATGAGATACTTGAAGGACAGATCCTCCAGCTCGCTGCGGATAGCGCCCATGCCGAAGCGGTGAGCCAGAGGGGTATACACCTCCAGCGTTTCCTTGGCTTTTCTGGCACGTTTCTGGGGCGTGCAGTACTCCAGTGTGCGCATGTTGTGCAGCCGGTCGTTGAGCTTAATGATCACCACACGCACATCATCTGCAATGGCCAGAAAGAGTTTGCGCAGATTCTCGCTCTGCTCCTGCTTTTTGGTCACATATTCCTGCTTGCCGGAGCGGGTCAGCTTGGTGACCCCGTCCACCAGCTTGGCCACCTCGCGGCCGAACTGCTTTTCGATATCCGTCAGAGATACGTTATCCCCGTCCTCTACCGTGTCATGAAGCAGACCGGCAATGATAGTCGCTTCGTCCATCCCCATGTCCAGCAGGTACCCGGCTACCGCTACGGGATGGATGATATAGGGCTCCCCGCTCTCCCGCTTCTGCCCGGCATGGACATGCTCCGCAAAGGCCAGGGCACGGGCCATGGTCTCGCCTTCCTGGGGGCCGAATTTTTGTGTGAAACGCTGCAGGAGCTCTTCTTTCGTCATTTGTACTTAAAGAAGAACCAACGGGGGATCCCCCGCTGATTCTTTCGGTTCCTTTCTCGAATTAGTAAACCAGAATGGTATCCACAGGATAGCCCTTCAGAGTCTCCCGGCCCTTAAGGTCTTCCAGCTCGATGGCAAAGCAGCAGGCCGCCACGGTGCCGCCGGCCTTTTCCACCAGTTTGGCGCAGGCCAGAGCCGTGCCGCCGGTAGCCAGCAGGTCATCGATGACCGCCACCCGCTGACCGGGCTTGATGGAATCTACGTGGATCTGCAGCTCGTCGGTGCCGTATTCCAGCCCGTACTGATAGGAGATGGTCTTGTAGGGGAGCTTGCCGGGTTTGCGCGCCATGACCAGCCCCGCATGGATGGCATAGGCCACCGCTGCGCTGAAAACAAAGCCACGGGCTTCCGGCCCGATGACCACGTCGATATCCTTATCCCGCAGATAGTCGGCCATGTGGTGGATCAGCTGTTCAAAACCGTCCTTATCGCCGATAAGAGGGGTGATATCCCTGAAAAGGATCCCTTCCTTGGGAAAATCGGGGATGTTGCGTACCATGTCCTTGAGTTCCATTGTTAGCAGCCGTTGCTTTCGCCTGTGCGAAAGTCTCCTTTCTTTGGGAATATATCCGGCGGAGGTTCATGCCTCCTGCACCTGTTCCTTGCCGCTCTGCCCGGCGCAGAACGCCCGGTAAAGCATACTTTCCTTACAGTCCCGCCTGGGGCAGCCCTTCACGGGGCAAAGCCCCTCTTCGCCCAGGGTGAAAAAGCCCAGCTCCAGAAATATCAGAGCTGCCGCCTTTTCTTCTAATGTGCCCAAAGTGAGCAGCGGGGCTTCCGTTTGAGCATAGCCCCGGTATAAAAGGCGGTACAGATCTCTGAGCCTTGCTTCGCTTACCGGCAGCGGCCCCAGCCGCCCGGCAATACGCTCGGCCATAGGAAAAAATTGAGACATAGTATTATACCGCAATCCTGCAAAAAAGTCATCCACTATTTTAGGGATTTTTTCGTCTTTATGCCAGGTGCCCGCCCTGCGGAGCCACTGACATTGAAGCTGGCAGCTTTCATACCCGTTATAGCGGTTCAGCTGCACCCGGGCCAGCACATCCGCCCGGGAAATGCTCCGCCATTGGGCATAGCATTCTCCCTGGCCAAAGGCCACCAGGCGCAGGCCCCTCTCCCCCGTTCCCAGACGGGCGCTGAGATGCTTCTGCTCTCGACCCAAAAAGGCTACGCTCCCCAGCGGCACCTCCGGCAGCCGGAACACGGGTTCCTCGTTGCCAGGGCCAAAGGGCGCAAGGCCTTCCAGTTCCCGGGCCAGCGCAGCGGTACAGGCTTCCGGCCGGAGCACATCCTCATAGGCAAGGCTGGGCAGTGGCGCTCCCTGCGGAAACAGCCGGCAAAAGGCTTCTTCCAGCCGTGTTTGAAAAACAGGCAGTGCATCTTCCGTCAGGGTCATACCGGCGGCCCCCGCATGCCCTCCGTACCGGACAAAACATTCCCGGCAGCAGGTCAGCAGTGCAAAAAGATCCACTCCTTCCACACTGCGGCCGGAACCGGTATATCCCTCCTTGCTCCGTGTCAGAAGAATGGCGGGCTTATGGGTGCGTTCCACCATCCGGGAAGCTACGATGCCTACTACCCCGGGGTTCCAGTCTTCCCCGCAAAGCAGCAGCACCGGCTTTTCCTCCCACTCCGGCAGCATGTTCCGGCAGGCTTCATAGATGCGCTGTTCTTCGGTTTTGCGCTGCACATTCATGCGCTCCAACTCCAGCGCCAGCGCCGCCGCTTCCCCTTCGTCCTCCGTCAACAAAAGCTTCAATGCGGTATCTGCTTCTCCCATGCGGCCGGCAGCATTCAGGCGAGGGGCGATCACATAGCCCAGAGTAGTTTCCGTCACCGGCTGCTGGTAGGCGCCGGCGGAACGGAGCAGGGCGGCAAACCCCGTCTGCCCCTTTACCATGGACATGCCTTTATACAGGATCCCCCGGTTCTCCCGGGTCACATCCACAATGTCCGCTGCCGTAGCCACCGCCGCCAGAGGCAGCAGTTCCAGCGGTTCCTGCTGCCAAAGCGCCTTCACCAGCAGATAGGCCACGCCTGCGCCGCAAAGATCGTTGACCCGTTCCCGGTATTCTTCTCTGGAAACACACACCACCGCCCCGCAGGCCGGCAGATCTCCCTGAATGCGATGATGATCCGTGACCACCACCTCCATGCCCAAAGCCCTTGCCAAAGCTATCTCTTCAAAGGCGGCAATGCCGTTATCCACCGTGACAATCAGCTCCGCCCCCTGCTCCTTCAGTGCCCGGACGGCGCCCTTGTTCATACCATAGCCCTCCTTATGACGGGAAGGGATATACCAGTGAACGTTGGCTCCCAGCCCCAGCAGGCCCCTGGTCAGAATGGCGGTGGCGCAGACGCCGTCGGCGTCATAATCCCCATACACCCAGATAGAGCGCCCCTGTTCCACCGCTTCCCGGATCAGGGCAGCAGCCCGGTCCATATCCTGCAGGCCGTAAGGGTCCGGCAGGGGAATACGGCTCGGTTCCAGAAAGGCGGCTGCCTTTTGGGGCGTGTCCTGCCCCCTTTGCAGCAAAGCCCTGGCCATGGGACGGGAACAGCCCAAAGCCGCCATAAGAACCTGTTCTTTTTGCGGATCTTCGGGACAGGTGCGTTTCAAAACAAATTCCATAGGGATTCTCCTGGGGTATGGCACAAAAGAACGGCGCCTGCACAGCAGCAGACGCCGTTGCTCGTTCTTTTTTTACAGAGCCAGACGGGCGGTATCCCGGGCAATGGCCATTTCCTCATCGGTGGGGATGACAAAGACCTTGACAGGGCTTTCGGGCTTGGAGATGCAGACCTCTTCCCCGCGGGGACAGGTTTCGTTATACTCGAAATCGGGGAGAATGCCCAGGTATTCCATATCCTTGAGCACGCCAGCCCGGACGCCGCGGTCATTTTCACCAACACCGGCGGTAAAGACGATGGCGTCTACACCGTTCATGGCAGCTGCATAGGAACCGATGTACTTCTTAACACTGTAAATAAACATATCCAGCGCCAGCTTGGCCCGTTCGTTGCCCGCCTGTGCGGCGGCGCCCAGATCGCGGAAGTCGGAGGATACGCCGGAAATACCCAGCATACCGCTCTGCTTGTTCATGATGGCGTCCACCTCTTTGGCATCCTTATGCAGGCGGTTCATGATATAAGTAACGATGGCAGGATCCATGCTGCCGCAGCGGGTGCCCATGGGGAGGCCTTCCAAAGGCGTGAGACCCATGGAAGTATCCACGCACTTACCGGCCACGGAGCAGGATACGGAGGAGCCGTTGCCCAGATGGCAGGTGATGATGCGGGCATCAGGATTCTCCAGCAGGGCCAGAGCCCGGCCGGTGACATACTTGTGAGAGGTGCCGTGGAAGCCGTAACGGCGGATGCCGTACTCCTTGTACATCTCATAGGGCAGGGCGTACATATAAGCGCTCTGATCCATGGCCTGCCCCCAGGCGGTATCGAAAACGGCTACCATGGGAACGCCGGGCATAACGGCCTGGCAGCCTGCAATACCCATAAGGTTGGCGGGATTATGCAGGGGCCCCAGAGGGATGCAGGATTCGATGGCCTTGATGACCTCATCATTGATGAGAACGGAAGCGGCAAACTTCTCGCCGCCATGAACCACCCGGTGGCCAACGGCTGCGATCTGGGACATATCGGAAATAACGCCGACCTTTTTGTCTACCAGAATATCCAGCACCATCTTGATGGCTACCTCATGATTGGGCATGGGGTTCTGGATCTCTACCTTATCGCCCTTGTTGGACTTGTAGGTGAGCTGGCTGCCTTCGATGCCGATGCGCTCGCAAAGGCCCTTGGCAATGACGGTTTCGGTATCGATGTCGATGAGCTGATACTTCAAAGAGGAGCTGCCTGCGTTGATGACCAAAATGTTTTTCATTTTATTCTCCTTATATTGATAAGTGGAAAAGGCTTATTTCTTTGCTGCGTTGCGCTTCTGGGCCTGCGCCTGCACGGCGGTAACGGCCACCATGGAAATAATATCTTCCACGGAGCAGGAGCGGGACAGATCGTTGATGGGAGAAGCAAAGCCCTGACACACGGGGCCGATGGCCTTGGCACGACCCAGAGTGCGGACCAGCTTGTAGCCGATGTTGCCCGCCTGGACATCGGGGAAGATGAGGATATTGGCCTTGCCCTTGAGGGGAGAATCGGGAGCCTTGAGTTCCTGCACCGTGGGGATCAGGGCCGCATCCAGCTGCAGCTCGCCGTCCACCAGAATATCGGGGGCCTTTTCTTTTACGAGGCGGGTAGCTTCCTGTACTTTGTCTACCAGCTCATGCTTGGCGGAACCGTGAGTAGAGAAGGAAAGCATGGCCACCCGGGGCTCCACACCCAGCAGGCCCTTGGCGTTGCGGGCGGTGGCAATGGCGATATCGGAAAGCTGATCCGCATCGGGGTTGATGTTTACGGCGCTGTCGGCAAAGAAGAGAATGCCTCTATCGCCGAAATGACGATCCATGACCTCCATGATGAAGAAGCTGGATACGGTCTTGATGCCGGGAGCCATTTTGATGATCTGCAGACCCGGACGCAGCGTGTTGGCGGTGGTGTTGATGGCGCCGGAGATAAAGCCGTCGCCCCGGCCATCCTTGACCATCATGGCGGCGTAATACAGGGGGTTCTTCATGAGCTCCACGGCCTTTTCGGGGGTCACACCCTTGGTCTTGCGCATCTCATAGAACCGGTCTGCATATTCCTGGAACATATGGTCCCCTTCGGGGTCGATCATGCCGATGCCTTCCAGACCCAGATGGTACTTGGCGGCGGTAGCTTCGATCTCTTTGCGGTTGCCGAACAGGGTCACATCCGCAAAGCCCTGATCCCGGCAGTATACGGCCGCCTGGACGGTACGATCTTCAGCACCCTCGGGGAGCAGAATTCTTTGCTTATCTTTTTTTGCAACTTTTTTAAGTTTGTCCAATACAGACATGTGAAATAGGCCTCCACGTTAAATTTCAGAATTATTCTACCACAAACGCAAAAAGAATGGTATACTTATTGCAAGAAATGTTTCATGAAAATCTCTCATGAGGAACAGGAGGATACCTATGCGGGTAATGGGTATTGTGGCGGAATACAATCCGCTGCACAACGGGCACATCTATCACATGGAGCAGGCAAAGCGCCTTACCGGCGCCGCCTACTGCGTGGTGGTCATGTCCGGCAACTTCGTGCAGCGGGGGGAGCCTGCCTGTACGGATAAATTCACCCGGGCACAGTGGGCGCTGGAAGCGGGCGCGGATCTGGTCATTGAGCTCCCCAGCGTGTTTGCGGTCGCTTCTGCGGAGCGGTTTGCCTCCGGTGCCGTAAGACTGCTGCACCAGACGGGGATCGTAACGGATCTGGCCTTTGGCTGTGAACAGAGCAGCCTGCCCGTGCTGGAAGAGCTGGCCGCGCTCATCACCCGAGAGCCGCCGGAATACCGCCAGTGCCTGCGGTATCACCTACAGGAAGGGAAGTCCTATCCCCGGGCCAGATATGAAGCTTTGGCGGATATAGGCGTGGGGCAGCAGTCTTTACAGGAGCTTTCCCAGCCCAACAACATACTGGCCATGGAGTATCTGCGCAGTCTCAAGCGGCTGGGCTCCCCCATCCTCCCGGTGCCGGTGGAACGCATTGGCGGCGGATATAACGAAGCCCGGCTTACGGGAGAATACTCCTCTGCCGGAGCCATACGGGATGCCGTCCGGGCCGGAGATAAAAACGCATTGAACGCCCTGCCCCTGTTTGTTTCCGGCGCCATGCAGTTTGACAGTCAGTTTCCTCTGACGGTAAACGACGTTTCCGCCATGATGCTTTACAAACTCCGCATGCTGGGGCCGGAGGGGATCCGCCTGCTTCCGGATGTATCCGAAGGCTTTGAGCAGGCCATGTACGCCGCCGCCAGAACCAGTGTAGACGGAGACAGTTTTTTTGAGGCCGTCAAAAGTCGCCGCTACACCATGGCCCGGTGCAAGCGTATCGGTATGAGCGCCCTGCTGGATATGAGCGCCGACCTGTGCGCCGATATGGAGCAGGACGAGAACCTGTACTACAAGATCCTGGGGATGCGCCGGGATGCCCGGGCCCTGCTTTCTGCCATAAGCTCCGTAAGCCATGTACCGGTGATCATGCGCAATTCGGATATGCTCCGCTGCACCGATGCCGCCCGGGAATCCATGCGGGTGGACGCACTTTCTACGGATATACTGAGCTACGCCCTGCAAAAGCCCCTGCACCGGGACAGCGAATCCGCTGTGCTGGTATGAGCTCAAAGTTCCCGGAACAGTGTAAACCAGAATACCGAATGTATAAAACGGCATGGCCCCGGCCATGCCGTTTTTATGTCTGATCTCCGGACACCGTAAGCAATCTGCATACCCATCGTTTCAAAACGCTTCTTTCTTTATCTATAGCAAATGGCGGCTGCATCACCAACCGCCGGGCAGCTTTGACGCCGATGCTTTTAAGAAAACATGGCTGCGGTATTTTTCTCTGTGCGCTCCTTTGACGGCATCGCATCTGTTTTTATATATAATTTTTCTTTTCCCCCAAATCCAAGGGACTGGCACCGTATATATAAACAGAAAATCCGAAAGGAGGATTTACAACAAAATGAAATGCAAGAAAATAGTAGCCATGTGCATGACGGTACTGATGCTGGGCAGCTTCGCCGCTGCTGCTCATGCCGAAGCAGAAGAACCCCTGCCTTTGGTTGAAGAGATGCTGGAGGAACTGGAGGAAACGGAAGAAGCAACGGAACCGGAACAGCCGGAAAAGGATACGCTTCCCCCGGAAACCACACCTGAGGAACCCTCTCCCGATCAGGATAAGACGGAACCTGCGCAGAATGGCGAAGAAAACACAAGCACAAATAAGAAGGAAGAATACAAAGAAGCCCGACTGGCCCGGCTGGAAGCCAGAAAGCAAAAGATCCAGACTGCGCAGGCCCTGAGAAAGCAGCGCGTGGAAAGCCGGAACGATAAAATAAAGCTTCTCACAGAGATACGCAAGAGTATCCGCTCTTTGGAGGATAAAGAGCAGAAGGCGGAAATGATCCAGGCGCTCAAGTCCATTCAGAAGTCCTTTAAGGAAATGAATCAGGCGCAGCGGGATGCCATCCGTCAGGAACTGACCCAGCTGCGGGATAAGCTGCTCTCTCTGGGCGCATAAAGTATCTTACCCTTGCCGCCGAAAAGGCGGCATGGAGGCCGGACTTTTACATTCTTTTTCACCCGGCCTCTTCCACGGTGCCAATCGCCGTGGTATCATGTTCCGGGGCAGGCTTTTATATTCTTTTTCACCTGCCCCGGATGTAAGCAGAGACGTATACGGAAACGTTTGAAAGGATCGCCCCCGGGGCATGTTTTTACTGAGTACAAGCGACGATAAAAAGCGCCTGACAAAACGCATACTGGCTGCCCGGGAGGACCCGCCGCAGCGGG
>ENA-ORRN01001401-ORRN01001401.1-human-gut-metagenome-genome-assembly--contig:-NODE-1401-length-16860-cov-3.470931_pt1 | contig 16860 bp, 14 predicted proteins | sample MGYA00242174_ERZ509132 | MGnify/ENA primary metagenome ERZ509132 (study PRJEB26280, sample SAMEA2338671) | human gut metagenome | biome: human gut; feature: human-associated habitat; material: faeces... | reverse complement strand
CTTTGTCAATGACGGACAACTGTCTATTTTCTAATTTTATATCGAACTCACGTTACTTATACGTAATCCAACGAATCATTTCCTTGAAAGAAGGTTTCTTTCCGTACATCAGAATACCTACTCGGTAAATCTTTCCCGCTATCCAAATCATGCCGAAAGCGGCGGCATACAGAATCACCACCGACAGTACGGTTTCCCATACCGGTACATCGAAAGGCAGACGCACCATCATGACAATGGGTGAGGTAAATGGAATCATGGAACACCAGATAGCTAGCGGTCCGTCAGGATTGTCGGAGCTGTAGATACCCGCATACAGCGCAAAAATCAGCAACAGAACGATTGGAGTCATAAATTGCTGGGAATCTTCCTGCCCATTGATAGCTGCACCAATGGCGGCAAAGATAGATGCATACACCAGATAACCTCCGATGAAGTTCAAGACAAAGAAGCCTCCCATTTTGGCTAAATTCAATCCGTGAAGTGTAGCCAGTAACCCGGAAGCCTCTCCCATCAACTCCGGAGAACTGCCGGATAAACTACCCGCAATGGCCAACAACACCACAATCAGCAGAATCCAAATAGCCAACTGAGCCACACCTACCAGTCCGATACCCACAATCTTCCCAATCATCAACTGGAAAGGACGGACAGAAGACACGATGACTTCTACAATGCGGTTGGTTTTTTCTTCCATTACGCTTTGCATCACCATACCTCCGTAAGACATCACGAACATGTAAATAAGGAATGTCAAAATCATGCCGGCTGCCATGGCGGCTCCTGCATTCGACTCGCTTTCCGTACCATCGTCACCCCATTTCACCGTACGGATATTCAGCTTACGGTTCATATCCTGCATAATGGAAGGTAACTGAGGAATGTCATAACGAAGCAGTTTGTCCTGACGTACCTGTTCATCGAGTGTCTCGCTCACCAACCGCGAAAGGCTGTTCGGCACTTCCTTCCGTGAATAAATGGCCACGGCTTCCGGATGGACGGCCAAATCGGCCTTGATTTCCACCACGGCGTCGAACGTACTGGAATCTGTCCGGAAAGAAGCCTCCATCTGAGGTACTCCTACAAAGTGATACGATTCATCGTCCTTGAACTGAGGCAGGTATTTCATCGTTTCATCAATGACGGCCACCTGTTTCTGGTCGCCTCCCTTGACGGTAGACAACCACAAGGGAACAAAAATAAGTGCCGCAAACACAAACGGCATCAGAATGGTAAGCAGAATAAATGATTTCTTGCTTACCCGATTTATAAATTCACGCTGAATTATAATCCAAGTCTTGTTCATAGCAAAAGCAGATTTTAGTTAGACTTTTCCTTCTACTGTACGGATGAAGATATCATTCATGGAAGGAATACATTCCGAGAACTGGGTGATTTCGGCCTGGGCCCCAATCTGTGACAGCATTTCCGAATTGGAAATGGAAGTCAGCTTACGCAATTTATAGCTGACCGTCTGCGCATCGAGCACTTGACGACCGACCACTTCGAAGGCATCCGATTCCGGCAATGGCTGGGCCGACTGCACGGTCAATTCATACAGATTGCTCTTATACTGAGAACGAATATCCTTCACCGCTCCCTGCAGTACCACCTTGGAATGATTGATCAAAGCAATATGGTCACAAATCTCTTCTACGGACGCCATGTTGTGCGTAGAGAAGATAATGGTATGCCCTTCTTCTTTCAGCTTCAGAATTTCGCGTTTCAGCAGTTCCGCATTTACCGGGTCGAAACCGGAAAACGGTTCATCGAAAATCAACAAAGGAGGACGGTGGAGTACCGTAATGACAAACTGCACTTTCTGCTGCATACCTTTGGACAGTTCTTCCAGCTTCTTGTTCCACCAAGGCATAATGTCAAACCGCTCGAACCAGTCGGTCAGGCGCTTCTTTGCCTCCTGACGGCTCAAGCCTTTCAGTTGGGCCAGATAAACAGCCTGCTCGCCCACCTTCATTTTTTTGTAAAGTCCACGTTCTTCGGGAAGATAGCCAATGGAATAAATATCTTCCGGGCGTGAAAGTCGGCCGTCGAACCAGACTTCTCCTGCATCGGGAGCCGTAATACGGTTGATAATACGAATCAAAGTGGTCTTTCCAGCCCCATTGGGTCCCAGTAGACCAAAAACCTGCCCCTTAGGCACCTGAATGCTCACTCCATCCAGTGCCGTATGGTTGGCATAACGTTTGGTGACTTGTCGTGTTTCTAAAAAAGAATCATTCATGTCTTAGATTTTAAAAGTTTGAACATAAAAACAATTTCACATTCAACAAAGGTAAAAAAATCCCATTAATCGGAAACATTTGACCACATTTTATGCATAAAAAAAGCGGAAATACCGATTCCCATTACACCAGTATTTCCGCCATATACTCGAAACGGACTCAAACTACAAGAAAAACTTAAAGACAAAGATAACCGACAAGATGTACATAGCCGGTGTCAGTTTCTTGGTATGCCCGCACAATAAGTTAATCAGCACATAACTGATCATTCCCAATACAATACCATCGGAAATACTATAAGCCAACGGCATGAAAATGATACAGATGAATGCCGGAATCGCTTCGGAATAATCCAGGAAGTCCACTTTCTTGACGGAAGACATCATCATCAGTCCTACCAGAATCAGTACCGGAGCGGTGGCAGCTCCCGGAACGGCCAGGAAGAAAGGAGCCAAGAACAAGGACAACAAGAAACAAATGGCAGTCACGAAAGCTGTCAGACCGCTGCGTCCCCCTTCTCCCACTCCGGAAGCACTTTCTACAAAAGTGGTAATGGTACTGGTTCCCAATACGGCACCGGCAGTTGTACCAACCGCATCCACCAGAAAAGCCTGTTTCAAATGCGGAATCTTTCCGTCTTTCGTCACCATCCCCGCCTTGGTAGTCACTCCGACCAGCGTACCAATGGTATCAAACATGTCCACAAACAGAAAGGTAAAGACTACGATAACCATTTCCTTGGTGAAGATATGCTCCCACTGGAACTGGCAGAAAATCGGTGCAATAGAAGGAGGCGTACTGAACACGCCGTCCAAATGGGTCAGCCCCATCGGAATGCCGATGACAGTAGTCAGCAAAATACCAATCAGCAGGGCGCCACGCACCTTCTTCACCAGCAAGATGGAAGTTACCAGCAGACCGATGATTCCCAGCAAAGCAGAGCCGGAAGTAATATCCCCCAACGAAATCAAGGTCGCATCGTTATTCACAATGATACCGGCATTCTGCAGACCGATGAAAGCGATGAACAGACCGATACCGGCTCCGATGGCATTCCGAAGTGTCAGCGGAAGCGCATCCACAATCTTTTCACGCAGATTGGTCACCGTCAACAGAATAAAGATAATTCCTTCCAAAAGGACAGCTGTCAGGGCAAACTGCCAAGTATATCCGAGCGTCAGACACACCGTATAGGCAAAAAACGCATTCAGACCCATACCCGGAGCCAGTCCGAAAGGTAGTTTTGCATATACCGCCATCAATAGGGTAGCAAAAGCAGAAGCGATGACTGTGGTAGTAAACAGCGCTCCCTTATCCATCCCCGTAGCCGCCAGAATGTTCGGATTGACGGCCAAAATATAGGCCATGGTCAGAAAGGTGGTGATACCGGCCAGGATTTCCGTGCGCACACGGGTCTCACGAGGATTAAAACCAAATAATTTTTCAAGCATTTTCATTGTATAATTGCGTTAAGTCTATTCTAACAACATCAGAAAGTCCACTTCATGGCCAGCGTCGGGATGAAATAAAAACCGTCACGCGTAGCAAAGTTGTGACTCAGTTCCCATTCCGAACCCACGCTCAGGTTCAGATTGTCATTCACATGTTTGAACTTGTTCAGGTTTATCCAGAACTGAGGCTCACTGATGAATATGAAGTTATGATTCTTCCCGTTCACATCAGTATGCTTCTCCCGCCAGAAATCGGCAAATCCGCTGAACGTGAACTTTTCCTGCCAGAAGTTCAGTGTCCAGGTACCCGTCAACTGAAAATTATGGGGCTTTACATTCTTCTGAATATATTTATACAACACCTGAATACCAAACGTCTTTGAGAAATCACTGTTGTTCCAAGAATAAGTGGCACCTCCCAGAAAAGCGTTATTAATGTAATTCAAACCACCGTTATATTCCACGTGTGCAGAAAAAGGAGCTTTCCAGAATTTCAGTTCCCGGCTGATTTCCCAATAAGCAGAAGCCACTCCTTTATCCGTGTAATCCATATCGACAAAGAAATACGTGCTTCCCCACTTGTCGGCCTTGAACATTTCGACCGTGGTGGTTACCCAAGGACGCTCGTCGAGTGATTTGTACAAGGCACGTCCCAAGTCGTAGTGTAACTGAATGTTCTGCGCCACGGCTCCTCCCACGAAGGCAGACAGAAGAAGTACGAAAAGAAATAATTTTTTCATTTGAATTTAACTTGTTTTTAATGGTTTTTAAATCGGCTGCAAAATTACATAAAAAAGCACTATAAAAGCAAAGAACTCCTTATCTTTGCTTTCAAGAATACAAGTAAAAGCCCATGAAAAAGCTATTTATCCTCCTATTAATGTGCATAATCGGTCTGGGAGCGAAAGGTCAGGTATCTTCAGCCGCCTTCCAGAAATGGCACGGTGACAAATATTCCATGTTCATTCACTTCGGACTCTATTCCCAGCTGGGAGGAGTGTGGCACCAGAAACAAATTCAGGATGGATACAGTGAACAGATTCGGGCCTTTGCACAAATTCCACAAGCAGAATATGAAAATATAGCCCGTGAATTCAATCCTACAGAATTCAACGCCGATTCTATCGCCCTGCTTGCCAGGAAGGCCGGCATGCATTCCATTATCTTTACCAGCAAGCATCACGACGGATTCTGTCTGTTCAAAACCGCCACTACCCCGTTCAACTCCTACGATGCCTCCCCTTGCAAACGGGACTTCGTCAAAGAACTGTCGGAAGCGGCCCGGCGGCAAGGACTGCGGTTCGGACTATACTTTTCACTCATCGACTGGCACTACCCGTATGCTTCGCCCATGTCACCGCACAATGCAGATTTCATCACGGAGAGTCACCATAATTACTCCAAACAGCAACTGAAAGAATTACTTACCCACTACGGAACCATTTCGGAACTATGGTTCGACATGGGTTCCAATACGCCCGCACAGAGCAAAGAACTTTACGAAATGGTTCACCGGTACCAACCCGACTGCATGGTCAGCGGGCGACTGGGAAACGACCAATACGATTTCTGTGTGATGGCCGACAATGACTACCCGGAGAAAACACTTCATGCTCCCTGGCAAAGCGCCGCTTCCATGTTCGACGAGACATGGGGATATCGCTCCTGGCAAGCACGCGGCAACGTGGAAGACAAAGTACGGGAAAAGACACGCAGTCTGATTAATGTAGTTTCCAGAGGAGGAAACTACCTGCTCAACATCGGCCCTAAAGGCAACGGAGAAGTGGTCGACTTTGAGAAAGAAGTGCTGGAACAAGTCGGCAACTGGCTTTCCCATTACGGTTATGCCGTATATCAGACGGAAGCCTCTCCCTTTCAAGAAGAGTTCGACTGGGGAGAAGTGACCCGCAAAGACAATCACCTGTATCTCTTCCTATCGGGTACTTATCCCAAGGATGGAAAAATCACCTTCTCCATGCCTGGATATATTCTGCAAAAAGGAGACGGAAAAATGGCCACCTATCTGCAATATGGTGACGAGGTGGTACTCACCATACCCGCCTCAGCCTACAAAGACAAACAAATCCATGTGCTGACACTCTCGTTCGACAAAAAGATTGAACCTCTTCCGGGAAATACAGTCAGAAGCACGATGCTGACCGCACAAAATGCCACTCCGCAATACAGCTATTCCTGCTTTGACTATTATACTAACTACCGCAGTGTCATCGGTTACAGCTGGGATTTTGAACAACTGCTCCTCAAACAGCTGGAACTCATTTACACACCACAGGAAGCCGGACGGAAAATCGATCTGATTCTGGATGGAAAAACCTATCACGTCACTTTGAACAAAGGAAAAGAACAGAAGGGTACCTCGCTTTCCAATACGGAATGGGGAAAAACTTACATCTGTGGACCGGGCAACGGGATATTCCACGCAAAAGATTCGTTAGTTGCCAACCTGCAACAACCCCCTCTTACCGGTAAAACTTGGAAACCCGCAGCAGAGAGCGATACGTTAGATTGCCCCCAATTCTCCAGCTATTACATCCTGAGAGAGGTAGAATCACCTCGCTCACAGCACATCCTGGCTGAAATCGGAGCAGGAAACGGCATGGAAGTCTATGTCAATGGAAAACTGATTGCCAAACACCTGAACCCGTATCGGACTCCGTTCCGTATGGAAAAAATCGTGCTCCCGCTCAAAAAGGGTATGAACCAAGTCGTGCTCCGCACTTACAACCGCTTTGAAGACCAAACCACCTACCTGTTGCGCCCGGCAGAAGAACAGAAAGTCTACCGGCAGGATGTGGTACTACCCGATGCACTCAACGGGAAAGACCATCATCTCGTATTGAAACCACACAATCCCTCTTCCCCGCATACTGACGCAGAATTGTCCAATCTGCGCATCCGGTTAAGAAGGATTGCTCTTAAAGGCCAAAGAGATTAATAAATCTCCTTGGCTACCTTATATACACTGTCGGAAGCCATGAAAGTGTAGAAATGCAGACCGGGAACTCCATGTGCCAGCAAGTCCTTGCACTGTGCCTTGCACCATTCCACTCCTACAGCTTTCACTTCCTCGTCATTCTCACATTTACGGAGCTCTGAAGCAAAGGCTTCGGGTATATCCGTACGGAACACTTTAGGCAGCACATTCAACTGGTTCTTGAAGACTACCGGCTTGATGCCCGGGATGATAGGTACCTCAATACCTTCCTGACGGCAACGGTCTACAAAAGCATAGTATTTTTCATTGTCAAAAAACATCTGAGTCACCACGTAATCAGCTCCATTGCGTACTTTCTCTTTCAGATAGAACAGGTCCGATTCCATGTTGGGCGCTTCTTCATGCTTCTCCGGATAGCAGGCCATGCCGTAAGAGAAAGGAGTTTCAATGCCTTCAATTTTCGAACCGTCCAGTGAGATGCCTTGATTAAAACGGTTCACCTGCTCCTGCAAGTCGGTGGCGTGTTCGTTGTACAGATACAAGTCCTTGGCCGCAATGTCCAACGGTTTGGAGTCACCTCTCAGCAACAACAGATTGGTAATGCCCAGAAAGTTCAGGTCGAGCAAGGCGTATTCCGTTTCTTCCTTGGTAAATCCCTTACAGATGATATGGGGAACCGCCTGAATGCCGTACTTGTTCTGAATGGCTGCCGCTATGGCGACCGTTCCCGGACGTTTCCGGACCGTAGTCTTCTTCAGGTTGCCGTCGGGTTGCGGCAGATACACAATCTCACTGTGGTGGGCCGTGATATTAATGTACTTGGGGTCGAACTCCCGCAACTTGTCGATGACGTGATATACTTTTTGTATGCTGTTTCCTTTCAAAGGTGGCAAAATCTCAAAGGAAAATATCGGTTCCTTACTATTCTTTATCAAATCTATTACTTTCATCGTACATTTGTAAATTTATACCGACAAAGATACAAGCATTTGATTTATCCACCAACACTCTGGTGATATTTAGAAAAAAGAGAGTGTTTAACCCACAAAACACCTGTCAAAACAGAATAATATTCTATTCAGAGCTTCGATTATAGAATAAAAGAGCAGTAAACCGTACAGAGGTCTAAATATGAAGTCCGTAGTCGTGCTTCACTTCATCCATCACAAACATGCTTTCCAACGAACCCAGACTGTCTACCGTACCCAATACATTAATGATAAATTCCTGGTAGTATTTCATGTTCGGAGCATGGATTTTCAATAGGTAATCGTAGCTACCGGAAATGTTGTAACACTCCGTCACCTCCGGTATCTGCTGCACGATACGGGTAAACTCCATGGCAATGTCCTTGTTCATCCGGCGCAGCTTCACATTACAGAACACCACAAACCCCTGATTCAGCTTGTCGGCATCGAGCACAGCAATGTATTTCTTGATGTATCCTTCCCGTTCCAGTCTTTTCAACCGCTCGAATACGGGCGTGGACGACAGACTGACCTGAGCCGCCAGTTCTTTGGTAGTCAACCGGGCATTCTCCTGCAACGTACGGAGAATCTGCAAATCTACTTTATCCAATTTTTCCGTCATCAGAATATTATTCTAGCAAAGTTTGTTTTATGTGTGCAAAACTAATCGTTTTTTCTTTCATAACAGAACTTTACAGATGAATTTTCCATATTTTCCGTTCATATTGGAGGATATGTCCATCAGAACTACTTTTGCATTGTATTTAAAACCTCTAAAAACTCACAGCAATGGAAAAGACTAAGCTACACTTCGAAACACTGCAACTACACGTAGGACAAGAAACTCCCGACCCCACTACCGACGCACGGGCCGTACCTATTTATCAGACCACTTCGTATGTGTTTCGTGATTCTGCCCATGCGGCCGCCCGTTTCAGTCTGGAAGAAGCCGGAAACATCTACGGTCGTCTGACCAACTCCACTCAAGGAGTCTTTGAACAACGCGTAGCCGCCCTTGAAGGAGGAGTAGCAGGGCTAGCCGTTGCCTCAGGAGCCGCCGCCATCAGTTATGCGTTTGAGAACATCACCTGCCAAGGTGACCATATCGTATCCGCCTGCACCATTTATGGAGGCACCTATAATCTGCTGGCACATACGTTCCCCACCCGGGGCGTACATACTACCTTCGTAGACCCGGAAGCCCCGGAGAACTTCGAGCGTGCCATCCAGCCGAACACCAAAGCATTATTTATCGAGAGTCTGGGAAATCCCAACAGTACATTGGTGGATATTGAGCGTATTGCGGAAATCGCCCACCGCCATCAGATTCCCCTTTTGATAGACAACACCTTTGCCACGCCCTACCTGTTGCGCCCCATTGAACACGGAGCCGACATCGTGATTCATTCAGCCACCAAATTCATCGGCGGGCACGGCACCTCGCTGGGAGGTATCATCGTGGACTCCGGCAAGTTCGACTGGAAGGCTTCCGGAAAATTCCCTCAACTGACCGACCCCGACCCATGCTACCACGGACTCTGCTTTACCGAGGTAGCCGGAGCTGCCGCCTATGTGACCCGCATCCGGGCCATCCTGCTTCGCGACACCGGAGCCGCCCTCAGTCCGTTCAATGCCTTCCTTCTCCTGCAAGGGCTGGAAACCCTTTCTTTGAGAGTGGAACGCCATGTGGAAAACGCCTTGAAGGTAGTGGACTTCCTGCAACACCACCCCAAGGTGACGAAAGTCAACCATCCGTCATTGCCGTCACACACCTCTCCGACACTCTACCAGAAATATTTCCCGAAAGGAGCCGGTTCCATCTTTACCTTCGAGATTCAAGGAGGACGCGCCGAAGCCCACCGCTTCATCGACCACCTGAAGATTTTCTCCTTGCTGGCCAACGTGGCCGATGTGAAATCACTGGTCATCCATCCGGCCAGCACCACTCACTCCCAGCTCAATGACGAGGAACTGGCCGCACAAGGAATCACGCAAGCTACCATCCGCTTGTCAATAGGCACCGAACATATCGATGATTTGATTGCCGACTTGACACAGGCCTTTGCACAAATCTAACAAACGAGTAAAAAAATCCCCCTCGCTTCTGAATTGAAGTAATCCCAAAAGTTTTATACTCCACTATTTAGGGTCGCTTCAAATTCCTGAAAACAAGGGGGATTTTTCCATCATTCAGGAGCGGGAATACTCCCGACAATTTCTTTCCACTTTATTCCAGCTCGTCTACTTCCAGTTCCTCACTTTTCCGGTAACCCGAACTGGTCAGTACGGCAATCAGCTGCTGCTGTTCATCCACCAAGTGTACTTCGATGAAAGGTACCCGGGCATGATTATACGTCTCAGTAGCCTCCGCATACACATAACCTTGGCTCACCGCACGCAAGAATGTGATATTCGCATTCAGCGACAAAGTCAGCCTCCCCCGGCTGTTTGCCACCGCGGCAAAAGCCAGGTCAGCCAGTGTGAACAACGCACCTCCCTGACAAACCCCTCCGGCATTCAAATGTTTTTCGGTCACTTTCATCCGTGCCTTGGCATATCCCGGACTGATTTCCAACAATTCTACTCCTGCCTCCGCCGCAAAACGGTCGGCCGACAGCAATTCTTTCAAGGTTCCCATATCTCTTAATGTATTGTCACCATCGTAGCTCCAAATCCGTATTCCCGGAAAGAAGCATCCTGCCATTGGTAAGTCTTGTACTTCCGCTTCAATTCATCCAGAATAGCCCGGCGCAGCACGCCGTCTCCCTTGCCATGGATAAACACAATCCGCTGGCCTTTCTTCTGCTTATACTCTTCCAGCGTCTTGCGGAACACCTCCAGCTGATAGTTCAGCATTTCTGCATTGCCCATGCCAGTGGTATCGTCCAGCAATTCATGGATGTGCAGGTCCACCTCCACAATCTTGTTTTTCACCACATGCTGCTTCTTCTGCACCTTGGCCGGTATGTCCTGCGCGCTCTTCTGCAACAGCGCATTCTTGATGTCATCGGCTGAAACATAGACCTGCTTCACGGCTTCATCGTCCTTCACTATCTCATAAATCAAGGCCGGTTCTTCAAAAAAATCGGAAGGCTGGAACGTATGCAGCTTGTAGAACTTTACCGTGTCGATGCGTAATTCCTGACTCACCGCCGGCTTGAACAGGAAGGTACGGTCGTCCTTATAAGCCAGAAGCTGAATTGCCACACGCTCCATTCCGTTCAAGGCACTCTTTTCAAATTCTTCCAGATGCTGCTTCATGTTCGGTTTCACCGTACCCCGGCTGCGCAACGTCCAGCTGTTGCCTTCTGCCGAAAGGTACAGGTAATCCACGAAATAATTGCTGTCGTTCACCAGGTAAGCATCAAAAGCGGTAGAAGAGATGGCCTTCACATCCTGCGGCACGTAGGCCAGGAACACGTTCAGCACATCATTTCCCCGGATTTCCGGAGCCCGATACGTAATCGGTTTTTCTTCTTCCACCTCTTCTTCCTCTTCCACCTCCGGAGCCGACGGCTTCTTGGTCGATTTCAACGGAATATTATAGTCATCTGTCTGAACCACCACACATTCTTTAATCAGCATGGGGATTTCAAACCCGTCCTCCCCTTCTACCAATGCCACATCTTTTCCCTGAAAGCCACGGACAATCCCGCCGCCCACTTCGCTCAGGAAACGTACTTTATCTCCTATTTTCATATCTTTACTCTGATTTTATAACTCTGACAAATGTAACGACTTTCATCGGAATATGGAAATTATTCAAGAAGCCATGAAAGGAAGTCTACGAAAAAAATATTCTGTTAGGAGGATTCTGCTAATTATTGTACTTTTGCAAAAAAATAAACGACATGGAAGATACAAAGCATATAAAAATCAGCGATTACAATTATCCGCTGCCGGATGACCGCATCGCAAAATTCCCGCTGCCGGTCCGCGACCAGTCCAAGCTGCTGGTGTATCGGCACGGACAAATCAGTGAAACCCATTTCACTTCCCTTCCGGATTACCTGGAACCCGGAACTCTCATGATTTTCAACAATACGAAAGTGATTCAGGCCCGTTTGCATTTCCGCAAGGAAACCGGTGCCCTGATTGAGATATTCTGCCTGGAGCCCATCGAGCCCAACGATTATGCCCTCAACTTCCAGCAAACCCAGCATGCGGCCTGGCTCTGCATGATTGGCAACCTGAAGAAATGGAAAGAAGGCCCTCTGCACAAGGAAATGACAGTAAAGGGAAAGACACTGACGCTGACTGCTACTCGTGGAGAATGTCACGGCACCAGCCACTGGATTGATTTCACCTGGGACAACCCCGAAGTGACCTTTGCCGACATTCTGGAATTCTTCGGCGAACTACCCATTCCTCCCTACTTGAACAGAGAGACGCAGGAAAGCGACAAGGAGACTTATCAGACGGTCTATTCCAAGATAAAAGGTTCCGTAGCAGCCCCGACCGCCGGCCTGCACTTCACCGAGCGCGTATTGAACGCCCTGAAAGAAAAAGGTGTCGACCTGGAGGAAGTGACCCTCCACGTGGGAGCCGGCACGTTCAAACCTGTGAAGAGTGAAGAAATTGAAGGTCACGAAATGCACACCGAATATATTTCCGTCAACCGGCAGACTATTGAGAAACTGATTGCACACGGAGGAAAAGCCATCGCCGTCGGTACGACTTCAGTCCGTACGCTGGAAAGCCTGTACTACATCGGTGTGACAATAGCCTCTCATCCTGATGCCGGACAGGAGGAACTGCACGTCCGGCAATGGCAGCCTTACGAAACTCATCCTACGATGACAACCGTGGAATCGCTTCAGCAGATCCTTGACTACATGAAACGTCACGAGCTGGAAGCCCTGCACACCAGTACACAGATCATCATCGCTCCGGGCTATACCTACCACATCGTACAGAAAATGGTCACCAACTTCCATCAGCCGCAAAGCACCCTGCTATTGCTGGTGTCAGCCTTTGTCAAAGGCAACTGGCGGACCATCTACGATTACGCTCTCGCCCACGACTTCCGTTTCCTCAGTTACGGTGATTCTTCCCTGCTGATTCCCTGACAGCAGAAACGGTATCAAAAAGGAAAGAGCATACACTGAATTTGGGAACACTTCCCGTATCAGTGTATGCTCTTTAGCTATCTGGAGCATACCAGACAAACTCTATCAATTAAAGATCACCGAGTTCTGAATCTGCCATTCATGCCGGGCATCCAGCACCAATACATCTGCCGCACTCAGGTCAATAGGTTCATCCTCTCCATAATTCTGCGACTGACTTTTTTCTCCCATTGTATAAAGGCGGTTACGCACAATGCTGAAGCAAGTTTCCGTATCGATATTCTCCAATATCGAAATGGTAGTACGTCCATTTGCCCCATCGGGTAGCGACACCAGCGAACGGTCTTCTCCAGCCGACTCATAATTTCGTAAAGTCACATCCCAGTGTTTTATCACCTTGTCATCCGTATCCACCAACTGCATCTGGAAAGTAGGAATACCTCCGTCTACATCAGCCTGATTCATGGCCAGTGCCACCAGAAAGCAATCCCCGAAAACAGTACCTTGCGGCAGTGAAATCGTTCCTTTCGGATATACCTCCTCGTCCGTCTGCCAGTTCTCGTCCATACTGTCCAGATACCCGTCATTATTCATATCCAGTGGCAATAAGGTATTCTCCGTGTTACCTGGAAACCATTTGCACAGGTTTATCTCATAAACCGTAAAAGCATCTTTCTGAGCAGAACCGGCCAGATGGCTGTCGTACTCCGTATTGGGATTCATCCCGTTCACTACATTATTCTGATGAAAATAAAGCGGATCGTCCACACTGCGGAACCCACCAAAAATCACAGTCTGGTTCCGTTTCGTTGCTACCAGTCTCAATTTCGCCACCGGTTTGTTATCTATCTGTACCGGTATCCGTGTGAAATAACCAAAGGTACCGGCTACCTGTCGGCGTGCCACCATCAGGCCGTGCTCCACTTCTGCTTCCGAGCTTCTTTTCGAAAGAATTACTCCATTTTGTACAAAAAACAGTTCGGCACCGGCAAAGACTTCGTCAGCTCGCCCTCCATCAGGAACAGTTGCTGTTTCAGTCTGATTATAATAGTCACCCACTTCAATTCCTTTAAAAGGCTCGTAATTGCCATATGTTCCGGTCTGATACCCTATCACGTATGCCATATAGTTCTTTCCTTCTTCCAGACACTCGTCACCGTTTAGGGTAATTGTGACATAACGTCCTTGTCCGTTTTCCGTACTCCATGGAATACTGGCCTTGTTATCCGGATTACTCCAGTTGCTGATGGTCTTCTTATACACCACCTTGGCAGGCGAAGCATATTCTATAATCAGTATAGACAGCTTGTCGAACGTCTGTGTAGGCGTTACACTTGAGATAGGGCGCCGTGAAGCCATTGTCGCCGGATTCACTCCTTCACCACCGCTGAACAGCTCACCTACACTTTCCACCACCACCGAAAAGCTCTGCTGCTTCTCATCGTCCGCAGGAGTTATTTCCTGCTCGCTTCCGCATGCTGTTGCCATGAACAGCAGGGGATATATCAATTTTAGTCCTATTCGTTTCATGGGTTAGTTTGTTCTGTTATGGTAGTTGTAAACACAAATTGGTTTGTATCTGGGATATTAAACGTCAAAGAGACTACTCCCCAAGAATTGAAGAGTTTTTCTATTGCATCCTTAAAATCGTCTATTTTATTGGCACCACTATCAAAACTAAAACCATCTGATAACAAGGTTACCAAATCACCATAAACGGTTCCCATATCTATAGTAACCGTAAAAGAAGCACTATAAGTTGTACCTGAAGGTTTCACATTAAAAGGATTACAAGTATAAGTTACCAGTCCGTTCTTTTGAAGAGATATTTCCTTTGACTCTTCAAATTTTAACTCTAATGTAGTAGTCTCTTCTGCTTCGTCTTTTAGCATAATACCAATGAAAGACATCTTAGCGTCCTCATTACATGCAAATCCAATCCATGTAGCTTTTCCATCTGTTACCTGATAAGTGTATGTTGGTGAAGTTATATTGCTATCATAACTACTAGTCAATTCCTTTATAGACATGCGGTTGTGCATATTATTTAAATTAAAGGTCATTCTGGTAAACATAGACCAATCATTGTTTTCACCAACAACTGATTCTTTACAAGCAGTATAAAGTTGTTCCTTATAACTAACGTAATTCTCTTTAAAAGTTTTTGGAATATCTTGTTCTATATCAAGTTTAAGTTTATCTTTCAACACATTACAATTCCGTATCCATGTATCATTAGTCTGTTGTTGACTTTCTAAAGATTCAATCAATTCTGCATACTTAGCATTTATCCCATTTACGAATATATCCTTAAAATTATCTCCTATACCTTGTTTTACCAACTCCTCAGTAATAGTAATACCGTTCATATCCATCCTCGAAACCAGTCGTTTCAACGTTACCGGACAATTATAGGGAGTTTCTCTGTCATTTACGACCGTACCCTCAGCATTTTTTGCAGATAAGGTATGCTTGCTGATATAAAACATATTTTTGTCATTAAACGGAACACTTGGCAATTTGAGATACACATCCTGCAAATTGGCATACGTTGTTTCAGAGGTTCCATCTGCTCCTTCCGTAACTGTTTTATAAAAAAAGACCTGTTCCGCTTTATCAAATAATTCAGCATCCGTATTTGCCAGAAAAACTGCCGTATATGTCATTTCCACATTCAGCGTATCCTTCAATGCCTCACGCTGTTCCCATGACATATTCTCACGAGTCAGCGGCCAAGTAGTTTCATCGTTAATCCCCGGAATCTCACGTTCCTTTACCAACTGTCCTTCCGAATCGTACAGCAGATACAATAGGGAACTGATACTCGTATTTAGTCTATCTTGATCGGCTCGAGAAATTTCCCCGTCCGATACAGAATAGTCCACCACAAAAGTTCCTTCAGGCAATGCAGCAACTGTTCCACCGTTCCCGGTGTCAGTCGTAGTATTCAAATCTTCTTTTCCGCAGGCACATACCGCCAGCAGCAGACTTGCTGCACCTATATAATTCAGTATTCTGTTTTGTCTCATATTATTCTCCTCCGTCGGTTTGTTCTGACCATCCATTCCATTCATCGTCCACATCGATTACGGCTTTTTCATTAAATCCGGCATAGCGTACTTCGAATTCTCCAGTTTCCATACCGTTGAACAATATAGTCGTTTTCGTATTAGCCTTGATTGAGACAGCTTCTTTATTACTGTCCACAATCCGATACACTTCCTGTTGAATTAAGTCGTCTTTATAAGTAACCACCAAAGCAGCCTGTACCTCGTGAGGCGGCAAAGCCAAAGTCACCACATAATCTGTTCCCTCGTTCCAAGGAATTTTCGTGTAAGCAAACGTATAACTCTCAGTATTCTCAGTATTCTCAGTATTCTGGGTGATAATCTTCCCTTCGTCCTCATCGTGAATCAGGAACTTCTGCGGCACTCCGTTCAGCCTTACTGCTATGGAAGCAACTTCAGCACGAAACTGGTCTTCCGGTATTCCCAGATTCAATTCCAACCGCCCGGTAAGGCGTTGCATCGTAACTTTCTCTTTCAATACTTGATCAGGCTGCAACCAACGGTTCATCACCGCACGCCACACATCCAGTTTATCGACGGAAGTCTTGTTACTTTCTTTCTGCTGAGCCTTCAGCACCGGAGCATAGTCTATAGCAAGTTTATTAAAGTCACAAGTTTTCTCATCCGCCCCTTCTGCCACGGTAAACAAAAACTTTCCATCTACTCCTGCACAATTTGGAACCGACACGAAAGCAAACTTATACCACTGTGCCGTCATACCCGACAGTTCGTAACTGTTCGTAGTCAAGTCTATGCGCCAATCCTCCCCGCAATGCAAAGCCTCCGTGTTGTCATGTTCCTGTCTGCGGTCAGCAATAAACATCCGCAGGCACTCGTCCGTAAGCGTTTCCGTACCGTCGGCACGGCTCTCTATCTTGAAAACAGCCTGCACCTGTCTTTCGTCCGCCGCAGGCGAGTCGTTATTCGAACACCCCGCTGCCATCAGCGACATCAGAGTCAGACCGATTATAATCTGTTTATTCATATATCATTCCTCCCATTATTTATAATAATATATTTTACTTATTTTAACATGATTAATATATTTATACAATTGTTTTTGTACTAATAATATGTTTTCGGTATTATGTTTTTGTATAGTAAT
>ENA-ORRN01001400-ORRN01001400.1-human-gut-metagenome-genome-assembly--contig:-NODE-1400-length-16866-cov-7.769734_pt1 | contig 16866 bp, 12 predicted proteins | sample MGYA00242174_ERZ509132 | MGnify/ENA primary metagenome ERZ509132 (study PRJEB26280, sample SAMEA2338671) | human gut metagenome | biome: human gut; feature: human-associated habitat; material: faeces... | reverse complement strand
ATCAGCAGCGTGGCGGTCAGGGCGGTTATGGCAACCGTCAGGGTGGCTATCGTCCTCGCACAGCCGACTACGATCCAAATGCAAAGTACAGTCTCAAGAAGAGAATAGAATATAAGGAAGTCAACGTAGACCCGGACGCACCGGTACGTCTGAACAAGTTCCTCGCCAACGCCGGCGTTTGCAGCCGTCGTGAGGCCGACGCATTCATCCAGGCAGGTGTGGTTACCGTCAACGGACAGGTGGTCACAGAGCTCGGTACAAAGGTGAAGCGCAGCGACGAGATCAAGTTCCACGACCAGAACGTGTCTCTCGAGAAGAAGGTCTACGTGCTCCTCAACAAGCCAAAGGACTATGTTACAACAAGCGACGACCCACAGCAGCGCAAGACTGTGATGGACCTCGTGAAGAACGTTTGTCCTGAGCGTATCTATCCTGTAGGACGCCTCGACAGAAACACCACCGGTGTGCTTCTGCTCACCAACGACGGCGACCTCGCCAGCAAGCTCACACATCCTAAGTTCTTGAAGAAGAAGGTCTACCACGTATACCTCGACAAGAACGTCACTGCCCACGACATGCAGCAGATTGCAGAGGGCATCACTCTCGACGACGGTGAGGTGCATGCAGACGCCATCGAGTATGCTCATCCTACAGACAAGAGCCAGGTGGGCATCGAGATCCATAGCGGCCGCAACCGTATCGTGCGCCGTATCTTCGAAAGCCTCGGCTATAGAGTGGTGAAGCTCGACCGCGTTCAGTTTGCTGGACTCACAAAGAAGAACCTGCGTCGTGGCGACTGGCGCTTCCTCACCGAGAAGGAGGTTGACATGCTGCGCATGGGAGCGTTCGAATAATCGAATACAACTATAAGGAAGGCTCAGAGAAGAACTCTGGGCTTTCTGAGTTTTTCTTCACAGCGGCGGATTGTCACATCCGGCAGCTGTGACAAAGAATAGCAAAACAACAAGAAATCAACTCAATATGAAAAGAACAAAAGTTGTTGACGCGTTGAAGCTCACCGATTTCGGTTCAACGGTCAACGTGAAAGGCTGGGTTAGGACACACCGCAGCAGCAAGGCTGTAGACTTCATCGCCCTTAACGACGGTTCTACGATAAAGAATATACAGGTTGTAGTAGACCCATCAAAGTTTGATGCCGAGATGCTCAAGCAGATCACCACAGGTTCGTGCATCAGCGCCACCGGTGTTCTCGTTGAGAGCCAGGGTGCCGGTCAGACGGTAGAGATCCAGTGTGAGAGCCTCGAGGTGTATGGTCTTTGCGGCAGCGACTATCCGATGCAGAAGAAGGGACAGAGCTTCGAGTATATGCGTCAGTATGCCCACATGCGTCTGCGTACCAACACTTTCGGTGCCGTGATGCGCATCCGTCATAACATGGCGATGGCTATACACACATATTTCCATGAGCATGGATTCTTCTATTTCCATTCTCCTATCATCACGGCGAGCGACTGCGAGGGAGCCGGACAGATGTTCCAGGTTACCACAAAGAACCTCTACGACCTGAAGAAGGACGAGGACGGCAAGATAAAGTATGATGACGACTTCTTCGGAAAGCAGACATCGCTTACGGTGAGCGGACAGCTCGAGGGTGAGCTTGGAGCAACGGCTCTCGGCGCTATCTATACCTTCGGTCCTACCTTCCGTGCAGAGAATTCCAACACTCCACGCCACCTTGCAGAGTTCTGGATGGTGGAGCCGGAGGTGGCATTCATCGACCTCACCGACCTGATGGACCTTGAGGAAGACTTCATCAAATATTGTATTCGCTGGGCTCTCGAGCATTGTCAGGACGACCTGGAGTTCCTCAACAAGATGATAGACAAGGGACTCATCGAGCGTCTGAAGGGCATTCTCGAGTCAGACTTCGTGCGTCTGCCATACACCGAGGGTATCAAGATTCTGCAGGACGCCATCGCCAAGGGCAGAAAGTTCGAGTTCCCATGCGAGTGGGGCGACGACCTCGCTTCAGAGCATGAGCGCTACCTCGTGGAGGAATACTTCAAGAAGCCTGTCATCATGACAAACTATCCTAAGGCTATCAAGGCATTCTATATGAAGATAGACGATGAGGAGTCTGGATTCGGCGGCAAGAGCGGCCAGACCGTTCAGGGCACCGACGTTCTCTTCCCGCAGATCGGCGAGATTATCGGCGGTTCCGTACGTGAGGAGAGCCTTGAGAAGCTGACGGCAGAAATCAATGAGCGCCATATCCCGATGAAGGATATGTGGTGGTATCTCGACACACGTAAGTACGGAACATGTCCTCACGGTGGTTTCGGACTCGGTTTCGAGCGTCTCATCCTCTTCGTCACAGGTATGCAGAACATCCGCGACGTGATTCCTTTCCCAAGGACACCTAAGACGGCAGAGTTCTAATCAACTCCGTACATACTTTTCTTTAAGACTATTAATAATGAAGCCTGGGAATCGCACCGCTTGCGATAACCCAGGCTTTTTAGTTCATTAGGGATAAAAATACTACATTGAATGTCCTGATGGCCGTTTCGTTTTAAATCCATTATCCATACAATTACGCCGACAGAAATATATGTCCGGATTTTCCCCCACAGCGTGGGGAATGAAACCCCACATTAGGGGGTGTTGTTCCCCACGCTGTGGGGGGATTTCGCGGTAATCCTTATCGTAGTGTCGTTCCAGTCGGTTATCCCTCTATTTCTCCACCAATACGATACCCATGCCGCCCTCTTCCAGCGTTATGATATGGCGCTTATACAAGTCGCCTATAGCCTTCTTGAAAGTCTTCTTGCTCACCTGGAAGCGGTCGTAGATATCTTCTGCGTTGCTCTTGTCGCCAAGGTTGCAGTAGCCGTTGTTCTCCTTGAGGTAGTCGAGCAGGGCGTCGGAAAATTCTCTCGACAGCTTCTTTCCCGTTGGCTGCAGCGTAACGTCGATCTTGCCGTCAGGACGCACGGTGCCGATATATCCCTTCATGCGGTCGCCGGTGTGGATATATTTGAATATCTGGTCCTTGTATACCAGTCCGCCGTATTTGTTGTCTATAATCACCTTGAATCCCAGATCCGTCTTCTGCCATACCAGCAGGTCCACCTCCTGTCCGTGTCTGTAGTCGGGAGTCTCCTCGCTGAGATAGCGCTCCACCTTTGCCGAAGCCATGATGCGGTAGCTCTCCTTGTCGAGGTGTATGTGTACGATATACGAGTTGCCCCTCACCATCTTCATCTTCTGTTCCCGGAAGGGGCAGAAGAGGTCCTTCATAAGTCCCCAGTCGAGAAATGCTCCGAACTGGTTTGTCCAAGCCACTTCGAGGTAAGCAAACTCACCCACCATCGCCTTCGGTGTCAGCGTGGTGGCTACGGGACGCTCGTCCTGGTCGAGATATACGAACACGTCGAGAGTGTCGCCCGGTTTGCAGCCCTCCGGCACGTAGCGTGTTGGCAACAGGATTTCACCCTCGTCGCCACCGTCGAGATACATGCCGAAGTCCACTTCCTTCACCACCTTCATGGTGTTCATTTCGCCTAATTTTATTCCTTTCATAGTTTGTCGCTTTTTCTTCTTTTTCGTTTACTTTCCTGACTCGCTTCCCGTTTCCGCATCCGTTCTCACTTCTGTTCCTGAATTCTGTGATGCCGGCATTTCCGTTTCTGCGTCAGTTTCAGCATCCTGTGATGCCTTCGGTTCCGTTTCCTTCTCCAGCATACCGTCCCTCATCTTTATCGTGCGGTCGGTGATGCTTGCCAGCTGTTCGTCGTGGGTCACGATGATGAAAGTCTGTCCCGTCTTGTCGCGCAGGTCGAAGAAGAGCTGATGCAGCTCCGCCTTGTTCTTGGAGTCGAGGCTTCCCGACGGTTCATCGGCGAGCACCACAGCCGGGTTGTTCACCAGAGCCCTTGCCACTGCCACACGCTGCTTCTCTCCGCCCGACAGTTCGTTGGGCTTATGCTTGGCGCGGTCGGCGAGTCCCATGAAGGCCAGCAGTTCCATGCCACGTTTCTTAGCCTCGCTTTTCGACATTCCCGCTATGAAGGCAGGAATCATGATATTCTCAAGCGCCGTGAATTCTGGCAGCAGCTGATGAAACTGGAACACGAAGCCGATGTTTCTGTTGCGGAAGTCGGAGAGCTTCTTCTGGTTCAGTCTTCTCACGTCCACTCCGTCAATCATTATCTCCCCGCTGTCAGGCGAGTCGAGCGTACCGATTATCTGGAGCAGTGTGGACTTTCCCGCACCGCTCGGTCCCACGATGCTCACCACCTCTCCTTTGTCTATATGCAGGTCGATGCCCTTGAGCACCTGCAGTGAACCGAAGCTCTTTGTGATATTCTTTATGTCGATCATTGTCTGTTATAATTGTCGGTTTATTGTTGTCTTCCGTTTCCTCCCGTGGCTTGTCATGATGCGTCGGAGCGTCCTTTGTCTATCTTCTTCATCACCCAGTTTACTATCGAAGAGTAAGCGCTGTCAACGGAGTGATGCTGTGGTGCCGTGAATGTCATGTCCTCTGGCGACTGTCCGTTCTGGTCGGGGAACACCACCATCAGGTTATGCTCGTGGTAGTGTCGGTATAGCTCCAGCGGCAGCCGTTCGAACACCGGTTTGTATGACACCGTGCCCTGTCTTGCCGAAATCACCACGAGCATGTGGTCGCTGCTCATCTGCTGCGCCAGCTGTGTGAATTCCTTCCAGTGTTCCATCAATACATATTCTGCCCTCACTCCCGGGTGCTGGTTGCGTATATATTCATTGATGAGCGATGTCGATTCTATCCTTCCGTGGAATATTATCCGGCAGCTCAGGTTTTCAGCCAGTCTCGCCAGCCTCTCTATCCAGCGGTAGAAACCCTGTTCGAACTCCACTCTCGACGGCACCGCCACAAGAATCCTCCTCAGCGTGTTCAGCGGCCTGTTGCACCGGCATAGTATAATCTGCCTGTTCAGCTGGTTCACGAGGTCTGGTGTGAATATCCCCCAGAACTTGTCGCCGTCGGTCTTCTTCTCGTGCAGTCCCATTATTATTTCCGATGCGTCATACTCCTTGAAGGCGTGTATGATGCCGTTTGTGATGTTTGTTGCGAGCCGGCTCTGCGTGAGCATCCTCACGTCTACGGCACTTGCCATCTTCGCCGCTTCCTCCAGTGTGCGCTTTCCGAGCGCCTGGAATTTCTGGCTGTCCTCGTCGTCATACACCACGTTGAGACCTATCAGTCCGCGGTTCAGCTTGTTGTTGTGCATCATGAGCGCCATGCTCATCAGCGTCTCTATCTGTCCGCCCGATCTCAGCGGCACGAGAATCTTCTCGTCGTCGTTCTTCCCTTCGCTTTCAGACGCCAGTCCCTCGGTCAGCGTTATCTTCTGCGAGGCGTTGTCGGTCATCATCGATCCGAAGACACACGTGAAGAGAATCATTATCACCACGGCGTTGAGCATGTCGGAGTCAACGAGATATTCGCCCGGTGTGGTCTGCAGTTTCATTCCCACCATCACGATGGCGATAGATCCGGCGGCATGCGACGATGTGAGTCCGAACATCATGTTGCCGTTAGACCATGGCATTCTGAACACGCCCTTCATGACGTATGCCGCCAGTCCTTTGCCCAGCGTGCCGAAGAATATGATGCAGAATATCACGAAAACAGTGTGCCATCCAGTGAACAGCACCCTCACGTTTATCAGCATTCCCACTCCGATGAGGAAATATGGTATGAAGAGCGCGTTGCCCGTGAACTCCAGTCTGTTCATCAGCGGCGACACGTGGGGTATGTAGCGGTTCAGGATCAGTCCGGCGAAGAACGCTCCGAACACCCCTTCCAGTCCGATGAACCCCGATACCGCCGCACTGAGGAACATCAGAGCCATCACGAAAATATACTGCGCCACGGCATCCGAATACCGCCTCAGAAACCATCGTGCCATCCTCGGCAGCAGCATTAGTCCGCCTGCCACAAACAGGAATATCTTCAGCAGGAACAGACACCAGAATCCCACTCCGGCGCCGCTGCCGAACGAGCCCACTATGGCTGCCAGCACCACCAGCGCCAGCGTCAGGGCTATCATCGAAGCCCCCACACACAGTGTCACGCTGACATGTCGCTGCAGTCCGTATTTGCATACGATAGGGTAGGCGATGAGCGTGTTTGATGCCATGATGCTGCTGATGAGCAGCGTTGCCGTGGGGTTATAGTTGAGCAGGTAGCTGCTCGCCCAGTAGGTCAGTGCGAAAGGCAACAGGAAGGTGAGCAGTCCGAACAGTGCCACCTTCTTGCCGTTGCTCTTCAGTCCCTCGATGTCCATCTCCAGTCCGGCGAGAAACATGATATAGTAAAGTCCCACCTTCCCGAACAGTTCGAAGCTGCTGTCGCGCTCCAGAATGTTCAGACCGTATTTGCCCACTACCACACCTGCGAGCACCATTCCCACGATGTGCGGAATGCGCAGTTTCCCCATCACGATAGGTGCCGCGAGGATTATGAAGAGCACGACGAAGAAAATCATCGTCGGGTCTGTAATAGGCAGGTAATTGAAAGTATCCGGTATCATAATGCACTAAATTTAATGCAAAGGTGCAAAAAAAATGTTAGAATTGGCGAGATGTACATCGAAAGTTGTAATTTTGCAATAATAATTAAGATAAACGTGCGATTATTAAACACAAATCAAATTAAAAAGTAGATATGAAAGTAGCAATAGTAGGCGCAAGCGGTGCCGTGGGGCAGGAGTTCCTGCGTATCCTTGCTGAGAGAGATTTCCCTATGGACGACCTCGTGTTGTTCGGTTCTGAGCGTTCGGCAGGCAGAAAATACACCTTCAAGGGCAAGGAATATGAGGTGAAGCTTCTTCAGCACAACGATGACTTCAAGGATATCGACATCGCCTTCACCTCGGCCGGCGGCAGCACATCAGAAGAGTTTGCCGGCACCATAACGAAATACGGTTGCGTGATGATCGACAATTCCAGTGCCTTCCGCATGTGCGACGACGTGCCTCTGGTTGTGCCCGAGGTGAATGCCGAGGATGCCCTGAAGCGTCCGCGCGGCATTATCGCCAACCCCAACTGCACCACGATAATGATGGTGGTGGTGCTGAACCCCATCGACAAGCTGAGCCACATCAGAAAGATACACATCGCCTCATACCAGAGCGCTTCGGGAGCAGGAGCGGCTGCCATGGCGGAGCTGGAGCAGCAATACAGGGACATCCTGGAGACGGGCAGCACCACACACGTGGAGAAATTCCCTCATCAGCTTGCCTACAACGTGATTCCGCAGATAGACAAGATGACTCCTAACGACTATACCAAGGAGGAGATGAAAATGTATAACGAGACACGCAAGATAATGCACTCCGATGTACGCACGAGTGCTACCTGTGTGCGCGTGTCGTCATTGCGCTCACATTCAGAGAGCGTGTGGTTCGAGACGGAGCGTCCGCTCACCGTGGAGGAAATCCGCGAGGCACTGAAGGCAGCGCCGGGAGTAACCCTCGAAGACGACCCTCAGAACTATGTATATCCGATGCCTCTGGAGAGTGCCGGCCATGACGATGTGTATGTGGGCCGTGTGCGCAAGGATCTTGCCGACGACAACGGCAACACGCTGTGGCTCACCGGCGACCAGATTCGCAAGGGTGCCGCACTGAACGCTGTTCAGATTGCCGAATATCTCATCAAGGTGGGCGACGTGAAGTAATGGGCAGGCACTGCTTGCAGAAACAACTGATTCTGAAAAGGAATTGAAATGAAAGACATATTGCGACTTTCCGATCTCACGATCGGATATGGCAAGACGACAAACAGGCGAGTGGTGATGCAGGGTATTGAAGCTGCCCTGCATCCCGGTCGCCTCACTTGTCTTATTGGCGACAACGGAGTGGGAAAGTCCACCCTGCTGCGCACTATCTCCGCCTTCCAGCCTAAGCTCGGCGGAGAGATAATGCTCGGCGAGAGAGAGATTGACTCGTTCACCCGTCAGGAACTGGCGAGGCTCATCGGAGTGGTGCTCACGGAGCGGCCGCAGGTGCAGAACCTCACCGTGTTTCAGATGGCTGCCATGGGGCGCAGTCCGTACACGGGATTCTTCGGACGCCTCAGCGACGACGACAGGCGCATAGTGGGCGAGAGCCTGCGTATGGTGGGCATAGAGCATCTTGCCGGACGCATGGCTGGCACACTGAGCGACGGTGAGCGACAGAAGATGATGACGGCGAAGGCTCTGGCGCAGCAGACCAGCGTGGTGTTTCTCGACGAGCCTACGGCTTTTCTCGACTATGGCAGCAAGGTGGAGACTCTGCAGATGCTCCGTTCGCTGTGTCATGACAACGGCAAGACGATACTCCTCTCCACACACGACCTCGAACTGGCCCTGCAGATTGCCGACGACCTGTGGGTGATGACTCATGAGCGGCTCATCACCGGACCTACCGCCGCCCTCGCTGCCGACGGCACCCTGTCGCGGTTTATCGACAAGCGCGGCATCCGCTTCGATCCCACCACGATGACGATACGTGTGGTGGCGGAATAGCTTACCCTTTTTTTTACTTGTTTTACTGAAATTGGAAGCCTGACTGTGGCAAATGGTCAGGCTTGGAATCCCTCAACGGTAATTGACTGATTGGGGTAGGAAAATAGATGCGAAATCTGCCTAATTCCGATATATATTCCTTGTTTTTTAATATCATATATTTCGATTGGTCATTTTTTTTCATTACCTTTGCCAGCACAATTTGGTACGAAGACAATTTCGATATTTTACTGATGAGGAAAGAGAAGACCCTCGTTCAGACTACTAAGAAGTATATAAAAAATTAATTTACAAACAAAATTCAGTTATCTGTTTATGAAGAAAGAAGAGCAATCTTTTGGCTGCGGCATATCCGTGTCGCAGAAAGGACATGCCCTGTCTGGATGGATTCTGCGTATCGTCCCTCTCTTCGCTATGCTTTTCGCCACAGTGGTGGCAAAGGCGGCGGGCGACGGCGACGGCGTGAAGTTCAATCCGGGGGTGAGGTATTCGCAGTGGGCGATAAACTCACGTCTGCATGATTTCTATGGCAACACGAAGTTATTTGGGTTTGATGTTTATGACGCCAATAACACAAAGAAGTCTACGGTGCAGTGGAAGAACGACAAAAAAGGCAACATTGACAAAAGCTTTGATTACGTTGCCGGTCTTGTGGCAAAGGCAACACTCGAGGCGGCGGATTATTACGCAGGTTTCGACTGGTCGAAACCATGGTTCTATTCTGCACAGGCATTTGCTGCAGAAGTGACATATTCAAATGATTCGAAGCCGACACTTGACGCTATGAATGCCGTCAAGATGTATTTCCCTATTCTTTCGAGCAGTCTGAAGAGTGACAACGTGGTCACAAAAGCGAACACCGCTCTTGCCAATCTTGCCAATGATATGAAGAATTATAATACTAACTACTCTATCGGCGGTTCGAAATCTACTCTAAACGAAGGAAATGCAAGTGATGCACAGAAGCAGATGTTCGGTGGCTGGTTCCACAAGTCGTCAGACTATGTTGACCAGATGTGGCTCGATGGCGCATATATGGGTAGTGCAACGCTGGCACAGCTTACAGGCTATTTGGGTGACAGCAAGAATATCTTCGGGAGCAAGGAGGCTGACTGGAATATGGTGGCCAAGCAGCTCAATATCGTATGGAACCAGTGTTGGGATTCCAATAAACAGCTTATGTATCACGCTTTCAGCGCAACGGGCGATGCTAAGGCTTCAACAGAGACTAATAAAACATGGGCTGGTATCAGCAACAGTGCCGATGCTCCTGTTTATCACTCTGCCGCTTTCTGGGGGCGTGCTAATTCGTGGTATTTCTTTGCCTTGGTTGACGCTCTTGAAGCAATGAAGAACGACAAACAGGAGAATACCGAAAACTATAAAACCTTGAAGAGCCATCTTGATTCCTTTGCCGCTGGAATCGTAAAGTGGCAAGACCAGACAACTGGCGGTTGGTATCAGGTGATGGACGAGAAAGGTGATTATAAAGCAAGCAATTATAATTCCAGCTATCGTTGGACTACCTCTTACAATAATTATATTGAGACATCCGCTACAGCAATTTTCTCTGCAGCCCTTTTCAAGGCTGTCCGCTTGGGATTGCTCGAAGACACATACAGGGGTGCCGCCAAAAAGGCATTTGAAGGAATCGTGAACAATTTTGTCGCTCCAAAGGCTGACGGTACTATAAATATATGGAGTAGCTCCCGTTCTGCAGGATTGGGTGGTAGCCACTATCGTGACGGTTCGAAGATTTACTATATTCTTGGCACGGATACAAAAATTGTGACCAAGGAAGACGACCTCACCGAGGGCAAGGTGCTCGGCGGTTTCATCATGGCGGCAACGGAATATGAGCGCGCTTATCAGAACCAGGACGGTAGTGCTCAGATTCTCTTCTCTTACGACCTGAAGCCTTCTTACGACCTTACGCAGTCTGGCACTACGGCTCCCAAAGTGGAGGTGTGTGGCACGGGTGCAGCCAATGCGACATACCAGTGGTATGACGCCAATACTGATGCTGCCGTAAAGGGAGCCACAGAGGCTCAGTTCATTCCTCAAACCACAGGCAACTATTACTGCAAGGCTACAGTGGACAACACGAGCATACAGACGAGTGCGACGAATATCAAGGTTAATTCCAACTCTTCTGCTGACAAGCAGAAATTCACCGTCACTGCTACGGCAGAAAACGGGACGGTGGAAATCAAGGATGGTAATGACAATGTGGTGAAAAGTGGAACACAGGTGGAGGAGGGCACCAAGCTGATCTTCACCGCTAAGGCAAACACTGGATATGTGTTTGACAGCTGGACGGCAACCGGTGGTGAGGCATCCGACAATGTATATACCATCAGTTCCATCGCTGCCGACGTCAACGTGAAGGCTAATTTCAAAAAGGAAAATACTGGAGGTGGCGATACCATGGAGACGACATTGTTTTCGATGGTGACTACGACTACAAATAAAGTCAGAGTAGCTAGCAAGACTATACAAACTCTGGATAACTATGCTAATATTACAGGAGGAAGCGCAGTATTGTATAATGGTCATGATACAGATGAAAAGGAAATGATTTCCAGTACTGATGGCGTGAAGCTTAATGGCAGCAACATGTCATATATGAAAGTCACTCTCAACAAGCCGCTTGCCAAAGGAGATGTAATCGCAGCGCCGGATTGTGGTTATTCCTTCTATGTTACCTCGGCAGATACTAATAAAGATGCACCCGAGGTGAATGCTACTGGTTATACTATTCCAGAGAATAGTGATTTGATTGGAAAGACCGTGATTTATTTCTGGAGAGGAAAAGGCAAGTCTATCACCATCACCCGCAAGACCACTACTCCGACGACCTCTCCGTTGGTTATTGCAGTGGAAGACGTGGAGATGAATGTCACCGACGAAGTGACAAAGCAGCCGGAAGTGAAAGTGTATGGCACTGCAGACAAACTTCTTACTCTCGGCTCAGATTATACCCTGTCTTTCTCTACCGACAACAATAACGTGACCATCAATGAAAACGGAGTGTTCACGGCGGCAGGAAGCAAGTCCAATTATACTGAAGGCGTCACCAACGTCACCGTTACGGCTACACCGTCGGCTGAGCTTGCCGGACAATATACCGAAGCAACAGAGACCTTCACGTTCACAGTGAGAAAAGGCAAGATGAAGCCCGTGTTCATGCCTGCATTCAAAGGCGCTACCATCAAGGTGAAAACGGGTACGAAGAAGACCATCGAGGTGCCTCTCAATTATGGAGGAGAGGACGTGAGCGGATATTTTGATGTGAAATACTCTTGCTCTCCTTCGTTAAAGCTGACAAACTCGAATAACACGATGACATGCACCTTCAGCACGGCAGACAAATACACTATAACGGTCAGCGCCACTCCTAAAATCATCAATCAAGGCAAAGACGATGAGTTCAACTATGCTGATGAGTATGACACTCCGGATAATGTGACATTCACTGTTGACGTGAGCGATGGTTATACCGTTCCTAAAGTCACTCTCAATCCCTCTACAGACAAGACTATCTATGTGGGCGATGTGGTGGATGCTCCGGCCGTAAGCGTTACTGATGCATCGGACACGGCAATCGACAACTACACCATGGAGTGGACATCCTTTGCACCCGATGTTTGTAAGGTGGATGCCGCAACGGGCAAGATCGAAGGCGTGAGCGCCGGCGACAAGGTGAAGATACAGCTGAGAGTGAGCGGAGACAGTTTTGAGGATGTGTTCAAGTATCTCCTCGTTTCTGTTGACGACCCCGCGAAATATCGCGTGAAGGCTCCTGGTTCGGGAGTGACATACAGTCCGATGACACCATTATTCAATCAGAACAAGACCCTCGCCGTGACTCTCGGCGGATGGAGCTTCACCGACCGCGACACGGCTCCCGTGTCGAAAGAGGGACTCACCTATGGCGATAAAAACAAATGGGCTGATGACTCTTCAAAGGCAACCTGGGTTATCAAGGGCTTCGACTATTATCTCCCCGGTCTCACATGTCAGAATGCTCGTCAGGAAGACGGTGCCTGTCCGTTGCCAAGCGAGACGCAGTGGTATGACGGAAAACTGCAGAAGGTAAAGGGCGGCACGGTAGATCCGATGTTCTATGTGCCATGCTCGGGAGCATATCTCACGGTGGAGCCGAAGACCAACGGTAAGGTCAGCGTCAGCGTGTTCCAGAACGGAGTGTTCGACAAGTCGGGTGGCGTCTATGCATACCGTCCGCAGCGCCGTGTGTTCGTGTTGGACGAGGCGGGAAAGGTGGTGGCTTCTGAGGCGACAATCAGTGCTACAGGAGGCAAACTCACCGTGGCAGACAAGAATGCTACCGGCGACCTGAAGGATCCATACAAGATAACAAACTATCCTTGTAACATCACTGGACTGGCAACCGGTCCTTTAACTGATGGCGGCAGTGGAAAGAGCAGCGATAAATCTCCTTCTCCTACCGTAGAGGACGTTAAGAATCATTTCCGCGGCATGACATCCTTTGAGATGAGCGCCTCCGGTTTCCAGAACAACGTTTATGAGAGCAATATCGACAACAAGGACACGTGGGGCGAATCAGCCACGCCAAACAATGGTGCCGACGACAATGTGATGGGTTCTCACGGATGGTCGGTGCTGGTGGATGCAGCGGTGACTTACACCTTCGACGTGAAGGCTGGCAAGACATATTATATATATAACTACGGTTCGAAGCTCGGTTTCTATGGATTCTCATTTGATGAGGCTAAGGGACAGACGGTGAAGAACTATGAATTCAATGACGATGCGACAAACACCATCGAACCGACCAAGGCTGGTGAACTGACCAGGGCGAAGGTGAACCGCAAAATGAAGGCTGGCGTGTGGACAACATGCGTGTTGCCGTTCAGCCTGAACAAGCAGCAGGTGGATGCCATTTTCGGAAAGACTTACGACAGGGATACTCCCAACGGAACGCAGATTCTGTATTTCGACCGTGTGGAAGGAACGAAGGCTATTTTCGTGCGCCATGCCTACAACAATATCGTAGCTGGCAAACCGTTCCTCATCAAACCGGCACAGGATGTCGCCTCTATCAATACGGCAGACGTGGAAGCCTATCCTTACGTGACGATAGAGAACACTAAGCCGGCAGAATGGTGCAGCGGAAATGGCTACGTATGGATGTCGAGCTACAGCAACGACTTGACGGTGAAGGAGGGCGACTGCTTCATCAGCAACAAAGACGGTTCGTTCAAGAATTTCGTCGGCGCCCTGGGCACGCTGAAGGGCTTCCGCGGTTATCTCAAGAATATCGGCACCAACGGAGTGTCTGAGGCAAAGAAACTCACCGTGGGCATGGGCAGCAATGTGACAACCGACGAGACTTCGGCAATCGACGGTATCTTGATCGACGGTGACATGCCGGCAGACAGCGTCACCGCAGCAGACGGTAAGGTGTATAATCTCAACGGACAGGTTGTGGCAACCTCATACCGACAGTTCCAGGCATTGCCCGGCGGCGTGTATGTGGTTAACGGAAAGAAAGTAGTGAAGTAAGCAAGCTCCGAATACTTGTAGTAAGCAAGTTTCTGGATAACTTGAAGTAGCAAGTTCTGAATACTTGTAGCAGCAAGTTCTGACAACTTATCGCAGTCAAGTTCTTACAGCTTGTAGAAACTAATAATAAATGTAACAATGAACAAGAAAACATATATCACCCCACAGACCACGCTTGTGAAATGTCATATTGAGGGCGTGATGCAGCAATTGTCAAAGACAGGTGGAGAAAGTAAAGTGGACCCCAACACGCCAATCGCCCCTCCACCGGGCGGCAATGGTGGAAGTGACGAATTGAGCAAGGAGAACTCCGGTCTCCTTTGGGACTATTAGTCCCGCTTCTTTTTCTTTTTGTCGGCATCATGCCGGGATAGGGTAGCTCACAGCTCCCTATCCGCATGATGTCCATGCAAGTCGCTATGACTGAACGGCATAATCTCCGTTAGTGTATCAGATGCCGTAATGTCTGTTTATCCATTAGATGGTGTAATGTCTGTTTAGTGTATCAGACGTTGTAATGTCTTTGACTCTAAAATAAATAGCGCAATAAATTTTGTCAGGTGGAAAACATTCCGTACCTTTGCACCGCAAAATTGCGCTTGTGGCGAAATTGGTAGACGCGCCAGACTTAGGATCTGGTGTCTCGCGACGTGTAGGTTCGAGTCCTATCAGGCGCACCATACAGAATCCTAACTGCTTGAATATTGGCAGTTAGGATTTTTTCGTTTATGAAATTGCCGAGTTTTTGCCAACACAATTTCGTGCCGATTATACAGTCCGTCCTGTCTATATCAACAACAATTTGTCAAGAGGAACTTTCAAACGCAACCATGAAGGCGACTATCTTTGTACGGAGCAAGAGCTGAAAATGATGCTCCGTGATGCCAATGAAGCCGGCAATGATGGATTGTTGTTGGAATACTACACAATGGACGACATTGACATCCCAACATTGGAACGCTTCCGTCAGATGTTTCAGAACTTGCATCCAGAGCATCAATGGAACTCGGCAGAACATAAGGAGTTTCTAACGAACTTTGGAGGTTATACACGAGACCGAAGGACTGGAAAAGAAGGACTGACTATGGCTGGACTCTTAATGTTTGGCAAAGGATTGCCAGTCCGTGAGCGTTTCGACAATCTGCGAATGGACTACATTGATAAATCCAATTTGATAGGCGACCAACGCTATAGCGACCGATTGACATACGATGGGACTTGGGAAAACAACCTGTTCAACTTTATAAGAATGCCCGTTGGCGGAATTAGATTAGTGCATACTTAATCCTAATGTCAGTTTGTGTTAAAATGGGCAACGTGCTTGCCCAAGTGGGGCAACGTGCTTGCCCATCATGGGCAACGTGCTTGCCCCTGTTGGGCAGATTTGCTGTAAGGCGTCTGCCCAATAAGCTAATGTTGTAACACCCATATTCCTGTTTTCAGGATTTTGCCAACGCATACAATTCCTGTCGTCTGAATTCCTTTCATCTGATAATTCTTTTCATCTGACAATTCTCTTTTCATCAGCAAACCATCCAGACAATAGGCTGACAATTGCCTGGTAGTCAACTGTCTGATTGCCAGAATATTACGACAAAAAACCAGACAATCTGACAGTTTTTCAGAAATTCTCGTTTTACTAAGAATCAGCGATATGGGCAACTTTTGCTCATATCGACCAACTTAAATTAATTCCGCCAACGGGTAAGAATGGTATTTTTAAAAGAAAACTCTAATGTGTTCAGAATCATTTAAAGAGCTAATGCAAAGCACAAAATTGGCTCAGTTCACAAAAATGGAATTGCCATCAGCCGCAACAGGATTTGTGCCATTTGAAATGGCACAAATAATGCCGAAAGAATTTGTGCCAACAGAATTGGCACAAATTCCAAGTGTTCTCTTTTTTACAGGTTGGAGTAATCATCAACTCATCTTGAACCGCTGCAAAACAAATGAAGAGAGACTTTTCTATTTATTCAAAGAAAGAGCTGTTAGGATACAAGCAGTTGGAACGAGCTATAAAGACGGACGCTATGGCATCTATTTTAAGAGCTAAAGATATTCAATCAGAGGCTCTGCACACCACTTATGCAAAGTCACCCGCCCTTTTCAAAGATACTGCATACATCTGTTCGGCTATTTTCGGTCGTTCTTTACAGGTGATTCTTACGATAAAATTATAATTGTATTTTAACCCCAAACGGACATTAGGCCGTTCAATGTAATATTTTATAACTGCTTGCAGTCTTTTGCTTTTTATAAGGCGTCTTTTGCTTGTTTTTAATTCGCAATAGCTCGCTATTACTCATTAAAAGCCAAACAAAATCCATCCTTCTAAAAAATCAAAATCCAAGCAAGCCCTAATGACCGTTTTGGGTTTAAAAGTGTAGTTAGAATTCTTGCTTTTTTAAACTGTCAACATCGGCAGACGGAAAGTTCTTTGTGGGCAAGTAGTGAATTTATAGTCTTCATATTTAAAGGTGATTTTTTGCCGTTGTGATTGCTTTGATGTATCTTTGCATAAGATAAGCTTCACCTCAGCATAACAATCAAGCAAGCTTGTTGTTCTGCATTCGGATTGCATTATCTTTGCATAAGATAGGCTGCGGCTCGGCATAAGAAATAAATGTATTTACACTTCAAGGTATATCTATGTCCTATAGCAAAATGATGTCGCTGATTTCTGAAATTAATATATGCCAGATTGAGCGTTGCCGATTATTATTGAATTCTCGATTCTTTCTATACCTGTTGGCGGAATTAATTTAGTGCATACTTAATTCTGCCAATGGGCTTGT
>ENA-ORRN01001397-ORRN01001397.1-human-gut-metagenome-genome-assembly--contig:-NODE-1397-length-16889-cov-7.626945_pt1 | contig 16889 bp, 13 predicted proteins | sample MGYA00242174_ERZ509132 | MGnify/ENA primary metagenome ERZ509132 (study PRJEB26280, sample SAMEA2338671) | human gut metagenome | biome: human gut; feature: human-associated habitat; material: faeces... | reverse complement strand
TGGCCGGGCTTCAGACGGACATGCAGCAGCTGGCCCGGGGTCTGGAGTCGCTGTCCCACCAGCTGGGACGCATCTTCCAATATATGGAGCAGCAGGGGAACGGCTCAAAGGAGGAACGGAAATGAGAAATATCTGGAAAATCTTCCGGTCCGACTGGCAGCGCCTTACCGCCAGTGTGGTGGCTGTGGTGGTGGTCATGGGCCTGTGCCTGATCCCGTGCCTGTACGCCTGGTTCAACATTTTCTCCAACTGGGACCCCTATGGTCCGGACTCCACCTCCAACATCCGGGTGGCCGTTACCAGCGAGGACGAGGGCTATGAACTGCTGGGCCTGAAGCTGAACATCGGCTCCATGGTGCTGGACGGTCTGAAAAGCAACGACCAGATGGGCTGGGACTTTGTGGATTCCCGGGAGGAGGCCCTGGAGGGCGTCCGCTCCGGCAAGTACTACGCCGCCCTGATCGTGCCCTCGGACTTCACCGGGGACTTTGTCAGCATTCTGGACACGGACCTGCGGCATCCCCAGATCCAGTATTACGAAAATCAGAAGAAGAACGCCATTGCCCCCAAGATCACCAACAAGGCCAAAACCGCCGTGCAGGACGAGATCAACGCCACGGTGGTGGAGACCGTGACCGACGCCGTCACCACCGTCAGCTCCGTGTGCAAGGCCCTGGGCCTGGACGCCGACGACGTGTCCCAGGGCATCATCGAGAAGCTCGGCAGCGCCCAGCAGAGCCTGCTGGCCCTGGAGAACACCCTGTCGGCCATGCAGACCCTGGTGGATCAGGCAGACAGCATCCTGGCCTGCGCCGGGGTGGTGTCCGACGACCTGAACAACATCGTCAAAACCGGCGACCTGTCCGGCGTGCAGGACGCCCTGAACCGGGGCGTGGGCCGCCTGAACGAGGCCGAGGCCGAGATCGCCCGGCAGCTGGAGGACATCGACAACCAGCTGGACGTCATCGCCGCCGACCTGGCCGCCGCCATGGGAACGGCGGAGGACGTGGCGGACTTTCTGGCAGGCCCCGCCCATCTGATGGACCAGCGCCTGGAGGCGCTGCAGCAGCAGCTGGAGAAGCTGCGGGACTATGCCGACAACTATCCCGCCATCCAGGAGCGGCTGGGCAACGCCATTTACCACATCGGCGAGCTTCGGGACCTGCTGAAAAAGCTGGAGGACCCCAGCCAGCTGGAGTCCTGGAACCAGGAGGTTCAGGCCAAGATCGCCCAGATCCGCCAGGACCTGCGGGAGGCGGCTCTGCGCATCAGCAAAAGCGTCAACCAGCGGGTGGAGGAGCTGAACCGGAACGTGCAGGAGAAGCTCCAGGCCGTACAGAACGTGTTCGACAACGTGTCCGGCGGACTGACGGCCCTGGGGGATAAGCTGGGCCGGTATCAGGACGCCATCCGGTCCACGGATACCACCCTGGGCGGGGCTATCCAGCTGTCGTCCACCCTGCGGGGGGATCTGGGGAAGCTGTCGGACGATGTGGAGCGCATCGTCACCAGCGACGGCTTCCGCCGCTTTCTGGACGTGCTGGAAAACAACCCCGAGGAGCTGGCCGGATACCTGTCCGACCCCATCGCCATGGAGACGGTGCCCGTGTATGAAATCACCACCTACGGCAGCGCCATGGCCCCGTATTACATCATGCTGGCCCTGTTTGTGGGCTCTCTGCTGACGGCCACCATGATCCATGTGAACGCCCCCATTCCGCCGCTGCCTCTGCTGCGGCCCTGGCAGCGGTTCTTCGGACGGTATCAGCTGTTCTTCCTGGTGGGCATGGTCCAGGCGCTGGTAACGGGGCTTGGCTGCGTGTACTATATCGGGATGCAGTGCCTGCACCCGGGATTATTCCTGCTGGCCTGCTGCGTGTGCAGCCTGAACTTCACCATGATGAACTTCGCCCTGGTGTATGCCCTGGACAACATCGGCATGGCCCTGTCCGTGATCATCATGGTCATCCAGGTGGCGGGTTCCGGCGGCTCCTATCCCATCGACGTGCTGCCGGAGGTGTTCCAGAAGCTGTATGTCCTGATGCCGTTCCATTACGGCATGGATATGATCCGGGAGACCATCGCCGGACGGTATGAAAACGTATATTGGACGAATCTGGCTGTGATGGCGGGGATGTGCGTGCTGTTTGCGGCGCTGGGTATGCTGCTGTACTACCCGGCCAGGCCGCTGAACCGCATGATCGCCCGCAGCAAGGAAAAATCCGGCATCATGTAAAAAGGAGGACTGCTGCCGATGAACGCAAAGCACGACCTGGCAGAGGCCCTGTGCCAGCTGCTGGAAGCCAAAACCCTGGAAAAGATCACCGTCAAGGACATTGTGGCCCGGTGCGGCGTGAACCGCCAGACGTTTTATTATCACTTCCACGACGTATACGATCTGATGCGCTGGATCTTTGAACGGGAGGCCGCCAACCTGGCCCAGACCGTCCGGGATGCCGGAGGCGACTGGCGGCAGGAGCTGCACACCATCACCGACGTCCTGCGCAGCAAGCGCCACCTGGTGATAAACGCCTATCGCTCCGTGAACCGCCGGGACCTGGAGCGCTATCTGATGCAGGGCTACGGCCCGGTGATCCGCCGGATCGTGGATCAGGCGGCGGTGGGCCTGGACGTGGGGCAGGAGGACCTGGAGTTCGTGTCCCGGTTCTATGCCCGGGGCCTGCTGAGCGGCGTGTTCGACTGGATCGAGTCCGGCATGCCGGAGAACATCGGCGACGATCTGCGCCGGTGCATCCTGCTGCTGGACGGCAGCCTGCCCACCGCCCTGGAAAGCGTCAGCGGCAAATAAAGGCGAAAAAACGGACGCGCCTCCCTTTCGGGAGGTGCGTCCTCTTTTTCGTGCTGATTTACTTTTTATAGGGGACGTGCCAGATGGTGTCGGCGTAGTCGGCAATGGAGCGGTCGGCGGAGAAAATGCCGCTGCGGGCGATGTTGTGCAGGCTCATGCGGTTCCACTTCTCCCGGTCGGCATAGGTATCCACCACCCGGTGGGAGGCGGCGCAGTAGGACGCAAAGTCCGCCAGCAGCAGATACTGGTCCGCCGGGCAGTCCACGCCGTACAGCAGACGCTGATACAGGTCCTCATAGCTGACGCCGTCCCGGAAGCCGGTTTTCAGCTGATCCAGCACCCGGTGCAGCACCGGATCCCGGGTATACAGCAGATAGGGGTCATAGCTCTGGCGCAGGCGGGCGGCCTCGTCGGCGGTGAGGCCGAACAGGAACATATTCTCGTCGCCCAGCACCTGGTGCATCTCCACATTGGCGCCGTCCAGGGTGCCCAGGGTCAGGGCGCCGTTCATCATGAACTTCATGTTGCCGGTGCCGCTGGCCTCCTTGCCGGCGGTGGAGATCTGCTGGCTGACCTCGCTGGCGGGCATCAGCATCTCCGCCATGGAAACCCGGTAATTCTCCAGGAATACCACCTGGAGCTTATCCCGGCAGATGGGGTCGCTGTTGATCTGGTCGGCCAGGGAGTTGATCAGATGGATGATGCGCTTGGCCACGGCGTAGCCCGGGGCGGCCTTGGCCCCGAACAGGAAGGTCTGGGGCCGGAAGTCCATATCCGGGTCGTCCTGCAGCTGCTGATACAGGCTGATGATGTGCAGCACGTTCAGCAGCTGCCGCTTATACTCGTGCAGGCGCTTGACCTGGACGTTGAAGATGGCGTCGGTGTTCAGGGTGACCCCCTGCTGGCGCTTGGCCCAGCGGGCAAAGGCCTGCTTGTTGTCCCCCTTGATCTGCTCCAGCCGGGAGAGCACCGCCGCGTCACCGGCGAAGCGGTCCAGGTCCGACAGGTGCCCGGCGTGGGTGAGATACCCGTCGCCGATGCAGTCCCGGATCAGGCCGTCCAGGCCGGGGTTGATCTGGCTGATCCAACGGCGGTGGTCCACGCCGTTGGTGACATTCCTGAACTTGTCCGGTTCCATGCCGCAGGCATCCCGGAACACGTCCCGCCGCAGAATGTCGGAGTGCAGGGCGGACACGCCGTTAACGGCCATCCCCCCCGCGATGCAGAGGTTGGCCATGTGGACCACGCCGTCCCAGATAACCGCCATTTTCTCCGTCTTTTTGGGGTCGTGATAGAAATCGTCCACCTTCTGCTGCCAGCGGCGGGCGATCTCCTGCATGATCTGCCAGATGCGGGGCAGCAGGGTCTCGAACAGCCGCTGGGGCCAGCTCTCCAGAGCCTCGGCCAGCACGGTGTGGTTGGTATAGGCCACGGAGTGGCGGGTGATGTCCCAGGCCTCGTCCCAGCCCAGGCCCGCGTCGTCGATGAGGATACGCATCAGCTCCGGGATCACCAGGGCGGGGTGGGTGTCGTTGATCTGGATGACGTTCTTCTCGTGGAAGTTCTTCAGGGTGCCGTAGGTCTGGATGTGCTGGCGGGTGATGGACTGCATGGTGGCCGACACGAAGAAATACTGCTGCTTCAGCCGCAGGGACTTCCCCTCATAGTGGTTGTCCTCGGGATAGAGGATGGTGCTGATGGAGTCGGCCATGGCCCGCTCCTCGTTGGCCTTCAGATACTGCCCCTGGCTGAACAGCTGCATATCAATGGGCTTGGGGCTCTTGGCGTCCCACAGACGCAGGGTGTTCACATGGTCGGTGTTGTAGCCCGCCACCAGCATATCGCAGGGGATGGCCAGCACCCGGGTATAGTCCTCGTGGACCACCATCAGGTGGCCGTTGTCCCACCGGGTACGGACCCGGCCGCCGAAGTGAATTTCCTCGGCCTCCTGGGGCTTGGGCATCAGCCACGCATCCCCCAGGTTCAGCCAGTCGTCGGGCAGCTCCACCTGCTGACCGTCCACGATCTTCTGCTTGAAAATGCCCAGCTCATAGCAGATGGAGTAGCCGGTGGCGGGAATGTCCAGGGTGGTCATGCTGTCCAGATAGCAGGCGGCCAGGCGGCCCAGGCCGCCGTTGCCAAGGCCCGCGTCCGGCTCCATGTCGAAGATGTCCGGGGCGGAGAAGCCCAGCTCCTCCACCGCCTGGGTCAGCTGGGGCAGGATCCCCAGGTTATAGGCGTTTTTCATCAGGCTGCGGCCCATCAGGAACTCCAGGGACATATAGTGCACCCGCTTTTCCTGCTGCTCCTGGGTGCGCTCCTGGGTGTCCACGCTGCGCACGGCCATAATGTCCCGCAGGGCCAGGGCGCAGGCCTTCATGATCTCCCCGTCGGTGGCCTGCTTTTCGGTGCAGCCATAGTTCAGGCGCAGCTTCTGCTGGATGGCCTCCTTCAGGGCGTCTTTGGTATAAGTCATTTAGTGGTTCCTCCGTGATAGATCTTGGTAAATGCGCCGGTAGGCCCCGGCGCTGCGGTTCCAGCTGAAGTCCTCGGTCATGCCCCGGCGGCGGACGATGTCAAAGCCCATCCGGTCCCCCCGGTACAGGCCCACTGCCTGCCCCACCGTCTGGCACAGGTCATGGGCGGTGCAGCCGGAGAACACATAGCCGTTGCCGTCGGGCTGGCCCACCTGGCAGGAGCGGACGGTGTCGTTGAGGCCGCCGGTCTGGCGGACGATGGGCACCGCGCCATAGCGCATGGCGATCAGCTGGCTCAGGCCGCAGGGCTCGCTGCGGGAGGGCATCAGGAACAGGTCCGCCGCGCCGTAGATCCGGCGGGACAGATTGTCGGAATAGGTGATCTGGGCCGATACCCGGCCGGGCCACCGGCTCTGGGCCCAGCGGAAGGCGTCCTCAAACTGGGACTCCCCCTGGCCCAGCACCACCAGCTGGCAGCCGGTGGCCATAATGCCCTCCAGACCCTGGCACACCAGGTCCATGCCCTTGTGGCCCACCAGGCGGCTGACGATGGCCATCAGCGGGGTGTCCGGCTCCTGGACAAGGCCCAGCTGCCGCTGCAGCTCCGCCTTGCACACGGCCTTGCCCTCCATGTGGTCGGGGTCGAAGGTCCGGGGCAGGGAGCCGTCGTGGGCGGGGTTATAGCTTTCGGTGTCCAGGCCGTTGAGCACGCCGGAGAGCTTATAGTCGATCAGGTGCACCACCTGCTCCAGGCCGCAGGCATAGGCCGGGTCGTGGAGCTGGGCGGCGTAGGTGGGGCTGACGGTGGTGACGGCGTTGGCGGTGAGCATAGCCCCCTTCATCAGGTTCACGCACCCGTCCATCCGCAGGATGCCGCCGTCGTACCAGCCCCGGTTCAGGCCGAACAGGTCCTCCACGGTTTCCGGCCCGTATTTGCCCTGATACTCGATGTTGTGGATGGTGAACACCACCGGCAGGTCGTTTCCGGCGTCCCGCAGATATACCGGCACCAGAGCCGTCTGCCAGTCGTTGCAGTGGACCACGTTGGGATACTCCGCCAGGTGGGGCAGCAGAGCTGCCGCCGCCTTGGAGAAGAAGGCGAAGCGCTCCCCGTCGTCCATGTCGCCGTACAGGCCCCGGCGGCGGAAATACCGCTCGTTGTCCGCAAAATACCAGGTGACGCCCCGGTATTCCAGGGAGAACAGGCCGCAGTATTCGTGCCGCCAGCCCAGGTCCACATAGATATAGCAGCGGAAGTTCATCTTCTCCCGCCAGCGCTGGGCGATCTGGCTGTACAGCGGCAGCAGCACGGCGGTATGGTCGCCCTCCGCCGCCACCGCCGGGGGCAGACTGCCCAGCACGTCCGCAAGGCCCCCGGTTTTGCAGAACGGGGCCGCCTCGCTGGTGATATACAGGATATTCATATGGTCACCTCCGGATGAACGTGTGTCATATTTCAGATCGTGACGCCCCGGGCCACCACCAGGGGATAGTTCTCGTGGCCCATCAGGGTGCGCCCCTCCTGCACGGTGACGTATTTGTCGGTGATGACGCCCCGCAGGACGGCGCCCCGGCGGACCACGGTGCCCTTGAACAGGATGCAGCCCTCCACGTCGGCCCCCGGCTCGATGCGGACGCCCCGGAACAGGATGCAGTTTTTCACCGTGCCCTGGATGTCGCAGCCGTCGGCGATAAGGGAGTTGACGCAGGACCCGTCCATATAGGAGGAGGGGGAGTCGTTTTCCTTGGCGAAGATGGGCCGCTGGGGGGCGAACAGCTCCATGCGGATCTCCGGCCGCAGCAGCTCCATGCTGCGGCGGTAATAGGCCTCGATGGTGTCGATGCGGGCGGCATAGCCGTCCCAGACATAGGCCCGGAAATGCAGGGTGTCCTTCCTGTCCTGGAGAATATTATGGCGGAAGCTGTACTGGTTGTGGGCCATGCAGTCGGTGACCAGCTGGATCAGCAGGTCCCGGCGCAGCACGAAGATGTTCAGGCAGCGGAAGCCCTCCGGGGTGAACACGTCGTGGGCCACGTCCACAATGCGCCCGGAGTTATCCAGCTGAAAATAGGTGTCGCTTTCCGGCCCCGGCAGAGAGGTGCACACCGCCGTCATGTCCGCGCCGGAGGCGATGTGGTCCCGCAGCACGTCGTCCAGGGGGAGATTGATAACCAGGTCGCTGTCGGTCAGCACCACATAGTCCTGACGGATGTCCTTGAGATAGTCCATCACGCAGCCCAGGGCCTCCACCTTGCCCCGGAACCGGCCTGCGTCGCCCCGCCGCTCGGCATATGCGAAGGCAGGCAGCAGGGTCAGGCCGCCGTGGTTGCGGCTCAGGTCCCAGCTTTTGCCGGTGCCCAGGTGGTCCAGCATACTCTGGCACTTGCCGTGCATGATGACGCCCACGTCCCGGACGCCGGCATTGACCATGTTGGAGAGCATAAAGTCCACCACCCGATAGTTGCCGCCGAAGGGGATGGAGCCATGGATGCGCTGCTCGATGAGCTCCCGCAGTCCGGTTTTCTTTTCATAGGAGAAAATGATGCCGTGCATTCCGTTCATGCTTCCACCTCCCCGTGATGACGGTCCAGCAGGGCCTTGGCAGGCACCACCTCGCCGGGGGCGATGACGGTGTCCGGCCCCAGGACGGCGATGCTCCAGTCGTCGGGATTTTTGGCGGTTTCCGGCGGCGCGCCCACCTGGGCCCCCCGGCCCACCCGGCAGCGCTCGCCGATGATGGCGTACTGCACCACCGCGCCCTCCTCGATGACGGCCCCGGGCATGACCACGGAGTAGCACACGCTGGCCCCCTGGCCCACCTGGGTATTATAGCTGAGGACGCTGTTTTTCACCTCGCCCAGGATGCCGCAGCCCTTGGCCACGGCGCTGTTGCCCACGTCGGCGTGGGGCCCCAGAAACGCCGGCGGGCAGGAGGGGGTCCGGCAATAGATGGGCCATTTCTTGTCCAGCAGGTTCAGCCCCGACCCCGGGGACAGCATGTCCATATTGGCGTCCCACAGGGAGTCCAGGGTGCCCACATCCTTCCAGTAGCCCTCGAACCGATAGGCAGACATGACCTCTCCGGCCTCCAGCATGGCGGGGATGATGTTCTTGCCGAAGTCGTTGTCGGAGGTGGGGTCGGCCTCGTCTGCCAGCAGATAGGCCCGCAGCTTCTGCCAGGTGAAGATATAGATCCCCATGGAGGCCAGGTTGCTCTTAGGCTCCTTGGGCTTTTCGGCGAAGGCGGTGATCCGGTCGTTTTCGTCCACGGACATGATGCCGAAGCGGCTGGCCTCAGACCAGGGGACCTCCATCACGGAGATGGTGCAGGCGGCCCCGGCGTCCTTGTGGTGCTGGAGCATCCGGGAATAGTCCATCTTATAGATGTGGTCCCCGGACAGCACCGCCACATACTCCGGGTCGTACAGGTCCACAAAGCCGATGTTCTGATAGATGGCGTTGGCGGTGCCCTTGTACCAGGAGGCGCCGGAGGCGCTCTGGTACGGCGGCAGAATATGGACGCCGCCGTTGAGCCGGTCCAGCTCCCAGGGCTGGCCGCTGCCGATGTAGCTGTTGAGCTCCAGGGGGCGGTACTGGGTCAGCACGCCCACGGTGTCGATGCCGGAATTGGTGCAGTTGGACAGGGGAAAGTCAATGATGCGGAATTTGCCCCCAAAGGGCACCGCGGGCTTTGCCATGTCGCCGGTGAGGACATACAGGCGGCTGCCCTGTCCGCCGGCCAGCAGCATGGCCACGCATTCTTTTTTCATGTCTGTTCGTTCCCTCCAGTCTGTCGGTTATGCCTTGTTGCTTCTGCGCCGGACCCGGCCCTGCAGAAACACCGCGCCCAGGGGCGGCACCCGCAGGGCAATGGACTTGTCCCGCCCGTGGGACGGGATATCCTCCACGGGGATGGGTCCTGTATTGCACACACCGGAGCCGCCCCAGGCGGCGTCGTCGGTGTTGAACACTTCCTCATAAAACAGCTTGCCGGGCACGCCGAAGCGATACCCCTCGTGGGCCTCCGGCGAGAAATTTACCACGCAGATCAGCTCGTGGCCCTTGTTGTCCCGGCGCAGGAAGGCCAGGACGTTGTTGTGGTTGTCGTCGGCCACCAGCCACTGGAAGCCGTTCCAGTCCCGGTCGTTTTCCCACAGGGGGCGGGACTTCTTATAAAACCGGTTCAGGGCCTGGATGCAGGCGTGGGTGCGGCCGCAGTCGTCCCGGTCCAGCAGATACCAGTCCAGCTGGCCCCGGAAGTCCCACTCGTGCCACTGGCCCAGCTCCGCCCCCATAAAGGTGAGCTTCTTGCCGGGGTGGGCCAGCATATAGGCCGTGAAGCCCCGGACCCCTGCCAGCTGCCGCCAGTCGTCCCCGGGCATCTTGCCCCGGAGGGAGCCCTTCATATACACCACCTCGTCGTGGGACAGGGGCAGCACGAAGCGCTCGGAGAAGGCGTACATCATGGAGAAGGTCACGTCCTTGTGGTGAAACTGGCGGAACCAGGGGTCCATCTTCAGATAGTGGCACACGTCGTTCATCCATCCCATGTTCCACTTCAGGCCGAAGCCCAGGCCGCCCTCCTCAATGGGCCAGGTGACCTTGGGCCAGGCGGTGGACTCCTCCGCCGCCGTCAGGGCCGGGGGATCCATGGATGCCGCCAGGCGGTTCAGATCCTGCAGAAACGAGATGGCCTCCAGATTTTCGTGGCCGCCGTAGACGTTGGGACGCCACTCGGTCCGGCCATAGTCCAGATACAGCATGGACGCCACGGCGTCCACCCGCAGGCCGTCGATGTGGTATTCCTCCAGCCACCACCGGGCAGAGGACAGCAGGAAGGACCGCACGTCGTCCTTGCCGAAGTCAAAGACACGGGTGCCCCAGCTCTCGTGCTCCCGCTTCAGGGGGTCGCCGTATTCATACAGGCTGGTGCCGTCAAAGTCGATGAGGCCGTGGGCGTCCTTGCAGAAGTGGGCGGGGACCCAGTCCAGGATCACCGCCAGCCCCGCCCGGTGCAGCCGGTCCACCAGATACATGAAGTCGTGGGGGTCGCCGTAGCGGCTGGTGGGGGCGAAATAGCCCACGCACTGATAGCCCCAGGAGTCGTCCAGGGGATACTCCGTCACCGGCAGCAGCTCCACGGCGGTGTAGCCCATCTCCTTCACATAAGCCGCCAGCTGCCGGGCCATATCCCGGTAATCCAGGAACTCGCCGTTTTCATGCTTCCGCCACGAGCCGAGATGGACCTCGTAAATATTCAGCGGCTGATGGTACACCGGCTGCTTATTGCGGCGGAAGTCCTCATCCGTCCAGGAAAAATGCTCAATGTCATAGAGCTTGCTGGCGGTGCCGGGGCGGGTCTCCGTATGGAACCCGTAGGGGTCCGCCTTGTAGTGAACTCTGCCATCCTCGCCGGTAATGGCATACTTATAGCTGGTATAGACGGGCAGGTCCGGAAGAAATCCCTGCCAGAATTCGCCCTTTTGGGTAAGTGGATCAACGGTCAGGTCCCAGCCGTTAAAATCTCCAACTACGGAAACAGCCTTTGCATGAGGCGCCCAAACGTTGAACCACCAGCCGTGGACGTCTCCCTCTGTGGCAGGGGGCGCACCGAAGAGCCGCCAGCCGTCCGTCAAGCTGCCGCTGTGATACAGTTGAGTCTGATCTGCCATGGGTCTCCCCTTTCTGCTGCCATATTATTTTTTCTCATACTGAGGGTAGCATTTTAAAACGATTACGTCAAGGCAGCCGCAAGTCACTTTACAAATGTCATACTTTAATTTCATATTATACCGCCGGATAGCCGAAAGCGTCAAGGTAAGAGGGTGTCGAAAAGGAAAGACACTCTTTGTCCGATTTGTCTTACTTTTCCAGTTTTTGTTCCCGCTTCTTGTAGAATATGCCGGTGCACAAGGCGTTTAAGGTCTGTTAAGATGAGTACATTCCATCTGTCGGACCCACTGGCCTGACAGCAAAATTCAGGCCCCGCGGGCCGTAAACAAGGAGTTTTCATGATTTCCTTCCTGACTGACATCACGGTGGACGGCGTAGCCCTCTGGGTGGTACTGCTGATCTGCGTCGGCGTTTTCTTAGGCGCGTTTATGGACGCCATCGCCGGAGGCGGCGGGATCATCACCGTCCCTACCTATCTCATGGGCCTCTCAAACCTTCCCATTTATAACGCTTTGGGGACGAATAAACTCTCCTCCGGCATCGGCACGATTTTTTCCACAGCCCGATTCATCCATCAGGGACTGGTGGACTGGAAGCTCTTTGCCCCGGCGGTAATCTTATCCCTGACCGGCTCCGTCTGCGGCACCTGGCTCCAGCACCACACCCCTGCGGTAGTGCTGAAATACCTGCTGCTGGTGGTGCTGCCGGTGGTAGCGTTCATCACCCTGCGGACCCGGAAGTGGCCGGATGAAACAGCGCCGCTGGACCCTTGGCTGCGGCGGCTCATCATCTGGGGCTCGGCCTTTGTCATCGGCGGATATGACGGGTATTACGGCCCCGGCACCGGCACCTTCATGATGATCGCGCTGGTGCGTTTCGCCAAGCTGGATACCCGTCACGCGGCCGGCGGCGTAAAGGTGGTCAATCTGGCCTCCAATCTGGGCAGCCTGTTCACCGCCCTGCGGGCCGGGTATGTGCTGGTGGGCGTTGGCCTGATCTCCTCCGTGGCGTCCATTCTGGGGCACTATATCGGTGCGGGTCTGGCTATCAAAAACGGCAGCAAGATCGTCCGGCCCACGGTGATCGCAGTCCTGCTCCTGTTGACCGTAAAGGTAGGCAGCGAGCTTTTATTCCCGGAATTCTGGAGTTGAGGTGCGTAATATGTGTGAGAAAAAGACCATCGGTATTTTAGGCGGCATGGGCCCTCTGGCCACCGCCGACCTGTTTCAGAAGATCACTCTGCTGACGGAGGCGGAAACGGACCGGGATCATATCCGGGTGTACATCGACAGCAATGCCAACATTCCCGACCGCACCGCCGCCATCCTCAGCAACGGCCCGGACCCGGTGCCGGAAATGGCAAGTGCCCTCCGGAATCTGGAAGCCTGCGGTGCAGACTGTGTCATCATGCCCTGCAACACCGCCCATTACTTCCTGCCCCGACTTCAGGCCATGACAGAGATCCCCTTCCTCAGCATCCTCACCGCCGCTGCGAAAACCTGCAAGTCCCAGTTCCCCGGAATGACCGTGGGAATTCTGGCCACAAAGGGGACGCTTTCCGCTCAACTGTATCAAAATGCCCTTGGGGAAGCCGATGTGCCGTACCTGATCCCGGAGACAGAAGAGCAGGATGCCCTCATGCGGGTCATCTATGACGGTGTCAAAGCCGGAAAAGGTCCGGACGCTTACCGGGCGGATCTTTTGACCGTGGTGGAGCATATGATGACCCGTGGGGCCGGTGTGTTCCTGCTGGGCTGCACGGAACTGCCCTTGGCTGCGGAGGCCGTGGGCCTGACGGTCCCCGTGGTGGATCCCACTGCGGAGCTTGCAAAAGCCGCCATCCGTTTCTGCGGCTTCCGTGTACGGGCAAAATAAGCAAAAAACGCCCATAGAATCTCTGTTTTGACGAATGATCCAGTGAAACAGATGGGATTTTGCACAAAATAAACAACTTTATTAGTGCGGACTTTACAAGTTCCCGGCATACCGCTATAATATCTCCAATCATATTTGCGTAAATTTCTGCGAATTTTACGCACAGCGTATTAAAAAGTGTGAAAGAGGGAGCGTATTCTATGGAAAAAAAGAAAAAACTGTCCCTGCCGGTACAGATCTTTATTGCTCTGGTACTGGGTATCGTTGTCGGTCTGGTGTTCTACTTCACCGGCGCGGCCGGCTTCACCACCAGCTACATCAAGCCCTTCGGTGATATCTTCGTCAACCTGCTGAAGTTCATCGTGGTGCCTGTGGTGCTGCTGTCTATGATCGACGGCATCATCTCCATGGGCGACATGAAAAAGGTAGGCGCTGTGGGCTGGAAGACCATTCTCTACTTCATGGTCACCACTGCCGTGGCCTGCGTCATCGGTCTGGTTCTGGCAACGGTGTTCAACAACGCGGGCCTGTTCCCCAACCTCAGCGAGGCTGCCCAGGCCGCCGAGTACGAGGCCAAGGAATACGCCGGCTTCATGGCGACTCTGGTTGCCATTTTCCCCACCAACATGTGGAAGGCGTTTACCGAAGCCAACATGCTTCAGGTCATCGTCATCGCCCTGCTGTTCGGCGGCTCCATTCTGGCTGCCGGTGAGAAGTCCAAGCTGGTCCGGGACATGGTGACCTCCGCTTATGCCGTGGTTGAGCGGCTGATGGAATTCATCATCTCCCTGAGTCCCATCGGTGTGTTTACCTACATGACCTGGGTGGTTGCCACCCAGGGCGCTGAGATCCTCGGCTCTCTGGCGCTGGTCATTCTGTGCGCCTACATCGGCTACATTCTCCACGCCGTGCTGGTCTATTCTGTTTCCGCCAAGGCGTTTGCCGGCATCAGCCCCGTCAAGTTCTTCAAGAACGCTTCCGCGGCTATGATCTTCGCCTTTACCTCCACCTCCTCCGCCGCGACCCTGCCGGTCTCCAAGGAGTGCGCCGATGCTCTGGGCGCTGAGGACGATATTTCCTCCTTCGTGCTGCCTCTGGGCGCCACCATCAACATGGACGGCACCGCCATCTATCAGTGCGTTGCCACTGTGTTCCTGGCCACCTGTGCCGGTATGCAGCTGACCCTGAGCCAGATGATCCTCATTGTGGTCACCGCTACGCTGGCCTCCATCGGCACCGCCGGTACTCCCGGCGCCGGTATGATCATGCTGGCCATGGTGCTGGAAGCCATCGGCATCCCCGTGGCTTACATTGGCCTGATCGTGGCTGTGGACCGTCTGTTCGACATGGGCCGTACCTGCCTGAACGTCACCGGCGACATTGCCTGTTCCCTGTGCGTCACCAAGTGGGAGAGCAAGAAGAAGTAAATCAAAGTACACGATCCACAAAAGGAAAGGCCGCATAAGCGGCCTTTCCTTTTTGTCCTCTTATTCCGTTTTCTGGCCCCGGCGGCCCAGGCGGATGGCCTCCCGGGTATAGCTCACCGACAGCACCGCCCAGATCACCAGCACCACGGCACTGGGCAGAATGCCGTAGTGAAAGACCATGTTCCCCAGAAGCAGCACGCCCCAGCAGTAAGGACAAAAGCGGCTCACCGTAACGTAGGCCTTGTAGCTGGCCTGGCCGATCTGGCGGCGCTCCGCCTCGTCGCAGCTTTCCCACCAGCGCTCCTGGAACTTCATGTCATATACGCTGCCCCGCTTTTCCGGATTCATCTTCTTGGTGAGGTCCACCGTCTTCTGTTGGAGCAGAGTGGCCAGTGCGATGACTACCAGAAAGATCACCAGCAGCGTGATCGTATTACCATCGGAGCTCTGGGGCAGCTTCGCGGTGCCGGCATTGAAAAAGAAGAAGCTGACGATCACCGTCAGGCTGTCCAGCAGCAACGCCCAGCTCAGGCGCTCCTCCGCCCGCTGCATCACGTCCTCATCCTCGCCGTCCCAGCCATGGAAGGCAGTGTCGGACTTGCGGTACTGGTACAGTCCAAGACCCAGCAGCACGGCGGCACAGGCAGCCATAGCCCAGGGGGATGCGGCGCCCAGCAGGTGGGCAAACGCCGCACCGAAAGCAGTATGGTCCTCCCAGAAATACCCGGCCACACCGGACAGACCACCCAGCACACCGCCGATAAGGCTAGCCACCACTAAGATCCCCAAAAATCTGGGAAATGCCTTTTGATTCTCACTTTTCTGCTTCATTGCGCACATCCTCCTCATAGCTGAAAATATCCTCCACAGAGACCTGGCACAGCTTTGCCAGCTTCAGCGCCAGGGTCACAGAGGGGGAGTAGTCCCCCCGCTCGATCTGGCTGATGGTCTGGCGGGAGACCCCCGCCAGACGGCCCATTTCCTGCTGGTTGACTCCCAGCCGGGCCCGGTATTCCTTCAATCGGTTATACAGGGGCATAGGCCCCTCCTTTCTGTTAGGTCCGCTTGTCAATTTGACAACTATCTTTGTCATTTATAGATGATACCATTGACAAGGAAAGTTGTCAATATGGAATTGAAAATTTTTCGCACTCCGTTGATAGGAAAAACGGTTCTTCCCTTTTTGCGTGAAATATGCTATACTTATTCCGCATTTTTGCGGGAAACGGGAAAGAAGGGAGGCGGTCCAATGGAATTTGCCAATGACCCCATTGCCCGGCGGATCCGGGAAGCCGCCGGACGGGGAACACTTTCCCACGCGCTGCTGTTTTCCGGCAGCGGGGACCGGATCGCCGCCGCGCAGTACGCTGCTGCGGCCATGGAGTGTCAGGGCGGCGGACAAAAGCCCTGCGGGACATGTCCCGCCTGCCGCAAGGTGTTCTCCGGCATTCACCCGGACGTTATCACCGTCCGGGACGAGGCCCATAAGAACCTCTCCGTGGACACCGTCCGCCAGATCCGCGCCGATGCCTATATCCGGCCCAACGAGGGTGCCCGGAAGGTCTATATCTTTCCGGACTGCACCATTCTGACAGAGCAGGACCAGAACGTGCTGCTGAAGCTGGTGGAGGAGGGTCCGCCCTATGCGGCCTTCCTGTTCTGCGCGGAAACGGCGGCGACCCTGCTGCCCACCATCCGCTCCCGGTGCATGATCGTGCGGGTGGGCGCCATGCCCATGGAACAGGTGGCTGAAATACTGAAGCGGCAGGGGGTCTCTCCGGAGCGGGCGGCTCTGGCGGCTTCCCTGAGCGGCGGGTATCCGGGCACGGCGGCCCGGTATGCCCAGGACGACTATATGGAGTTTCGCCGGGAAGCCCTTCTGTTGCTGGAAGAGGCGCTCTTCGGCCCCAGCCCCTTTGCAAAGGCGGCGGAGCTGATCAAAACAGAAGAAAACAAAAAGAAAAAACTCAGCCCTCAGCGGGCCCGGGATCTGACGGATATTCTGGGAACGCTTCTGCGGGACAGTCTTCCCCAGGCGGCAGGAGCGCCCATGAATACGGATTGCCAAAAGCTGCGGAATAAAATCGCCGCACGCTTTACAAGGGGGCAAATTCAGGGTATGATAAACAGGACTTTATGGGCGCAGAAGCAGCTTGCCCTGAAGGCGGGGCCGGGCTCCGTAACGGATCTGCTGCTGCTGGAGCTGAAATTATAGAGAACAGGTATTGAATGATATGAGCAATGTGATCGGCGTTAAATTCAAAACCGGCGGGCGGGTATATTTTTTTGATCCCGTGGAGCTGGAGATACATACCGGTGACGGAGTCATCGTGGAAACGGCCCGGGGCGAGGAGTTCGGCGATGTAGTCAGCGGCCCCATGGAAGTGAAGGAGGAGAAGATCGTAGCACCCCTCAAGCCCGTGCTCCGGGTAGCCACAGAGGAGGACTGGCGGCTGCGCAGGCAGTTTGCCGCCAAGGAATCGGAAGCCTATGCCATCTGCCTGGAAAAGATTCAGGCGCACAAGCTGGATATGAAGCTTGTGGATGTGGAATATACCTACAACGGCAGCAAGGTGGTCTTTTACTTCACCGCCGACGAGCGGGTGGATTTCAGAGAACTGGTAAAG
>ENA-ORRN01001396-ORRN01001396.1-human-gut-metagenome-genome-assembly--contig:-NODE-1396-length-16895-cov-4.689727_pt1 | contig 16895 bp, 9 predicted proteins | sample MGYA00242174_ERZ509132 | MGnify/ENA primary metagenome ERZ509132 (study PRJEB26280, sample SAMEA2338671) | human gut metagenome | biome: human gut; feature: human-associated habitat; material: faeces... | reverse complement strand
GGAATATGGAGAATTTAATAGTATTAACACCAGCTTGGTCGAGTATGAAAGAACCGCAAAAAGGGTCCCGACAATGAAACCTTTGGACTCTGACAAGAAGGTTGAGAAGGCTGCTGCGACTCCTGTTGAAGCTGCTCCGGTTGTTGAAGAAAAGATTGATTTCAGCAACGTAGTAATCGAACCTCTCTTTGAAGATTTCGTCGATTTCGAGACATTTTCTAAGTCCGATTTCCGCGCTGTAAAGGTTCTTGAATGTGAAGCAGTACCGAAATCCAAGAAGCTCTTAAAGTTCACTCTGGACGACGGAACAGGCGTAAATAGGACGATTTTAAGCGGTATTCACGCATTTTATGAGCCCGAAGAACTCGTTGGCAAGACCTTGATTGCGATCACGAATCTGCCTCCGAGACCGATGATGGGAATCGACTCTTGCGGTACGCTTCTCTCCGCAATTAACAAGCGTGGCGAGGAAGAAGAACTTCATCTTCTGATGGTCGATAACCACATTCCGGCAGGTGCAAAACTCTATTGATTTGGGTCAAAAAAAGGCTAAAATCTCCGTTTTAGTCACCAAAAATCACCAACCGTTCTCCAATTTGGAGCAAATCAATGTGTGATTTCCCGTATAATCCCTTAAAATCACATAATAGCTTATAGTTTCCCACAAGACTCACTATCGAAAGGTAGTGGGTTTTTTTGTTTTCTGCGTTTTGACCAACTGACCATTTTGTCTGTGAAGATATAACAATATATAAGGTACTTCCCGCTGTGAATTTCACGGCGGGATTTTTTGCTTTCTGGAGGTTTTACATGAGCCCAAAAAATTTTTTTGAAAAAGTTTCAAAAAGTGTGTCGTTTTTCGGCCTCAAAAGTTGCTGTAAGGGATTGTGGGGCAAAACCCCGCGATGCTCTTTGACAATTGAATATACATTCATCAGGTACGTTCCTTGTGCTGAGGGAAACCTCAAGCCGAGCCTACAAGTGCGCCATGACCCTTATTTAAGGCGAGCGATAAAACTCATGTAGTTGAAGCCGAATTGCTTTCGGTGGTGGCGATGACAAGCACAGGGGTTAATGATACTTCTCTACGGAGGCGGCGGAGAACCCGGCGCGGGTGAGATTCCCATGGACTTGTTTCGCAAACAAGCGCCTGATGTATTCCCTGTGCGTGGGGTGTCGTGGACAAATAACGCACACGAACATAGCTGTTTGGAAACAGACAGCTATAAATAAAGAAAGGAGGAAACCCCATGGAAAACTGTAGAGTGATTGCCATCACAAATCAGAAAGGCGGAGTCGGTAAGACAACGACATCGGTAAACCTCGGCGTTGGACTCGCAGCACAAGGAAAGAAAGTCCTTTTAGTTGATGCAGATCCACAAGGTAGTTTAACGGTGAGTCTCGGTGTAAAGAATCCCGATGAACTGGAAATGTCGCTTTCTACTCTTATGCAGTCGGTCATTGATGATGAACCGCTTTCTTCTAATGCTATTTTGAAGCATCCAGAAGGCGTTGACTTGCTTCCTTCTAATATTGAATTGTCCGGTATGGAAACGGGACTATTTAATGTTATGAGCCGTGAGTATGTTCTGAAAAACTGTACCGACAGTATGAGAAAGAATTACGACTATATTCTTATAGACTGTATGCCTTCTCTGGGAATGATGACAGTCAATGCGCTTGTTGCGGCAGACAGTGTGATTATTCCATCGCAGCCGAACTTCCTATCAACCAAAGGTCTTAACTTGCTTCTGCGCTCTATTTCAAAGATTAGGCGACAGATCAATCCGAAATTGAAGATTGATGGTATTTTGCTGACGATGGTCGATAACCGCACGAACAATGCGAAAGCAATCATTACTTCGCTCCGATCTACGGTGGGAGAAAATATCCGCGTGTTCGATACGGAAATACCTTTTTCGGTAAGAGCTGCGGAGTGCAGTCTTTCCGGCGAAAGCATTTTCTCACACGACAAGAACGGAAAAGTTGCGACAGCGTATGAGGCACTCACAAAGGAGGTGACAGAAATTGAAGAACGCGCAAAAAATCGATCTGGGCCTGACCGGGTACGATGAGTTATTCATGAACGAGGCAGAGCGAAAAGAAAATAAGCTTCCTCGAATCTATGATATACCCATCTCAGAAATTGATGATTTCCCCGACCACCCTTTCAAAGTAAAAATTGATGAGGACATGGATCAGCTCGTCCAGAGCATTAAAGAACGCGGGATAATCACTCCTGTCACGCTCAGACCAAAAGAAGATGGACGATACGAAATTGTATCCGGACATCGAAGAAAGAAGGCTTGTGAATTAGCTGGGTTTGAAACTGTTAAAGCCGAAGTTCGGGAAATGACCCGTGATGAAGCTATTATTTTAATGGTTGAATCGAACTTGCAGCGTTCAACAATCCTTCCAAGTGAAAAGGCATTTTCGTACAAGATGCGTCTTGAAGCGATGAACAGACAAGGAGAGAGAACAGACTTAACTTGTTCTCCAATGGATAACAAGTTGAAAGGCGTTAAATCAGCTTCATTACTGAAAGAAGCAACGGGTGATGGACAGGCACAGGTTTATAGATATATCCGTCTTACCGAACTGATTCCCGAACTTCTTGATATGGTCGATGAAAGCCGTATTGCGTTGAGACCGGCAGTTGAACTGTCCTATCTGAAAAAAGAGGAACAGTCTGCGCTGCTCGAAGAAATCTCTTATGCAGACGCAACCCCTTCTCTTGCACAGGCTATCAAGATGAAGAAGTTTTCTCAGGAAGGCAAACTGAGCAATGATGTCATTGAGTCTATCATGAGCGAAGAAAAACCTAACCAGAAGGAAAAGATCAATATCAAATACGAAGATGCAAGGAAGTATATCCCTGCCAGTGTTCCTTATGATAAAACCGGTGATTATATAATGAAAGCGCTTGAGTATTATCACCGACACCAGGAACGGCAGAGAGATCGTGGTGATGCAAGATAAGCCCCACACCAAGGGAGAAGTGTACCCTTTTATCGGTGGAGTTTTGGTTCTCCCCCCTCACACTCCCCCCACTCCTCAATAAGCTTACTGTACTATCTGAGAAGAAGAATATATAGCACATTTGAAATAAATAAGTAGCATTCATACAATATAAGTAGGAAATCAAAGGAGGTCTTCCTATGAAACGAATACTTATTATTGTTGCAGTTTTGCTTACCTTGTTATCCGGATGTGCTAATAACACTGTCCAACCGCCTACGGAAACAGAAACGGTGAATGAAAGCACTACAGATACTTTTCCTCAGGCGGAAAAGGAAACAACTTCTTCTCAGGCAGTAAGCCAAGAATCAAGCGTTAATATAGATTCCCTTGAAGAATCCACACAAGATACCGATGAAAGTAAAACGGTACAAACGGAAGCCAGCAGCCCAAAGCAAACGGTACCTGATACCAAAGTCGAAGAAAAAAAGTCTCCATCTATAAAAGATGAAACGACTTCTTCTCAGGCAGAAACTTCTTCAACTTCTACAAAAGATCAGCCGAAGCCAACAGAGGCAAAACCACGAGAACAGGAAAAACCAAAAGAGACAGAGGCTACGAAGAAGGAAGAACAGCCAAAGCAGCAGGAGCAACCTAAGCCCGTTGAAACAAAAGCTTCATTTGATATCAATTACTGGATTTCTTTCGCAAAAGATGCGGCGGTCAGCAAGGGACTGACGTTGGATAGCTCCGCAGTAGATTGCTGGGACAATCCAATTACCGCAAATCCCGATTGCATTTATCTTGAGCGAGATATCAACTCCCGCCTGAATAGATACGCCGGGGATGAGGATATAACCGATGTCTGGATCTGGTATGAATGTGTCGGAGAAAATAGCTATCTGATATATATCGGATACGCATAATCAAATAATCAATATTTCGAGAAGAGCATCGTAGAAATACGGTGCTCTTTTTATGTCTTAAGGAGGACAAAAATGAAAACGAAATTTATCAAGAGAGGAATGTCCGGGCTGATGGCAGTTCTGATGGCAGTTACTGCTTTTGTCGGTCTTGGCACAACTACTGTCTTTGCTGCAAGTGAAACGGCAGAGTCGTATATGGTCTCTTATCCTCGTGACGGGGATGCAAATCAGGTTTACGGCGAAGACGGTTGGGGTCATACTGCTAAAACTTATATGAACGGATGGTCCACCGGATCTTCCAGAGTTCTAACGCTCCATTGCATGGATTCCTATGACGGAAAGGTTTGCTATTGTATTGAACCCGGTGTTGTTAGAAATGTAGGAGACACCTATACAAAGTTTAATGAAAACTTCTGGGATAACTACCCCAGCAACCTGAACAACACCATTGAGCCTGACACGATTAAGCTTCTGCTCGGCCGTATCATGCAGTATGGTTATCAGGGTAATATCTCTACGTCTTGGAGATCTCAGGACGCAGCCGATGCTGATAAGATGGCTCATGCCGCAGCTACACAGCTCCTTGTTTGGGAAACTGTTGTCGGCGAAAGAGACGCAGACTTTAATCATGTAAGCACAGGCGGTAAAGATACAATCAAATCCACTATTGGAAAGAATAATCCGCTGTATAGCCGTATCAATTCGTATTATGACAGCATGGTAGCAAGTGTTCAGAGCCATTCCAAGATTCCGAGCTTTATGGCAAAGAGTTCTGGTAAGGCAAAGGATATTGAACTTGAATGGACTGGTAGTGAGTACACAGCTACGCTTACTGATTCAAACGGTGTTCTGTCCAAGTACACGTTCTCGGCGAATGTTACAGGTATTAAATTCAGCGTTAGTGGAAATAAACTGACGATTACCGCTAAGGATGCTCCTGCAGATAAGGTTTCTATTACTGCGACCAAGAGCAATACCCGTACCGGCGTTATCGTATGGTCTGATGGTAAGCATCGTTCCAGCGGCGTTCAGGATACCGTAACCTATTCCGCTTCTGTTAGTGACCCTGTAAAGGCTTTCCTCAATATTAAGGTCAGCTATGGTAGCGCAAAGATTGTTAAAACTTCCGAAGACGGAAAGGTTGATGGCATTAAGTTCACTGTTGTCGGTGATGGCGTAAATCAGACCGTTACTACCAACAGCAAGGGCGAAATCCAGATCGACAACCTTAAACCCGGTGTATATACCGTTACTGAACAGACCTACGATAAGTATGTTCCGCAGGAAACTCATCGAGTGACTGTTCTTGCGGGACAGACCGCGACCGTTTCTTTCAATAACGTACTGCGCCGTGGCGATCTCACCGTTACTAAGACTTCCGAAGACGGTCTTGTTGAGGGCGTGAAGTTTCACCTGTATGGCACTTCCGTCAGCGGCCTTGCCATTGATGAGTTTGCCGTTACGAACAGCAAAGGCGTTGCAACCTTTAAGGATGTGCTTATCGGCTCCGGTTATACTCTGGAGGAAGTAGATACTGCAATCCGCTATGTCGTTCCCGCTAATCAGAGCGCGGCTGTTGAATGGAATAAGGAAACAAACAAGAGTTTTTCTAATATTCTCAAGAAGTTCAATGTAACCGTAACTAAGAGCGATAAAGAAGCCGGTACCGCACAGGGTGATGCTTCGCTTGCAGGTGCAACCTACGGTATTTACAAAGGCGATCAGCTTGTAGATACCTATGTTACTGATAAGAACGGTCAGTTCACCACTTCGTATTATGTTTGCGGTGATGATTGGTCTATCAAGGAAATCAAACCCTCTGAAGGCTATCTGCTTGATAATGCCTCTTATCATGTCGGTGCGGAAGCTAAGCTTTACACCGTAGAGCGCAACGCTGCGCCCGCCATTGATGTGACCGAGCAGGTTCAGAAAGGTAAGATTGCCATTATCAAACACACCGACGATGGTGAGACTAAGATTGAAACTCCCGAAGAAGGTGCGGTATTTGCTATCTATCTGAAATCCTCTGGTAGTTTTGATGCAGCCAAGGAAACCGAGCGCGATTATCTCACCTGTGATGAAAACGGCTTCGCTCAGAGTAAAAATATGCCTTATGGCTTATATACTGTTCATCAGGTCTCCGGCTGGGAAGGCAGAGAACTCATGAAGGACTTTGATGTGTTTATTGCGAAGGATGGTGAAATCTATCGCTATCTTATCAATAACGCAAACTTTGAATCCTTTATTAAAGTAATCAAGGTCGATGCTGAGACTGGCAAAACAATTCCTTATGCCGGTGCAGGATTCCAGATCTACCGTCCTGACGGTTCTAAGGTGGAAATGACTTTCACCTATCCGGAAGTCACAACTATTGATACCTTCTATACAAACGATGCAGGTATGCTTATTACTCCCGAAAAGCTCGAATATGGAAAGGGCTATTCCCTTAAAGAAGTATCCGCGCCTTACGGATATGTTCTCAGCAATGAATCTGTAAAGTTTGATGTTACCGAAGACAATTCTACTGAAGACAGCGGAATCACTGTTGTTGAAGTGAAACTCGGAAACCTTGCGCAGAAAGGAATCATTAAGATTTCCAAGTCCGGTGAAGTTTTTGCAACCGTAACTGAAGCAGATGGCATCTACCAGCCCGTTTATGAAGTGCAGGGTCTTGCCGGAGCGACTTATGAAATCAAGGCAGCCGAAGACGTTTATACGCTCGACGGTACGCTCCGTTATTCCGCTGGTGAAGTTGTCGATACTGTAACCACCGGTGAGAACGGTGTGGCTGAAAGTAAGCCTCTTTATCTCGGTAAGTATGAGATTTATGAAACCGAAGCTCCTTTCGGAATGGTAATCAATACGGAAGTTCATTCCGCTGAGCTTGTTTATGCGGGACAGGAAGTTGAGATCACCGAAACGGCTGCAAGCTTCTGCAATGACCGTCAGAAAGTTCAGATTTCTCTCACTAAGGTCATGGAGCAGAATAAACAGTTCGGGATCGGCATGAACAATGAAATGTCTGCTGTAACCTTCGGACTGTATGCAGGCGAAGAGCTGACCGCAAAGGACGGCAAGGTTATCCCCGCTGATGGCCTCGTAGAGATTATCTCTTTCAATGAAAACGGAAAAGCAAAAGCAAAATCCGATCTTCCTTTCGGAAAATACTATCTGAAAGAAATCAGCACCGATCAGCATTATATCCTCACTGACGAGAAGTTCAGCGTTTCCTTTGAGTACGCAGGACAGACTGTTGATGTTGTGGATATTAAAGCGAACGACGGCAAGAGTATTTCCAATGAACTGATTTACGGAGAAATTCACGGCATGAAGAAAGATGATAAAGGTAACGCTCTTGCAGGCGCAACAATCGGCCTCTTCTATACCGAAGGCAAGGAACCTGTTATGACTGTAATTTCCGGTGAAGACGGCACGTTCTCTTTCAACAATATCCCTTACGGCGAATACGTTGTACGAGAGATTGAGGCTCCTGAAGCGTATGTAATGGATGAAACACCTTATACCGTAAATATTGATAAGAACGGTGCAGTTGTTGAAATTGAAATTACAAATAAGCTGATTCACGGCAATGTCCAGCTCACGAAGGTGGATAAGGATTATCCGGATCATCATCTCTCCGGAGCAACCTTTGAAGTGTACCAGGGCGACAAGCTTATCGGCACTATGGAAGAACTCGCGGATGGTGTCTATGAGATGGATAATCTCGAATACGGTGAATACTATCTGAAAGAAACAAAGGCTCCGGAAGGTTTCTATCTTGATGAAGGAACCTACACGTTCTTCATCAAAGAAAACGGCAAGACGGTAATTGTTGAAAATGAAGCTGGTCACGGCTTTATCAACAAAGCACAGGTCGGAGATATTCGTATCGAAAAGACCTCTGAGGATGGTGTGCTTAAAGGATTTACCTTCCGCGTTGAAGGTTCCGATATCACCGGAAACGCATTCAGCAAGGAATATGTTACTGACGAGAATGGTCAGATTCATATTACCGGTCTTCGCGTCGGCGATTATGTGATTTCCGAAGTCGGCAATAAGGCAAATGAGAAGTACGAACTTCCTGCGGATATTACGGTTACTGTCCATGAGGGCAAAACCGTTGTCGCAAAGTTCCACAATAAGCTCAAGCCCGTAACCGATATTCCTAAGACCGGCGATTCTACGAATATGCCTCTTTGGGCAACTCTCGCAGGTATCTCTCTTATCGGTGCAGGTGTTGCAGCTTTCTTCACCTTCAGAAAGAAAAAGGAGGGCGGCAAGCATGAACGCTAAAGTAATTATCGGTATCTGCCTTGTGGCATTCATTGTCGCAGGGCTTATCATTCTTCGCTTGAAGAATAGAAAATAAAAAGCAAAGTAAGGGCGGCACCGATAAAAAGGTGTCGCCCGATTTATAAGGAGGACAAAATGGACGACAAAAGAATGATCGGCGATTACACCGTTCTCAACTCCATGTATGTCGGGCATAAGGAAATTGCCATCTGCGAAAATCCTAAGGCTCCAAAGGATGAACGGTATCTCTGCTGCTATATCGAGAATGTTGCTATCTTTGAACGCTATACGGAAGCTCTTGTCAGCGATGATTTTGCGGAGATTGCACAGGTTTACGGTGAGCGTATCGCTTCCGCAGCAGAGGAAATCATCAAAGAAACCGAAAAAGCCAATGAGCAGATCGGAGCAAATACTGAGTTTATGGCTTCTGACTGTATGCCTGTCACATGGGAAGATTCCATTGAGAATAAAGTCGTTGTTATTAAAGGCAATATCTTACGTCCTGAATTTCGCCATGCAAATCATCAGCTTATGCTTTGTACTGGCGGCTTTGGCGCACAGGCTAACGCCAGAGGCCACACATGCTACTGTATATCGCTTTTCGATGGTAGGCAGACATCCTACTACCGTTCCGATGTTCTCGGCGTAATTGAGCCAGAAAAGCTCCCTGAATGGGCAAAGGAAGGTCTTGCCAAAGCAAACGAAATCAGAGAACAGGAAAGAAAACCTCCTAAAGAAAGGGGTGAAGCAAGATGATCGAGTTTGAAAAAAGAGCGATGATAGAAACGGAAGATAAATATACCTTTCGTCAGAGCGCACAGATTTCCGGGCAGACTGGTTTAATCGGCTATCTTAGAGCCGATATGGACACAGACGGTAACGGGTTCTTTGCCAGTTGGAATGACTGGAGACGAGATCTCAAAACAGATGAGTTTAAGACTGAGTTTGATGAGGTTATCAATTCCCTTCGTGAAGAAGGCGACATTCTTCATAACCGCAAGGCTCTTGCAAACTACTGTTATAGCACTCCGCAGAGCAAAATGCAGACCGAACAGGACTATTACGGTGTCCGCGTTGATACCGAGAAATATGCTTATCTTCTTCGATTGAACCCCAATAAGGGAGAATACAATCTTTATTGCTACTGTTATGTGAAAGACTGGCTGGACGGTCACATGAAGGAAGCCGAAAGGGGCATCCGTTTTATTGACAGTCATTACAAGGAGTTGTTTCGTATCCCCGATGGAGGCAAAATCATAATTCATTATTCATGGAATGAGGATCAGGTGCGTACTTGCAGATATATTGATGACTACCATGTGGAGGTCGGAGATAATCTTTATCATATTTGCGAGTTTGCCGAGCGAATGGAACAGAACGGTCATACCTGCGAACCGATACGGGAAAGTCTTCCCGAACAATGTTACAGCCTTCTCCCCGGAAGCAATGATGTAATCATTATCAAACGCAACGAGAAAGGATACTACAAGACCGATATTCCCGTCGCAAGTAAAGAAGACGCGAGGGCTTTGGTCGATGAGTACAACGGCAAGCTTGGCGTAACAAAAGCGCAGGAAGAAGCCATGAAAACGGGTTCAATGTTTGGTTGGAACGTTCCCGGTGCTGATCCTAAGAACTATGACATGGATGGAAAACCTATGAAACCGAAAGACAGAGGTGACGCAAGATGAGCAATTACTGTGTATGCTGCGGCGAGGAAATCCCCGAAGGCAGAATGGTTTGCCCGTCTTGTGAAGCAGATGAAGGAGGTGAACGGAATGGACGACAGACACGTTGTGTGGAGCAACGAGAATCTCGATCTGGAAGACTGGCGGGAGTCGTTAGAAGAACTCTATCCCGGTTATTCGGATAATGAGCTTTATGAGATCATGTGCGATAGCAACGCCGAAAATCTTTGTGATGAGCGCGTAAACCTGAATATCCAGCTTTCTCAGCCTATTCTTGTTGTTGCCGATCTCGGACTGTGGAACGGAAGACGTATGGGATATAAGGAAATTGAAAGCGGAAACATCCGCGACTGCCTTTATTCCAACTATGACTACACCACATGGTATGTGGATAAAAACGGAGACTTCCGTTGTGATGATATTCACCATGACGGAACTAACCACTACCTTTACCGCGTTTATAAAGATAATGTATCGGAGTCTCAAAAGGACCGGCTGAAAGAAAAGCTCTATGAAGGAACAGCAACGAGAGCCGACATTGTTCGGATTACCCGTAGGCTCGGTGATGACATCGGCAAGGTGTACGGTTGGACATTCCCAACGCATCAGAGAGAGCGAGGCGAAGTACGATGAGAGTAAATGCCATGACAGAAAAGTTTGAGGATGTTACCGTTCTTGGGCATCCGATGCTGTTTACCTGTGCGCGAGTGGATAGAGACACCGTACCGAAAGGGCTGTATATGTATGAGGTTCGTCATGACGACGATCAGCAAGGAGATCCTGTTCAAATTGCCAACTGGATCATGGTGAATCACTGGGGAACGCTTATTACGAATAAGCCCATTCGTTTGGAGCCGAGCGAAAGAATCAATAACGCTTACCGCGACATTGCCCCTGAAGAAGACTGGAATTATGAAGGTTCCGTAGCAACCGTAAAGGAATATATGGAAAAGAACCCGCCTGCGGCTCATAAAGAAAAGGAACACGAACCTACAAGATAAGGAGAAGCAATGGATAAAAAGAAAGCCATCTGCGAGTATCTCCGTAAAAATCATGTTGGCAAGGAGAAGGCCATCCATAGTAAAGAGCTTGAAAAGCTGTTTATGCTTGACGGAAGAAATATTCGCCGCAAGATCAGCTCTTTGCGACAGGATGGCTTTCCTATTTGCAGTGACGAAACGGGTTACTATTACGCAGATAATCAGAAAGAAATCAACAATACCGTGTGCAGACTCAATGAGCTTGTAACAAAGGTATCAAACGCCAGAACCGGGCTTTTGTTTGCCTCAATTCTTGGCGAGAACCAAAAGACCATTGAGGTCACTATAAAAGTAAAATAAGGAGGTATTTCCAATGCCGAGCAAATATAGAATGATTGTGGAGTTGGCATCCCAGACTGCAAGGGATATTACCTCCAATGCTGAACGTTATACGGATTTCCTTGTTACGGCGGCAAACAATTATAAATATACCTTTAAGGAACAGTTGCTTATTCACGCGCAGAAGCCGGACGCAACTGCATGTGCGGAAATCGAAATCTGGAACAAATTCGGACGTTGGGTTAATAAGGGAACAAAAGGTATTGCTCTTTTGGTTGACCGAGACATTCCGTATAAGCTTCGTCATGTGTTTGATATTTCCGATACTAATAGCCTTGCGGGTAAGGTGGTAACACTTTGGCAGATGAAGCCGGAATACGAATTTGCAGTATCTGAAAGCCTACAGAATAGTTTTGGTGATGTTGAAGAACCGAAGGATTTTCCGTATTTTCTTATGGATATCACCGGTCATGCAGTAGAGGATAACTTTTCAGATTATCTTTCCGCCTTATCTTCTGTCAAAGGTGGAAGCCTTCTTGAAGAACTGGATGATACCAACCTCGAAGTGTGGCTGAAAGAAATGCTGAAAAACAGCGTTGCTTTTATGACACTTTCCCGTGTAGGTTATGACCCAAGGCAGTATTTTACTCGTGAGGATTTTAGCCGGGTTTATGATTTCAATACGATTGATGTCATTTCTGTTCTCGGCGCAGCAACCAGTGATATTTCCGAAATGATACTCCGGGACATTGGTGAAACGGTAAAAGAACTGGAAAAAGGAGAAAAACAGAGAATTCGCACATTTGCGGATGGGCGAACCTCTGAGTATCATAATAGCAGAAACAATAATACCGAAAGGAGTTTTGAAAATGGAACTGACCTATACACCGCAAGGGGACTATCAGATTCCCGATATGGAAATTCCGGAGAGCCCGAAGGTTGGGAAATATGGAATGCTGCGTCGGACGTTTCTCCGCGAGCACAAAGACGGGATTTACACCGGGATGCTGCTAAACGGAACGCTGAACAGCCATCTGGAAGAAGTGGACGCACAGGCGAACCGAATGATGGACGAGCTGACCGAGCAGATGAAAATCCAGAACGGTGTGACCGAGCAGATGAAAGCGGAAGATCAGATGAAGTGGGTTGGACTGATGAACTCGATCCGTCACTCGGCGGAGGAAGTAGTTCTGAGGGATCTGATTTACGCATAAATCTTCCGACTGTTGAAGAACAGCAGGAAATCATAGCAGAAGCGGAGGCAGAAAAAACCTCCGCTTTTACTATTTCTCAGGAAGATATTGATGCCGTACTGACACGCGGCAGCGGTATTCATGAAGGCAAATACCGCATCTATGAGCAGTATTTGAAAAAGGAATCAGCGGCAAGCAATGTTGATTTCTTAAAGAATGAATACGGAGTTGGCGGCGCTTATCCCGTTGTTTCCGGCAGAAACCTTGATGAGAGTCATGATGCCAAAGGAATAAAAATCAGCAGAGGTAAAATAACCGAACCGGATTCCGAAATACTCCTTAAATGGAACAAGGTTGAAAAGCGTATCGGAGAATTGATTTCGGCTGACCGTTATCTAAGTCAAGCAGAAAAGGATTACTATCCGACTTATCATGCTCAGGTTGAAGCGAGAAATAGAAGATGGGAAATCTCAAAAGAGTTTTCTTCTATCATCCGTGACTACAATGACTTTGTAACGCAGCTTGGTGAAGAAGATAAGAAACTGAATCAGTATTATCTGTCAAGCTGTTGGAACGCTTTCGGCATCGGTGAAAAGAAAATGCACGCTCGTGTAGCGGAAGGAGATTTTATCCTTCCAATGATGCGTGAGGCAATGAACACGATTATTGCTGATAATACACACCTTACAGAGCGTTGTGAAGCTATGCTGGAATCGCTTAACAGTGATATAGCAAAGCCTTTTGAACCGACCTATGACGAACTGAATCCGCCTCCCGAACCCAAAAAGGAATATCGCTATCATTTAGGAGATACCGTATTTCTCGGAACGCATGAGTATGAAATGCTTTCGTTTGATGAAAACGAGGTGGTTCTTTTTGATACCGAGTTTCCGCTTTTCAATAAGACGATAGCTCGTGATGAGTTCGATGAAAAGCTTAAGGAAAATCCGCTTAATGATAAGTTGCTCGAAGTTGTCCCCGATAACACTCAGATGCGGATATCTCTGAACAGCGGTGATGACCTTGTTCATTGGATTTATTTTAATCCCGATGCCGAGGCTGGTGGACAGTATGTATCCGGAAATCTGAGCTTCAATGTGTTTGAAGAACTTGTCGAGGACTATGATATTGCAAATCATTCGGAGAATACAGAGAAGTTTGTTGCCGACCTTGAGGAAATGTCAGATCAGTTCCTTGCAGACATCAATACTCCGTTCTTCATGGAAGCCGAGAACGACTATGAAATGGACTATGACTATATCGAGTTCACCCATGAAAATATCTTAAAGATTCACAAAGATATTCAGGGGTTTGCGGCAGATCGTGAAGCGCAGAGAGCGACCGATGCTTATGAGACGGAATTTGGTGCTGACGGAACCAGAGTGTTCCGTGAAACGGAAAAGCTCCCTGTTTATGATAGAGAAACCGAGATTCTTTACGATGTTCTTGGATATCTCAAGATAGACGATGTGGAGTTTACCTTTGATGAAAACGGTCTTGTTGCGTCCGACTCTATGGACAATGTGTGGCACGGAGCAGAGTTTTACAACTTCCTTGTAGAAGATGCGTTTGTATTTGAAAAAGACGGCAGCGTACTCGGCATCCCTGACGAAGTAATTAAGGATTTTTCAGAGCTTTGTGAACACAATGGCATGGCATTCAGAGATCATTTTGTATCGGAATTTGACGAATACGAAATGGTTAAGAAAGATAATCCGAATGATATCGTTATGTATAAAATCGGCGACTTCTTCGAGATTTACGGAGAGCGTGATACGCAAATTGCGCACGATGTTCTTGAACTCATGCTTACCCGCAAAACTTTCACTAATAAGTCAATCAGCACTCCAATGTGCGGGTTCCCGGTTCATGTGACGGAACAGTACACGCAGAAACTCCTTGATGCCGGTCATAATGTCGTTGCCGTAACGCACGAGCCGGGTGAAAAACTGGAAGTGCGGAGAATAATTGCTTCTGCTAAAGGAATGTCACAGCTTGCCGGAGACCTTGTGGACTTTATCAAGGATTACGACTATTACGACTACGCAGATTCTCTTGAAATTGGTGAGACGGACGAAGATGCTATTCATCGAATTGAAGCAGATTTATCAAACGATGATTCTGTTCGAGGAATCAGAGAAAGTCTAAATCAGTTTTTGGAGAATGAGGATGATCCGGAACGCAGAAATCAGATAAATTCACTGATAGAAAGACTGCCAATAGAAAATCCCGAAGTTTCCCTTGCCCCACCTCCCGTACAGGCTAAAAAAGGCAAGGTAACACCTCATGTTCTTCATCCAGAAATCAACTCTGAATACCGTACGAACTTTAGAATTGAAAACGACGCTATCGGCGTTGGTACACCGCTTGAAAGGTTCTATAATAATGTCCATGCCATTCAACTTCTCAATAAACTGGAAGCTGAGCACAGGTTGGCACAGCCTTATGAGCAGAATGTGTTATCTGAATATGTCGGCTGGGGTGGATTGTCTGAGTTCTTCAAAGAAGATAATCCCCATTACGAAGAATTAAAGGGACTTCTATCTGAGGAAGAATACGAATCTGCAAGAGAATCAACGCTGACCGCTTTCTACACGCCGCCTGTTGTTATCAAAGCGGTGTATAAGGCGCTCGAAAATATGAATTTCAAAACTGGTAATGTCCTTGAACCCTCTTGCGGCATCGGTAACTTCATAGGTCTTGTGCCTGAAAGCATGAGTTCTGCTAAGTTTTATGGAGTGGAAATTGATAGGATTTCAGGGCGAATTGCACAGCAGCTCTATCAAAACTCCAGTATTGCCGTTCAGGGCTTTGAAAACACAAATCTTCCCGACAGTTTCTTCGATGCAGCGGTTGGCAACGTACCGTTCGGTCAGTTCAAGGTTCCTGATAAGAGATACGACAAGCACAATTTCCTTATTCACGATTATTTCTTTGCCAGAACGCTTGATAAGGTGCGCCCCGGAGGTGTGGTGGCATTTATCACTTCTAAGGGAACGCTTGATAAGGAAAACCCGTCAGTACGAAAATATATCGCACAGCGAGCAGATCTTCTCGGCGCAATTCGTCTGCCTAATAACACCTTTAAGGACGCGGCAGGCACAGAAGTAACTTCAGATATAATCTTTCTGCAAAAGCGAGATAGGCTGATAGATATCGAGCCTGAATGGGTACACCTTGCTACCAATGAAAACGGCATCAAGATGAACTCCTATTTTGTAAATAACCCGGAAATGGTTCTCGGTGATATGCAGCTTATCAGCGGCGCTCACGGTATGGAATCGGCCTGTGTTGCTTATGAAGGCTCGGAACTTTCTGACCAGCTCCAGGATGCGATACAGAATATCCATGCGGAGATTTCAGAATATGAGTTTGACGAACTCGAAGCTGACGAAGAAGATCTCTCTATTCCGGCTGACCCTGATGTAAGAAACTTCAGCTTTACCGTTGTTGACGGAAAAATCTATTACCGTGAAAACAGCCGCATGAATCCCGTTGATGTTTCTGCAACGGCGGAGAGTCGAATAAAGGGTATGATTGCTATTCGTGATTGTGTGCGAACACTAATCGAATATCAGACAGAAGATTACCCGGAAGCCGATATTAAGGCGGAACAGGATAAACTGAATGACCTCTACGACACTTTCGGCAAGAAATACGGCATGATAAATGCGAGAGCCAATAACTCAGCATTTAGCTCGGATAGTTCTTACTGTTTGCTTTCATCTTTGGAAGTTCTAAACGATGAAGGAGAGTTTGTTCGCAAAGCAGACATGTTCTCAAAGAGAACTATCAAGCAGAAAGTTAAGGTAGAATCCGTTGATACCGCTTCCGAAGCGTACGCATTATCTCTTGCTGAAAAAGCAAAAATAGATATGCCGTATATGATGGAGCTGACAGGAAAAACTGAGCAAGAACTATTTGAGGACTTAAAAGGTGTTATCTTCTTAAATCCCATGCACACGAGCGAAGATGACGGGCGTCCGCAATACCTTCCTGCTGATGAATACCTTTCCGGAAATGTAAGAGAAAAACTTGCTATTGCCAAGCGAAGCGCAGAGCTTTATTCCGAAGATTACGGAGAGAATGTTCGTGCTCTTGAGGCAGTACAGCCTGTTGATCTAACTGCAAGTGAAATCTCCGTAAGACTTGGTGCGACTTGGCTTCCACCGGAAATTATCGAAGACTTTATGTTTGAACTGTTCAGTACACCGAGATACTGCCAATGGAATATTCATGTTCATTATGCACAGTTTACCGGCGAGTGGAACGTAGAAGGTAAATCCTACGACCGTGGAAATGTCAAAGCGTACAACACTTATGGCACTTCGAGAATAAACGGCTATAAAATCATGGAGGAAACGCTGAACCTTAAAGATGTCCGCATCTTCGATTATGTTGAGGACGAGAACGGAAAAAAGACCGCTATACTCAACAAGAAAGAAACGGCTATTGCACAGGGCAAGCAGGAACTCATTAAGCAGGCGTTTGCAGATTGGATCTGGAGTGATCCGGAGC
>ENA-ORRN01001386-ORRN01001386.1-human-gut-metagenome-genome-assembly--contig:-NODE-1386-length-16941-cov-7.046370_pt1 | contig 16941 bp, 7 predicted proteins | sample MGYA00242174_ERZ509132 | MGnify/ENA primary metagenome ERZ509132 (study PRJEB26280, sample SAMEA2338671) | human gut metagenome | biome: human gut; feature: human-associated habitat; material: faeces... | reverse complement strand
AGCCGGGAGATTATCAAATTGCGCTGTGCCGTCCGCGCCCGTGGTCTGTGTCGCTACAACTGCGCCGGAAGCGTTCATCAGCTCAAACGTCGCGCCCGAAAGCATTGCGCCATTGTCCGCACTGATTTTGCTCACGCGGACAGCGCCATACGGCTGTTCAAACTCGATGCGCACTTCCTTCAGTTTGGCAGGCAGACCGTACTGCGGAATGATGACCTTCTGGATATCCGCGTTTGGAATACCGATTAAAAAAGCCGCTTCCTCGTCTTGCGAAGAAACGGACTGCGCGGCAATCGAGAAGGTGCTTTGAGTGGAAGTGACGGAAATCGTGTCGCCGCTGTGCAGATAGTAATACTCGCCGTCCGAACCGGCGCTGTTGCCGGTCAGATTGCCGACGCTGCGGCTGATGCGAATCAGATCCGCGTCCGTCGTCAAGGTCACCGTGCCGACGTAGCTGCCATTCTGCATACGCACCGATTTGTTGCTGATGCCGATATCGCCGGTGATGCCGGAACGCCGAATCGCGCAGGAAGCCAGCCAGCGCGCATATTCCAGATAATCCGCAGGCGCTTGACCGGATGCGCGGTAGAACTCATCCATCCGCCAGTAATCGCGCACATACCAATCGCCCTCAAGCTGCTTGACCACCTCACGGATGGCGAACTGCCCGGCGACGCGCGACCACACGTCGCTGTCCTCGTAACCGGTATCTACGATCATGTACGGGTAAGTGTGCCGCAACACCCAGCCGATGGCGTGCATGGTGCGGCTGCTGTAAATATCGCCGGAATAGCCCGGCTTGACCGCGTAGCCGTCCAGATACTGGATCTGATAAGTATAGGTGGCGTTATAATCGTCGCTGGCAAAAATTTGCCGGAAGGTTCCGTCGTCATAAGTATAGATGATATAATCGATGATGCCGCCGCTTCCGCCGGTGGGGAGGGACAGCAGAATATCTCGTTTGTCCTTGCCGGTCAGGCTGACCAGCGCAATGGGCGTGCTGGAAGAGACGTTGCTCTTGAGCTTCTTCACCAGGGCCGTATAGTGGTTCTTGACGGTGGTCAAGTCCGTGTTGCCGTTGATGTCCTCCGTTCCAGTGTAGAGCAACACCTTCTTCGGGTTCTCGCGCACCACGCCTTTACCCTTGTTGGAGAACGCGGCGTCCACGAATTTGCCGACGGTTGCAATGTTGCCGCCGTAGCCCCACCATGAACCGCGGTTCTTCACGTTCTGGTTCTGGAGCAGTTCGTTCCATTCGCCGTTCTTCACCATCTCGTCGCCGAAGAAGAGAACGTCGGTCGATTTGATGGGCAGCACGCTGAAATAAGTGGCACGCATGCCGTGCGCACCGCCGAGGCCGGCCGTGTTCTGAAGTTTTTCAGTGTTGGCAGGATAAGAAGAGGGGAGACCAACGTAATCCTTGATGGCATCCACCCAGAGTTTGTAGCCGTAGGCTTCGAGGTGGAGGTTGTCGAGCGAATAAGGCGCCCCTTTGAGGATGCCGCCCATCTTCGAATAGAGGTCCACGTAGGTCGTGTTCTCGTTCTTGGCGGCGATGGCCTTGATCAGTTCGTTCGTTGCCTGAATGGTCTTCGGGCTTTTGTACGCCTGGTCTCTTGCAGGGAGGATGCTCTGCAAATAAATTTGCGTGTTGGGACTTTCGCGTCGGATGATGTCCACCGTTTTCGCGATGTTGTCGGCGATGGATTGTTCCGTGCAGTTAGTTCCCAAGTCGTTCGTACCGATTTTGATAAACACCTTAGCAGGCTTGAAGCGCACCCAACTTTCAACGTTGGCAAGCACTTCATAACTGTAGCCGCCGGAGTTTCCGCGGTTGACGATGCGTGGGTCGTTGCCAAAAGCTTCAGCCCACACGTGCATGTCGGTGATGGAGTTGCCGGCAAAGACAATGGCGTCCTTCGGCAGTTTCATCACCTTCCACGAGTCGTAGCGATGCAGTCTGAAAGCATCATCAGCATGCGCCACCTGCAGCATGGAAAACAGCATGACTGCAGCGAGGAGTAGGTTTTTGATTTTCATTTTCATTTAATTAATAATAGGTTTGTAGTTAATGTTGGATCGTAGGTTTTGTAGGCCCGTGGCCATTTAAAAGGTTTAGACATAAGGGGCGTACATGCAACTGGCTGATGTCTTAATAATCAGAATTGCCAATTACGCCTAACACTGAATTGCAAAAATACAAATATTTTTCAGCTCTCGCCACTCCCGCGCTTAATTATTTCACAGTAAGCAAGTTGAAAAGCAATTTTAAAAGCCGCTCCGCCCTGGGTGGCGCGGCATTCTGCTGCCGCCATCTTGTAATTAATTCGTACATTCGTTTTTTCATCTGCAAGCGAGCAACTCCCTGCCGCGAAGAGCGGGCGCGGCCCGACAAGAATACCAACTTAACATCCCTTTCTCATGGACAAACAGCCCTCGGAATAACGCTACTGCTGCATGACTGCCATACATGGCTGCGCCACTTTCGTTTTAATACTTTTGCTTCATTTTAATACACCATTAAAATGAAGCAAAAGCATTTAAATATTCTGGTGTAATCAGGGGGCGGGGCATTAGGTAGGGTGTTCAAAATTCAAAAAAAATCTTTGCGTTTTTTTGCTAAATTACAAGGTGCGACGAATCTCTGGGGCGAAGCACTGTAGCTCACTTTGCTCGCAAAGTGAGGGGGACGAATATTGTGGCGGCCAAGCACGAGCTGAAAATCCAACAAAGTCATGCTCCAGAGCTTTGGTCATGTTCGCTACGTGTTCGTGGCCCTTACTTTGCAGCAAAGTGAGCTACAATGCTGGCGCCGCAACAGACGATTGCGTGGGCCAGTGCAAATCTCCGCTGCGAGGGCGCTACCGCTAACCTTTGATACTTCAATTTTGAACGCCCAACCTGAAAAGGGCAGCACCTCCGCCCTCGCCATGCAATTTGCTCTAAAAAAATCTGCGCGATTTTTGGGCCAAAATGGCATGACGGTTGCGGCCATGTTCCTCGTCCCATTTATCTTGGCCTTGTATGTCGTATGTCCCCTTCTGAGATGTTAGGGAACTTATGGGGCTGGGAATATTTGCAGTTGGTCAGTCAGTCTTTGGTTGAAATCTGATGGGGAGCGTGAACCACACCGGAACAGGATGGCCTTGTTGGCGTGCAGGCGTGAAAAGATGCAGTTTCCTGACAACATCAATGGCTGCCTGGTCGCATTCTTTGGAAAGGCCTTTCTTGATAACGACTTTACCGACTGAGCCGTCTATTTCTATACGGAAGCGAAGCACAACAGTTCCTTGAACTTCTCCTTCTTGAGTGCTGCGCGGCAAAATCAAATTTTCTGAAATGAATCTCAATAGCGCAGACTCGCCACCAGGATAAGCGGCCTGTATTTCAACGATGCTGTTGTCCATAACCTCTTCTTCCTTGCGTATTGGCTGCTCTTCCTTTTTCCTTGTTTCTGCTTCAAATTCTGAAAGGCATGCACTAAAGCCAGCCAGGCTCAGTTTGAAGGATTCCTTTTTGCCTAAGGCTTTGTCGAAATAGTCGAAGGTGACATAATCAGCCTTTTTTAATTCCTCGCCAGAGTAGGAGGCGTAAAAGAAACTGGAAAAGCCTTGGGAATCAATTTCTCCGTCGTCGCCCATACCTCGATAATAAATCGCGGCTGAAACCATTTTCTCTTTGGAAAAGCCTGATTGCATGAGTCGTGTGGAGATTCTTCGTTCCGAGCTTGGAATCCTGCCGTTATTGTGCATAATGGCATCCCTATATATATTTAGGTAGTTTGGCCCTTTATATTCTCTGATCACTTTTAATGTTTTGCCCGTTGGATAAAAAACGGCATCCAACTGGCCCTTAGTAGTATAGTGGCCAGGAATAAATTCCGTTTCCTGAGTATAATAGTTTTTCTCAGGTATCAGTCTCCAAAATCCTTGCGAAAATCCAATGCCGGCAAAAGCCAGGGCCAGCAACAAAGTCAGTAAGCGTTTCATCATGATAAAGGTTTAATTTTGGGGTTTTACTCTGCAAATATACCCCCTCATAGTGCAGCCTATCTTCATTATGCAGAAAAAATGAAGATACTGCATAAGAATATCTTGGCGATTGGGGAAAAAGCATTAAATTTACGTCATAATTACCCTTGAATTTCTTATGCCGACAAACAAAAATGCCCAGCTTCGTTACCAGATTCTCGACCGCTGTTTCAGTGATTTACATCGTAAATACACCATTGAGGATCTCCTGCGGCTGGTCAACGAAAAACTTTTCGCCATCAACGGTTCCAGCGTGAGTCTGCGCCAGATACGCGACGACATCCGCTACATGAAAGACCCCGACGCCCTGAATGCCCCCATTGAGGCCGTTCCCATCTCTGGGAGAAAGAGCTACTACCGTTATGCCGACCCCCATTTCTCCATCTTCAACAATGCGCTCTCTGTTGAAGAGATGGTGGCCCTGCAGTCGGTCATCAGCGCCATGAACCGCTTTCGCGGCATTTTGGGAAATGCCTGGCTGGAAGATGTCATTTCCAACCTCGAATGTCGCTTCGGCATCAAGCCCAATACAGAGGGAGTGGTTTCTTTTGAGCAAAATGAGCGCCTCAAGGGAATAGACCTTTTGGGACGTCTCATTGACGCCGCGCTCCATCATCAGCCGTTGGAGGTGACCTATCAGCCCTTCTTCGGCGGCGAGTCGTGTTCCGTTGTCCATCCCTACCACCTCAAGCAGTTTAATCAGCGTTGGTTTCTCATCGGCCTGCAGCAGACGTCATGCGGCAGGCAGCTCACCAACCAGGCCCTCGACCGCATGGTCAAGGTCGTCCCCTCTGATGTGCCCTTCGTTCCCAACGAGACCATCAACTTCGCTACTTATTTCCGCGATGTCGTCGGTGTCACCATTCCCGAAGACCATCCGCAGCCCGAAGAAGTCATCTTGCGTTTCGATGAGGCCCGTTTCCCCTACGTGGTCAACAAGCCCATCCATGCTTCGCAGTCGTTGTACGCCTCGTTGCCGAATGCCATCCGCCTCTTCCTCCGCCCCAACAAGGAGCTCGAGGCCCGCATCCTCTCCTACGGCCCACAGGTGGAGGTCATCGCCCCCTCGTGGTTCAGAGCGCAGATTTCGCAGAAACTGGCCGCTGCCGTCCGCCAATATGCTGGGGAGGACATCACGCCCTGCCTTTCAGGGGCTAAGTAATGGTAATGGCAGGGAAGTCAGTGTTCAGGTCTCGCGTGGGCCACAAACAAAGGGGCAAACATACGTCGGCCCGTTCAGTTTTATATCTTATCCTATACTCTATCCTATATGAACAAACAGCAACTTGCCAACCGCATCTGGGCTTCGGCCAACAGCATGCGCAGCAAAATCGCCGCCAACGAATATAAAGACTATATCCTCGGTCTCATCTTCTATAAGTTTATCTCCGACACCGAGGTGAAATACTTCACCCAGGACTGTGGCTGGCAGGAAGAAGAACTCGTGGACCTCGTGGAAGACTACAAAGATGACGACATGAAAAAGGCCATCGAGGAATGCCAAAACAAAATCGGCTTCTTCATCACCTATGAACACCTCTTCTCCACCTGGCTCGTGAAAGATGCCAACTTCGATGTTGCCACGCTGAGCGCGGCATTGGGCAATTTCGACCGCCTTCTGAATCCCAACTTTGCCTCCGTCTATGGCGGCATCTTCAAAACCTTGCGTGAAGGTCTCAGCAAGCTCGGCGACAACCCCGCTGCGCAGACCAAAGCCCTCCGGAAACTCATCGATCTCATCAAGGACATCCCCACCGACGGCACCCAGGACTACGACGTACTCGGCTATGTCTATGAATTTCTCATCAGCAATTTCGCCGCCAGTGCAGGCAAGAAGGCAGGCGAATTTTATACGCCGCACGAGGTGGCTATGGTCATGTCGGAAATCGTGGCCGAACACCACAAAGACAAAACAGAGCTCGAAATCTACGACCCTACCTCAGGGTCGGGTTCGTTGCTCATCACCATTGGTAAGGCCGTCAGCAAGCACATCGCTGGTCGAAACAAAGTGAAATACTACGCCCAGGAACTCATCGAGAGCACCTACAACCTCACCCGCATGAACCTCGTCATGCGCGGCATCATCCCCGACAATATCAAGGCCCGCTGCGCCGACTCTCTTGACGAAGACTGGCCGCTCGAAGAAAAAGACAACGACATCGCCAAGCCGCTCGCCGTCGACGCCGTGGTCAGCAATCCGCCTTATTCGCAGCACTGGGATCCCAAGGACAAGGAAACTGATGTTCGCTTTGCCCAGTATGGTCTCGCGCCGAAAACGAAGGCCGACTATGCCTTCCTCCTCCACGAGCTCCATCATCTCAAGCCCGATGGCATCCTCACCATCGTCCTTCCCCACGGCGTGCTCTTCCGTGGTAAGGCCCCACGCCTTTGTGCGCCCGACGGCACTCTCCTGCCTGCCGACGAGCGTGAAGATGGACAGGCTGAAGGACAGATTCGCGCCCAACTCATTGAGAAAAACAACATCGACGCCATCATCGGCCTGCCGCCCAACATCTTCTTCGGAACGGGCATCCCCACGCTCATCATGGTCTTGAAGAAAAACCGCGGTGATGAGGGCATTCTCATCATCGATGCCAGCAAGGGTTTTGTCAAAGAGGGCAAGCAAAACCGCCTCCGTGCCTGCGACATCAAGAAAATCGCCGACACCTATCGCGAACGCCGTACAGAGGTGGGCTATTCTCGCGAAGTGAGTCGCAACGAAATCCGCCGCAACGAATACAACCTCAATATTCCGCGCTACGTTGACAGCAGCGACCCCGTCGAGCATTACGACATCTACAGCACCATGTTTGGCGGCATCCCTGAGAGCGAAATCAACGACCTCGCGCCCTATTGGCAGGCCTTTCCTTCGCTCCGTCGGGAACTCTTCGCCTCGTGTGCCGACCGCCCTTATGCCGATCTCCGCGCCGACGACATCGCCGCTACCATCCGTGCCAATGCCGATGTCGTGCGCTTCAAGACCGCCTTCGTCGAGGCCTTTGCCGGCTTCGACGAGATGCTCCGCCAGCGCCTCATTTGCCATGTAGAGACGGTGCGCGAACTTGAGGAAACGGACATCATCTCTGAAGACATCTTCCGCCGCATCGCCCCACTGCCGCTTGTCGACCGCTATGCCGCCTACCAAATCTTTGCCGACCATTGGGGCGGCATCATTGGCGACATCGAAGTCCTGCAAACCGATGGCTTCGTGGCCTGCAACCAGCTCATCCACGAAACCGACGATGGCAAGGAGGAAGTGTGCGACGTGGGCGAGAAAGGGCGCATCATGCCTTTCCCCCTCATCCAGACTGTCTATTTCCAGGCGCAGCTTGATGTTCTGCAGGCGCTCACCAACCGCATTGTGGACATCAACACCAAGGTGGAGGCCATCAAAGACGAGTTCACAGAAGAAGAGCAGGAGACTTATTTCGACAGCGAAAAGGAGGGCGTGCTCGACAAGAAGCGCATCACGGCCGATGCCAAATCAGGTTTAGACATTGAACTTTCCACCAGATTGAAGCTCCAGCGCCTCGTTGCCCTCTGGGACGAGCAGACCAAAAAGCGTCGAAAGGTGCTGAAGGATACGCTTGCCCTGCAAAAGCTCACGCGCGAGAAAATCCAGCACCTCGACATGAACGAAATCAACCGCTTGCTCTATCTTAAATGGATTCAACCTGTCACCTCAGCCATCTTGGCCATGCCCGATGCCGTCGTTGACGAACTGGCAGCCGCCGTGCGCCACCTCGCGGAGAAATATGCCCTCACTTACTGCGACATCGAGCGCGAACTTGCCGAATCGCAGCAGGCGCTCGCTGGTCTCGTCGACGAACTTTCGGGCGACGACTTTGCCATCGAAGGACTTAAAGCCCTCGTGGAACGTCGCTGAAATCTAACTGCAATTTGATTTTTTAACAACATGCTCTGGCATGAATAGGATTTGAAGGTATGAATAAACCGACGATTAGATTTAAGGGATTTGAGGGGGAGTGGAAGGATTCAATGCTTAGTGATTTTTCTTATTCAATTTGCTCTGGTAGAGATACTGCTCATAAAGGCATATATCCATTATATGGTTCTACTGGAATCATAGGAACTACAAATAAACCTTCCTATAATGGGGCGATGCTTCTTGTTGCAAGAGTTGGGGCTAATGCAGGAAAATTGCAAATCATAAATGAAGAATGTGGCGTTTCAGATAATACGCTTATCATTAAGCCTAATGGAAATATTTCTGTTAGTTGGCTGTATTACTATTTAGTGCATTGCAATCTGAACCATCTTGTTTATGGTTCCGGCCAACCTCTTATAACTGGGTACATGCTTAAAAGAATACCCATTTTATTGGGAAGTAAAAAAGAATGTGATGAAATCGCCTCCTACTTCACCTCTCTCGATGCCCAAATCGCCGCCTCCACCTCCCGCCTTTCTTCTTTAAAACAAATCAAGGCGGCCAGCCTGCTGAATATGTTCCCACAGAAAGGAGAGATGGTGCCGCGCGTTAGATTTAAGGGATTTCAGGGGGAGTGGAAGGAGATTAAATTGGGGGAGATTTTTTCGGTTGAAATAGGTGAATTTGTCATTAAGACGAAGCAGAAAAATAATGCTCCTTACCCTGTTTACAATGGAGGTGTATCGAATACAGGATTTTATGATTGTTACAATCAAGAAGGCCCCAAAATAATTGTAAGTGCACGTGGAGCGAATGCGGGATATGTAAATTACTGTACAACAGATTTCTGGGCTGGAAATAGTTGCTATTCGATAGGAGCAAAAAATAATGATGAATTAAAATTCTTCTTTTATTTTCTAAAGCGGTTCCAAGAAATATATATGAAGAATCAATATTCAGCAAGTATTCCTAGCATATCAAAACAGCAAATATTGCGTACAAATTTAATTTATCCCTCCCTCCCCGAGCAGCGAGCCATCGCCTCTTACTTCACCGCCCTCGACGCCCAAATCACCCTTCAACGCGAGCGCCTTGAAAAACTGAAACAAATCAAGGCCGCTTGCCTCGAAAAGATGTTCGTTTGAAAATACATGCGACAATGATGCCTGGGCGCTTTCGTCTCTCAGGTATTCTTGCAGCGGGGCATAGTGTTCAAGTATAGTTCCGTTTTTCTAACGGAGTACGCTCTAATTTTGCAGGATTTTCCAGAATAAAGAAATATCATGAAACATTACACAATACCGATTTTGCCGCTTACGTACGACTTGGAAACCATTGATGTGCTGAAACAACTCAATCGTTCCAATCGGAAGTTGGCAGAATTGAGAGGCGTTGCTCAAACAATTCCGAACGAAGCCATTCTCATCAATACGCTTGCCCTTCAGGAAGCGAAGGACAGTAGTGAGGTAGAGAATATCATAACAACTCAGGACGACCTCTTCAAGGCCGACTTGAATATGAGCCAAAATGTTGGCAGGCTGGCCGAAAAGGAAGTCTTAAACTATCGGGAAGCGCTTTTGGCCGGTTTCCAAGAGGTCAGAGAAAAAGGCATATTGTCTCTTAACACAATTAAGAATATTCAAAGCCATCTGGAACACAATAATGCCGGATTTAGGTCTGTTCCCGGAACGGCCTTGAAGCGCAACGATGGTGTAACGGTCTATACGCCCCCTCAAGACCCAGAGGAGATAAACCGCCTTATGTGCAACTTGGAGAATTTCATAAATGACGACAAACTGAGTTCGCTCGACCCTCTTATCAAAATGGCCATCATCCACCATCAGTTTGAGAGCATTCATCCTTTCTATGATGGCAACGGACGTACGGGGCGCATCGTGCTGATTTTGTATCTTGTCATTGCCGATCTCCTTGACCTGCCCGTTTTGTATCTCAGCCGTTTTATCACACACAACAAGACTGAGTATTATCGTTTGCTGCAAGCCATCCGTGATGAGGAAGGAAACAATCGGGAGGAGTGGATCAAATGGACGCTCTTTATCCTGCAAGGCGTTGAGCAAACTGCAACTGAGACCATCGCCCTGGTTAAAGGTATTTCCAAACTGATGGCGGATTATAAAGTGATCTTGCGGCCCTTGTTTGGAAAACTCTACAAGCACGAGTTGCTCAACAATCTGTTCTTTCATCCCTATACAAAGATAGAGTTCGTGGAGCGGGATTTGATGGTTCAGCGCAAAACAGCGGCAAAGTATTTGGATAAGATAGTTGGTGTCGGTTTGCTCCAAAAGGTGAAAATGGGAACATCAAATTATTATATCAACACCCGCTTGATGAATTTGCTGGCCAACGTAAATGCACCCGAAACCGCCATATCGGGTATATAACGTCCGCTATATGTACCCGAAATCGCCATTTCGGGTACATAGCAACCTGTAAATGTACCCGAAACCGCCATTTCGGGTACATAGCAACCGCTCTGGTTGTCTCCAAATATGTAACACACCTTCAAAAAACAATCTATCGCCATGTCTGTCAATGTTTCCATACGGCCCTTTACCAAAGAGGCCGACTTCGAAAAAGCCTTTGTAGAACTCCTTCAGCAACACGGGTGGGAGGACAACGTGATGCTGTACCCCTCGGAGGAAGACCTCGTCAAAAACTGGGCCGCCATTCTCTATAACAACAACCGCGACATCAACCGCCTGGGCGACTTCCCCCTCACCGACTCAGAGATGCAGCAAATCATCACCAAAGTTGATGCCCTGAGAAATCCCTATGAGACCAACCAGTTTATCAACGGGCAATACGTCTCCATCTTGCGCGACAACGAAAACGACAAAATCAATTTCGGAAAGGAAGTCTATCTCAAGATATTTGATGCCAACGAGGTGCGCGCCGGCCAGAGCGTCTATCAGATTGCGCGTCAGCCGCGTTTCAAAACCGTTAATCCCCTGGCTTCAAATCGGCGCGGCGACGTGATGCTGCTCATCAACGGCATCCCCGTGTTCCATATTGAGCTCAAGCGCAGCGGCGTCGACGTCAGTCAGGCCGTCTACCAAATCAAGCGCTATGCCCACCGGGGAATCTTTTCCCACGGCATTTTCTCGCTCGTGCAAATCTTCGTGGCCATGACGCCCGAGAAAACCCTCTATTTCGCCAACCCAGGGGCCGAGGAGAATTTCTTGCCGAGTTTCCGTTTCCATTGGGCCGACTTCAACAACGAGGAGGTTTTCGATTGGCAGGCCATCTGCCGCACCCTTCTTTCCGTCCCCCTCGCCCACCACATGGTGGGCTATTACACCATTGCCGACGACAGAGACGGGACGCTCAAGGTGTTGCGTAGCTACCAGTATTTCGCCACCACCAAAATCTGTGAGCGCGTGAAGAAAACCAACTGGGACGAGCATGCTCATCGCGGCGGTTTCGTTTGGCACACCACGGGGTCGGGCAAGACGATGACCTCCTTCAAGGCCGCCCAGCTCATTGCTCGCCTGCATTATGCCGACAAGGTGGTGTTTCTTCTCGACCGCATCGAACTCAGCGTGCAGTCGGTCGACGAATATCGCGGTTTTGCCAACGCCGACGACAATGTGCTCGACACCGACGACACCCACAACCTCCTTCAGGTGCTTGAGAGCGACGCCCCCAGCGATTGTCTCATCGTGACTTCCATCCAGAAAATGAGCCGCGTGAACAACAAACACGGCGTGCCGCAGTCTGTGCTTGAGAAAATCAATCGCAAGCGCGTGGTGTTCATCATTGACGAATGCCACCGCAGCGTTGCCGGCACTGGCGGCGAGAGCGGTAGCGGCATGCTCCAGTCCGTGAAGAACACATTTCCGCGGGCCTTGCTCTTCGGCTTCACTGGCACCCCCATCTTCCCTGAAAACGCCCGTGGCGAGTTGACAACGGGAGTGATTTTCGGCGATATGCTCCATAAATACACCCTCGCCGATGCCATCCCCGATGGCAATGTGCTCGGATTCGACCTCTACCGCGTTGACACCTTCGCCCAGAGGGAAATCCGCGAGGCCGTGGCCTTGCGGGCCGTTGGTGCCAACTCGTTTGAGGAAATCAAAGATTGCAAGGAAAAGCTGGAGGAATACAACCGATGGATGAACGATAAGGAAATGATCAGCGTGGAAGATGAGGCCAAGAGCCTTTACTACTCCGAAGACCACCACCTGGCTGTTGTGCAGAAAATCGTGGAGGAACGGCCCCAGCTCAGCCGCAACGGCAAGTTTCATGCCATCCTCGCCACAAAAAACATTGCCAAGGCCATTGAATACTACCGGCTCTTCAAAAAGAAATATCCAGAATACAACGTCGCGGCCATTTTCGACGACAACATCGACAATAATGACGGCGCTGGATATAAGGAAGATGCCATTCTCGAAATGCTCGACGACTATAACCACCGCTTTGGCACCGCCTTCCGACAGTCGCTCTACGCCCACTATAAAAAAGACGTGGCCAAACGCCTCGCCCACAAAATGCCCTATCAGCAACTCAAACGCAATCAGCAACTCGACCTCCTCATCGTTGTGACACAGATGCTGACGGGCTACGACTCAAAGTGGGTCAACACCCTCTATGTCGACAAGCTCCTGCAATATGTCGACGTCATCCAGGCCTTCTCCCGCACTAACCGTCTCTTCGGCCGCGAGAAGCCTTTCGGCATCATCAAATATTTCACACGCCCCGAGCGCATGAAGAAAAACATCGATGAGGCCCTCGCCCTTTATGTCAACCAGCCGCTCTCAATCTTTGTCGACAAACTTGAGGCCAACCTCGAACATCTAAACGAACAATTCCAGGTCATCGAACCGCTTTTCATCGCCGAAAACATTGAATCCTTCGCCAGCCTTCCGAAGTCGGAGGTCTCCAGGCAAAAGTTTGCCAAGGAATTTTGCACCATGAATCGATGTCTGGAGGCTGCAAAGATGCAGGGCTTCCTGTGGGATAAGCTCGAATATGAGTTTCGCCACGCTTCGGGATGGACAAAAGTGCGGCTCAGCTTCGACGAACAGACCTACAAGGTGCTCCTGCAACGCTATCGCGAACTCTTCGAGCATGGAGGGCATGGTGGGGAGCCTAAAGAACCTTACGAGATTGACACTGACCTCACCGAAAGAGGGGCGGGAACCATCGACGCCGAATACATCAACGACCGCTTCATCCGTTTCATCAAAAAACTCTATACCACCGGGCCGGGCAGCGACCTCGTTAAGGCTGCCGAGCGTGACCTCCACACGGCTTTCGCTTCCCTCTCGCAGCGCGAACAGCGAACGGCCATGAGCATTCTGCACGACATCGAGAGCGGTGACCTCCACCCGATGAAGGACTACACCATCTACGACTACATTGCCGACTATCAGCAGCGCGAATGCGACCAGCAGGTCTACACCCTGGCTGAAGAGACAGGACTCGACCGCGAGGCGCTGAAGACACTTGTTGGCAAGGACGTCAATAGCCAAAATATCAACGAGCATGGCCGTTTCGACAACTTGATTGCCAGCGTAGACAAAAAACTGGCCACGGCCTTCCTTAAGAAGGTGCTGGGAAGAGACATCAGGAGCCGCTTCATCGTGTCGAACATCAGCAGCCTTGTACGCCGCTTCGTTCTCAGTCCAGCCGATCGCGAAAAAATTGTTTTCGCGGCCCAAAACGAAAACTATTTCTTCAACGATGAGCAACCGGAAGACATCCCCGAGACGCCAGAACCAGAAACTACGGCAGCGTCTGAATCCTCAGAACAGAAGACCGACAATCAGCTATCGTTTGAAGAAATGAAGGAAAACCTGCGCCAGCTTGTCAAATGCGACTTGCGCCGCGTGAATGGCATGCCGCTGACCGAGCAGGTGGTCGATGCTTTCTTCCACATCTTGACGCTGCACACCATTGCCAGCGTTGACGGGGTGGGGCTTGACATCTACAAGGCCATCGATGAACTTTTCGGGCGCCGCCGCGTGAATTTCATTGACAAGCACGTCCATTCTGGAAATCTCTCGGTGAAGTTTGAAGTGTTTCTGAAGAAGCTCTACTACATGCTTCACGGAAAGGAATTGCAGCCTTCGGAGGAGGGCCGCCCCGTGACGCTCATCACCTGCATTTTCGCCTTCGACTGTCTCCGCCGCCTGCGAGGAAGCTCGCAGCCAACCGAGCGCCGTTTAGCAACCTACCTCGACATCATCCGTAACAACCGCAACACGGATGAAGGCAACGGGGCACATGCCTCTTACCTTCTGACAGAGGAACAGCTCGACAGCAACATCAAGGCGTTTGCCACTCTCTATCTCTATGTGACAGGCATGTGCTACGATGCTCTGAAGGATAAATATGATTTATAAATAGGAGGGTAGGAGAGAAATGACAGGGCATAGTTTTGCCATTTCAGGTAGGACGTTCAAAATCCAGAAGACTTCAAGGTTGGTAGAGAGGCCCCTATCCTGGAATATGAGCGCCTTTCAGGGGCAGCGGCACCGCAATAGCCATGCTATTTGACCAAAAACCGCGCAGAGGTTTTTCTGGATTTCAGCCGCCCCGCCCTTCATCCCCACACCGCCATTTTGCCAACCAGACAAAGATAAAAAATGTAATAATGGGGGAGGTTTAGTGAAAATGTAAGTAATTTTAGCTGATTATTGACATAATGTCGTATCTTTGCTTTTGGAGCTTTCAAAAGTAAAGATACGACATTATGATATACGACATTAAGCAAATTAAGGAATTCTACGCAAGCTATCAGGAGAAAGTGGGACGGGTGCGGGCATTGCTCGCCCGTCCGCTCACGTATGCCGAGAAAGTGCTGCTGGCACACGAACAGCCGCAGGAACAGGGATATGACCATCGGCGCGGCGCGGACTATGCCCTCTATCATCCCAACCGCGTGTGTATGCAGGACGCCACGGCCCAAATGGCCATCCTCCAGTTTATGAACGCAGGGAAGACGCAGACGGCGGTGCCGAGCACTGTTCATTGCGACCACCTCATCAGGGCACAGCGCGGCGCGGTCAACGACCTGGCGGCGGCGCGGGAGACCAATGCTGAGGTCTATACCTTCTTGCAGTCGGCTGCCAAGCGTTTCGGCATGGGCTTCTGGCCCGCCGGCGCGGGCATCATCCATCAGGTGGTGCTCGAAAACTATGCTTTCCCGGGCGGCATGATGGTGGGAACGGACTCCCATACGCCCAATGCGGGCGGACTGGGCATGGCGGCCATCGGCGTCGGCGGCGCTGATGCCGTCGACGTGATGGTGGGGGCGCCGTGGGAACTGAAAGTGCCGAAGCTCATCGGCGTGAAACTCCTCGGACAACTCTCGGGATGGGCCTCCCCCAAGGATGTCATCCTCTATCTGGCAGGACGCCTCACGACGAAGGGGGCCACGAATGCCATCATTGAATATTACGGGCCAGGGGCTGCCACGTTGCCTGCAACGGGTAAGGCCACCATTTGCAATATGGGTGCCGAGGTGGGCGCCACCACTTCCATGTTCCCCTACGACGCGCAGATGGAGGCTTATCTCCAGCGCACAGGGCGCGGCGAGGTGGCCGATATGGCCAACGCCGTGGCCGCCGACCTCAGAGCCGATGCGGAGGTGGAAGCCGCGCCGGAGAAATTTTTCGACGCATGTATCACCATCAACCTCGACGAACTCACCCCGTATGTCAACGGTCCCTTCACGCCCGATGCGGCGTGTCAGGTCTCGGAGATGCCTGCCAAGGTCGTGCGCGAAGAGTTGCCAGAGAACATCGACGTTTGTCTCATCGGTTCCTGCACCAATTCCTCCTACCAGGACCTTGCGCGTGCCGCTTCGGTCGTTGAGGCCATGCAGGAGGCCGGCCATTCGCTGAAATCGCAGTTGATTGTCTGCCCGGGTTCCGAACTGGTGCGTGCCACGGCGGAGCGTGATGGCATTCTCGACGTCTTCCTCCGTGTGGGCGCCACCATCATGACCAACGCCTGCGGACCTTGCATCGGACAATGGCAGCGCGAGAATCCGCATCCCGAACGCCCCAACAGCATCGTGACGAGTTTCAACCGCAATTTCGCCAAGCGTGCCGACGGCAATCCCAATACTTACGCTTTCGTGGCGTCGCCCGAAACGGCCGTTGGCTATGCTTTCACGGGGCGGCTGACGGCGCATCCGGCCTTCTCTCCAGAATATTCCTGCCGCCAGCCACAGGGCGAGGCTCTGCCGCCGCGCGGATATGACGAGGAGGGAGAGGGCGTAAGGGCCGTCAAACCGGCGTATGACATACAGCCCGATCCGAAAGCGGAGGTGGTGTTTTCCCCCGACAGCGAGCGTCTCCAGCGCTTGATGCCGTTCCCAGCATGGAATGGTGAGGACTTCTCGCGCTTGCCGCTGCTCATGAAGGTGAAGGGCAAATGCACCACCGACCATATCTCGATGGCGGGCCCGTGGCTGCGCTATCGCGGACACCTTCAAAACATCTCGCGCAACCTCCTCCTTGGGGCCGTCAACGCCTTCACCGGCGAGACTGGCCACGTGAAAGACGTCGTGAGCGGCGAGGAAGGCGAAGTGTGGCAGGTGGCTGCCCACTATCGCGACGCGCTCGGCGGCAGTGTGGTCGTGGTGGAGGACAACTATGGCGAAGGCTCCAGCCGTGAGCATGCCGCTATGGAGCCGCGCTACCTCGGCGTGAAAGTCGTCTTGGCCAAGAGTTTTGCCCGCATCCACGAAACCAATCTCAAGAAGCAGGGACTGCTGGCGCTGACCTTTGCCAATGCTGCAGACTACGACAAGGTGAAAGAGGGCGATTGCTTCAACGTGGCGTGCAGCACGCTGGCGGTGGGGCAGCCAGTGGAAATCACGGTGTGTCACACCGACGGCACGCAGGAGCGCATCATGGCCAACCAAACCTACAACGAGACCCAGATCAAATGGTTTAAAGCCGGTTCGGCCTTGGCCGTGAAATGACGGGAGAGGGCCGCCATTATGTCGCCCCAGGATGCCAAGCAAGTCATCGATTCGCGGCCGCC
>ENA-ORRN01001381-ORRN01001381.1-human-gut-metagenome-genome-assembly--contig:-NODE-1381-length-16979-cov-3.387792_pt1 | contig 16979 bp, 10 predicted proteins | sample MGYA00242174_ERZ509132 | MGnify/ENA primary metagenome ERZ509132 (study PRJEB26280, sample SAMEA2338671) | human gut metagenome | biome: human gut; feature: human-associated habitat; material: faeces... | reverse complement strand
GAGCGCGTTATCGGCTACGTAAAGGAGCTGCGCGAGCAGGTAAGCGACGACGAGAAGAAGGCTGTTATCGACACCTTCCTCGCAACCAAGGACAACGGCGCGGAGAATACCGCAGCTGCCGACGCTCTTATCAAGATGCTCGAGTCCTGCGACTGCAAGAACGAGCTGAAGGATAAGATCCTCGCAGAGAAGGACTATCTCGCTAAGAAGTCCGTATGGATCTTCGGCGGCGACGGTTGGGCTTACGATATCGGCTTCGGCGGACTCGACCACGTACTCGCTTCCGGTGAGGATATCAACGTAATGGTATTCGATACAGAGGTTTACTCCAACACCGGCGGACAGGCATCCAAGGCTTCGCGCATCGGTCAGGTCGCTCAGTTCGCTGCTGCAGGTAAGGCGATCGCCAAGAAGAACCTCGCCGAGATAGCAATGAGCTACGGCTACATCTACGTTGCTCAGGTCGCTATGGGCGCCGACCAGAATCAGCTGCTCAAGGCACTCTCCGAGGCTGAGGCTTACCACGGTCCTTCGCTCGTCATCGGCTATGCTCCCTGCGAGATGCACGGCATCAAGAAGGGCGGCATGCAGAACTGCCAGATTGAGATGAAGAAGGCTGTCGACGCAGGCTACTGGCATATGTTCCGCTTCAATCCCGAGGCTAAGGCAGAGGGCAAGAATCCTCTTACCATCGACTCCAAGGCTCCGACCGCCGAATATATCGACTTCATCAAGAACGAGGCTCGTTACAGCCGCCTCGCTCAGTCCTTCCCCGAGAGAGCAGAGCGCCTCTTTGAGGATGCGGCTGAAACCTCTAAGGCTAAATACGAATACCTCCTCAAGCAGAGAGAGCTGTTCGAGCCCGACGCTAAGTAATTTCGACGCATATGCGTATGCGGATACGCAAACGCGGAGTACGCTGACGAGGGGGTCGGGGGCGCTTTCGAAAAAGCTCCCCCGACCCACGCAAGGCTTTCAAACTGTGAGGGCTTTGAGAACGGCAGCGAGCATAGATGCCGCAGCGAAATTATTTTAGGCAAAGCAAATAAATTTGTACCCCGGCACGGCAGAGCCGAGTCCACGCACCGCCCGCCGACAGCAGAGCTTGTCACGGGTAGGAAGCGCAGCAGAGCATACGCTCTGCCTCGGCTTTGTCCTCTTTGTAAAGCTCTTATCGAGCGGTGCCGCACATGTTACCCGCGCTGTTTACACCACCTGCGCGAGGAGCGTGCGTCCGTATCGGAGCGCAGCAAAAGCTGTGCTCTGCCCGGCATCGAACGGTCAGAGCCGTGCGCGGCAGCAGTCGCCTCTCGGTGTACGCTGCCGCACCGGTATAAATTATAATATCCCGCGTATATGCACGGAGTTACTCCGCCGCAGTACGCGGGATGTTTTTTTGTTTTTTGTTTTTTTCTGATCTGCCGTTCCATATCGGATATTCTGATCATACCTTCGCAGTAATCAAACTTCACCGCGATAACAATGTGTTTCTGCCGAATCACAAAAGCAAAAAACAAAGCAGCGTTTCTTCCGAAACGCTGCTTTGTTCGACGATATGTCATTGGTGACCCGTAGGGGAATCGAACCCCTGTTTCCGCCGTGAGAGGGCGGCGTCTTAGCCTCTTGACCAACAGGCCTTGCTCAGTGCCCTATTATTATATCTTAATGCATCGAAAAATGCAATAGTTTTTTGAAATTTATTTCTGTAAATAAAATATGAACGTGTCGGCCGACTATGCAAGCCCTGCAGCGATTCGACCTATGCTATACGGTCGGTCACCGAGGCGCAGCTTCATATACTCATCCGCCGATCCGCAGCTCCGGATATGCCGATGCCCCGGTGCGTGCTCGACCTATATTCGAGTACGTATCCGGGGCATACGCATATTTATTCTTCGGTCGATGCTCTTCTCTCATCCGACAATATTTATAAGAGCATCGGCAGCTGCGATATTCTGTCAACCGATGCTTTCGGCATCGGCATTCGCCCGACGGTCGGTACCGGACAAGCAGTACCCGACGGTCGATGCCCGAAGCCCGGTCACGCTCCGAGAGCCTCGATATTTTCGAAGCAAAGCCGTCATTTTCCGGAGCTGTCATTTCCCGGAGCTATCATTTCCCGGAGCTGTCAATCATCATCGGAAAAGATACTGTCGATGATATCGCCCATAGCGAACTCACTCTGTCCGTCGGACGTGTCGGCGGCATGCTCAGAGCCGGCACTGTCGGATGCGGAGACACCCGCCTCGCTGCGCGGCAGTCCGCTATCCGTATATGCACCTGCGCTGCCGGTCTGCATCGGGCTTTTCCCGGCGGCTGTGCCGCCTGCGGTATATCCCGCATCCGCAGCTCCCGCATCGGTCGACCCCGCGACGTGAGCTTTTGTATCAACCGATGCACCGGAGGTCGGGGCTTTGAGATCTCGCGAGCCTGAGTCGTCGGGATATTCCATACCGCCTCCGCCTACGCTGTCAAAGTAATCGGCATCCTCAGCGCTCGCCTCATCGGCTGCACGCTGCGCCTCATCACGCCGAACGGCGGTGCTGATCTCATACAGCGAGCGCTCGTTTGCGGTGCGCGCGGAATCCTCAATAAAGGTCTCGAGGTCAAAATTCTCGAACAGCTCGCGCACACCGGGCGCATTGCGCTCAGCAGACGCTGCAGGCAGAGTCGCTGCGGGCGGTGCGGTATGCGCAGTATTCACCGTTTTATCGGCAGTAGCCTGCTTTTTCTTTTTGCCGGTAAACAGCCTGCCGAGCGTCGAGCGTATCCATACGCCGACGGCGGTATCTCCGCGAACGAGCTTATCAGCCTCAAACACAAGCGCCATCACAGCGGGGGTGAACAGCATCGGGACAAAGCCCATGCCGGACACCGGAATTATATCGAAGAGCTCGCCTATCGGGGCGATGGTAATTGATATCAGCACAAGCGCCGTACAGAGCAGAGCGAGCATTATTCCCGCGCCGCCGAGACGGATGCGAAAGTCGAGCAGCGTGCGCTCGCGCTTTATCTCACTCAGCGCGACGAACTGCGTTATCATAAAGCCGATAAAGCCCGCAGAGAGCAGCTGCTCGTCGCTGACAGCGACACCGCGAGCACGCATTATCGTCGGTACGAGCGCGGCGATAAGTGCCCACAGAACGCCGAAAACGGCATACCTTGCAACATATCGGAGAGGCTTAGCGAGCCTGCCGCGAACCTCGTCACGATGGTTGAGCACGTGCACCGACGGCGGCTGAAGCGCTATCGAGAACACGGCGGCAAAGTCGATAACAAGGCCCGAGAACAACACCTGAGGCGCGGTCATAAGCGGTCTGCCGCCGATGATTCCCCATAGCACGAGGGTTATTCTCGCCACCTGAGCGGCAATGAGATAGAACGCAACGCGGAGCAGATTACGGTAGGTCTGTACCGCACCGCGAACCGAGCCGACAAGCGCACAGAAGCCGCCGTAGCTGCGTATACGCGGGCGCAGCAGCACGATATCCGAGAGATAGCGCAGCGCAGCACCTGAATCCGCCGCTCTTATGTCGCCGCTGACAACCGGCGCGTTGCGCTCCTCTCCGGTCTCGGAGGTCTCGAGCGCGTAGCCCACATCACCCTCGAGCATGGCAGGCAGCGAATCGAGCTTGTCCGCGACAAAGCCGACGCGGTGTCCGTCCGCGCGCAGGCAGGCGACGAGCCGCTCTGTCTGTGCGGGGGAGAGCCGTGCGAAATAGCTGTACAGCGGCAGGTTGACGCGGAACATCTCGGGGCTGAGCTTTGCAAGCACAGCTCCGCTCGTAGCCTCACCGGGGTCGCGGACGATATCGAGCGAACGGGCAAGAACGAGACCGTAGTCTCCCCTGCCGTCGTCGGTCATGATTATCTTGATACCCGCCCTTCGGCAGTCTGCAATGCTCTTTGCCGCACCGTCGATTATCGGCTCTCGGATAACGATGAAGCCCTCAAAAACGAGGTCGCTCTGACATGCGGCTATTCTGCGCAGATTTGTATACTGCGTGCGCCGCGTAGCGACCGAAATGACGCGGCAGCCGTCCTTTACGGCATCCGAAACATAGCGGGTCAGACGTGCGCGGGTATCGTCGGTCATACGGTGCTCGCCGCCGCTCTCGCGAAGCGAGATACAGCGCGGCAGCATGACTCCGGGATCGCCGCGCGAAACGGCGCAGAAATCGCCGCCCGCGAAATACAGCGTTGTGTCAAAGCGGCTGTCCTCGCCCTCCTCGCGGTGATCAGCCATCGGATAATCGCGATCCAGCCGCGCATTATATACGCCGAGATCGGTCGCGCAGGAAATAAGCATCTCCTCCTCTCCGGAGTAGACGTTGTTTCCGCTGAGATTGTTATATACGAGCTTTCGCGCGCCGTAGCGTCCGGACGAAACGACAGCGAGCTTGATTATCTCGGCACAGTGGCGCTTAAAGCCATGCTCACCTATCCGTCGGTCGATACCCGCAGCCGTAACGACTCTGGATATATGTACCGCATCCGACGCGATAAGCGCGGAGCGCGGGATGATGAGCGTATCGAGGTCGATTATCGAATCGAGCTTGTCCACGCGGCGGACGAGCGCGCCGGTCTCTCTCTCCCTGCCCCCGCCGCCGAGCCTGCGAACGCCGCTCGCAACGACGATATGGGAAAATGCGAGATAATACGAGCTCATGCTCGATACGGCGAGCGAAAGCGCGGTGATGAAGGTGTCGAAAAGGCTGCCCTCGCCCTTACCGAAGATAAGGTCGAGCACAACAACGACAAAGACCGCAGCTATCATGCACAGTCCCCATATATCGCCGCATTCGCGCATGGAGCGGAAAGCGGCGAGAACCGGCTCCTCGCTCCGTTTTCCCTTGCCTGCGGTAATACGGCGCTGCTCCTCCTGTTCGGCGCGAAGCATGGCGTGCTCGGTATCCGAGCCGGTACGGCAGCCCCCCGCGCGTGCGCTGCCGCTCATGACGACACTGCCGGAAAAGAGCATATTCGTCTGTGCGCGGAGCGAAATAGAACCGCCGCGCAGCTCGGGAAAGCCGGAGCGCTTCCGTACCGCACCGTGCTCACCGGTAATATCGGTCTCGGAGACGGTGATACCGTCCGACTGGACTATACGCGCATCGGCGGGGATAACGTCGCCCGCACTGACATAGATAACATCGCCCGGCACTATTTCGCTGCCCGGCAGGCGCTTTGCCTTGCCCGAGCGAACGGTGTACACGCGCGGCTCCGCGCGCTCTCCGGTCTCGCGCAGTATTCCCTGCGCGCGGATATATGCGACAAGCGCCGCCGCTGCGTTCACCGCCACAAGCACGATAACGGTCGCGGAGCTGATTCCGCGATCGAAAACATGCGCAAGCAGTGCGGTAAATATAAGAAGGACGGCGGTAAGGTCTGCGACGGTGCGCAGCTTATCCTCTTTTTTCTTTCCCTTTTGTTCCTCGCGCAGCCGCTCTGCGAGGATTCTCGAGCGTTTTTCCGCCTCGGCGGAATCAAGCCCCTGAACAGGATCCGAGCCGAATCTGTTCGCCACCTGCTCCGGGGTCAGCTCGTACCATTTATCACTCTGTCTGCCGCTCATACGTCGGACTTTTGCAGCCCGTCCTTATCCGATATCACGGTAATGACCGGATAAGCGTCGGGCTCCGCGCCCTCCCCGGGCGCGTCGATGGTCACCGCCGTCACCCTCTCGCCGTAGCGACGGATAAGCTCGTCGGCAATGCCGTCCTCGATGTGCGTCTGAACATAGCGGCGCATATTTCTCGCACCGAACTTGCGTGAATAGGAGCGGTCGGCAACATATTCCTGAGCCGCCTCGGTCCAGCTGACCTTTATATCGCGTGCGGCAAGTGTATCGCGCAGCTCGCCGAGCATAAGCCCCGCGATGCGTACAAAGTCCTCTCTGTCGAGCGAGCGGAAGGTGATTATCTCGTCAACGCGGTTGATAAACTCCGGACGCAGGAACTCGCCGAGAGCCTTTTCGGTCCTGCCCTTTTCCTGCTCCTGCGCGCTCGCGCCGAAGCCGGGGGTATTGGAGGACATTGTCGCGCCCGCGTTGGTCGTCATAATAATGACCGTATTCTCAAACGACACGACCTTTCCGTGCGCATCGGAGACCCTGCCCTCGTCGAGTATCTGAAGCAGGATATTCAGGACATCCGGGTGAGCCTTTTCTATCTCGTCGAACAGAATTACCGAATACGGCTTGCGGCGTATCTTCTCGGTGAGCTGTCCCGCGTCGTCATAGCCGACATATCCGGGAGGCGAACCGATGATGCGGGAGACCGAATGCTTCTCCATAAACTCGGACATATCGAGGCGGATAAGTGTCTCGGGCGAATTAAAGAGATCCTCTGCAAGGCGCTTGACCAGCTCGGTCTTTCCGACGCCCGTGCTGCCCGCAAAGATGAAGGATACGGGCTTGCGCTTTGCGCTGACTCCCGCGCGGTTGCGCTTGATGGCGCGAACGACGGCATCGACAGCCTCGTCCTGACCTATGATATGCGCGCGCAGACGGTCGCCGAGCGTATCTATGCGTGCGAACTCGTGCTCTGTAATGGTGCTTGCGGGAATGCCGGTCCATATCTCGACGACATCCGCAAGGTCGGACACCGAGAGGCTGATGGCATCACGCTCCGCCGACAAACGATCAAAGCGCTCCTGCATGCCTATCTCGCGCGTGCGCAGCTCGGCTATGCGCGCGTATCTCTGCTCGTCTGCGGGACCCTCGCCGCCCGACTCGGACTCGAGCGCCTCTCGTTCACTGCGTACCGAGGCAAGCTCGGCGGCAAGCTCCTCCGTCTCCTTTATCACCGGAGAGGCGAGAGCCAAATGAGAGGAAGCCTCGTCGAGCAGGTCTATCGCCTTGTCGGGGAGAAAACGATCGGTAATATACCGCTCGGAAAGCGTTACCGCGCGCTGAACGGTGTAGTCGGGTATCTTGATACCGTGAAAGCTCTCGTAGTAGCCCTTGATACCGCGTAATATCTCGATCGAAGCCTCAACAGACGGCTCCTCGAGTATGATGGGCTGAAAGCGGCGCTCAAGCGCCGAGTCCTTCTCGATGTACTTGCGGTACTCGGTAAGGGTGGTCGCGCCTATGATCTGTATCTCGCCCTTTGACAGCGCGGGCTTTAATATGTTTGCCGCGTTCATGCCGCCCTCGGCATTTCCGCTCTCGGCTATCATGTGCACCTCGTCGATAACGAGAACGATATTTCCGCACGCCTTTATCTCGTCGATAAGCCCTTTCATGCGGCTCTCAAACTGCCCGCGGAACTGCGTTCCCGCAACGAGTGCGGTAAGGTCGAGCTGAAAGACCTCCTTGCCGCGCAGCTTCCACGGCACATCGGGTGAGGCTATCATCTGAGCTACCGCCTCTGCGACCGCAGTCTTTCCGACACCCGGCTCACCGATAAGGCAGGGATTATTCTTCTGACGGCGGCAGAGTATCTGAACGGTACGCGCTATCTCGCGGTCACGCCCGATAACACGGTCGAGCTTGCCCTCGCGCGCCTTTTCCGTGAGGTCGGTGCAGTAGAGGGTGAGATATTTGCGCTTCTTACCGCGCTTTTCGCGCCGTCCGCCCTCGGTGCGCACGCCGCTGTTCTCTCCGCCATTATCCGCTCCGTTCTCGCCGCTCTCGCTCGGGCGCAGCGATGCAGAAAGGTCGGCGAGTGGCGCAAACAGCTTTCTGAAATCAACGGCGGGCGCGTGACCGTTATCTCCGTTGTCGTCGCCGTCTCCGTCCGTATCCTCACCGTCCTCGCCGGGCATTTCCGTGCCGTCGCTGTCGCTACCGTCGCCGGAAATAAGCTCCTCCATCTCGGTATCCATGCGGTCGAGGTCCTCATCCGAGAGCCCCATCTTCTCTATCATGTTTTCGACCGGCTTTATCCCAAGCTCCTTTGCGCAGCGCAGACAGATGCCCTCATTTACCGTCTTTTCTCCGTCAAAGCGGGTGACGAAAACCACCGCCATGCGCTTTTTACATCTCGAACAAAGTTCCATTTTCATATGATGCTCCTAATATATGTTGCAGAAAAACCGTTTTTTATCTCATCACCGCGTAAGCTGACGCAGCTGCTCCTGCGCGGCACGAGCCTGACCGCTCGCCGCGCCGCATCAGAAGAAACGCGCGGCAAATGCAAGCAGATGCGAGGAATCGAGCGCTTGACCGAACAGATCGGGACGAAACGCAACGATGGTCGGACGCATAACGGTCAGCACCCACGCAAACGCATAGCCGAGACCGAGCCCGGTAAGCGCGCCGAGCGCGCCGCCCGCGAGCTTATTTACCCCGTGCAGCACCGGCAGGCGGAACACCGCCTCGAGCACTGCGGTAATGATGCGCATAGCGATAAGCGCGAGCAGAAAGCTGCCGAGAAAGGCGATGCCTTCACTGATTCTTGACTCCGCAGCCGCAGTTACTGCAGCTGCAAAGCCCTCGTTTCCGCTATCACCGTCTATATCGAGGTCTGCAAGTCCGAGCTTATCGAGCAGCTCGGCGACCGATGCCACCGCACCGCCGCCCTCGGTCTGAAGCTCTGAGTCTATATACTCGCCGAGCGGCTCGTGCACATAGACGGTAACGAGCTTTTCCTGTGCGACGGGCTGTATATACGGCACCGCGACACGGGCTATGATAAGGGCAAGCACCACCGAGATGAAGCCCATGAGCGTTCCGACCATGCCGCGCCGAAGTCCGATGACTATCGGCAGGACTACGATTATTATAAGGATTATATCAAGTACAATGCCCATGATCTTTTCCTCCGAATTTTGTCTGACATACGTTATAGGTTTTCCGAATTCCGTTTTACATACCGTGAATGCGCTCCGAGCTCCGTCAGGCATGGCCCGAATCGTCGGCATTACTGCGGTGCGGCATTACCGCCCGCCCGAGAAGACATCCTGCTCGCTGAGCGCCATCGACTGAGAATAGTAGCAGAGCCAGAGCGTTCCGTTGCCGACATGAATATCGCACGGGCTGCCGGTGTAGCTGTACTCCGCCGTTTCGCCGCTGCGAACATCGAGCCGCAGCACCGAGCCGGACAGCAGCGCATAGACATAGTCGCCCGAGCTGCACATCCGCTTTACCTCGCCGGTCACGGAGATGCTCTGCTCCTCTCCGAGTGTATCGCCGAGCACGACTATATCGCTCTGACCGCTGACCTTTTCACTCGTCACAGCAATGACCGAATAGCCGTCGCCGAAGCACCATGTAGACGGGACAAAGCTGCCGTAGCCGTACTCCGCGGTCATTCCTCCCGAGGGAGAAACGCGAAGCAGCGAACGCGATGTAACGGCGGTAAGCGTACTGCCGTCAAAGGCGGCATCGGCGACCACCGCAGTACCGGTATCTACCGTATAAACGGTGCTGCCCTCGCGCGGATCGTAGACCGATATCTCACCCGAGAGACTGCCGTCGCGCTCGTCTATCGAGGTGATATAGAGCAGCGTTCCGCCGGACGAGAAGTCCGCGCTCACGGCATATTTGTCCTTGAATATCTGCGCGGTGTTCTTGCCCTTGCCGTCATAGATGTATGCGACGGTGCGGTACTCTGCGCTGCGGGTCAGTATAACATAGCTTCCGCTGTCCGAGGCAGCCGCCATATAAATAGGATAAGCGGTAGTGCCCTCGCTTATTCGTCCGAGTGAATTATATACCGAATATGATGTTCCGCCGAGATCGTAGGTAACGGCGTACGCGCCGGACAGCGCAAGACGGGGATCCTCGTAGCTGTGCGCTTCGGAAAAGATAGTACCGCCCTCGCGCGAGTATAGGTAAAAGCCGCTGCTGTCAGACACTGCGAGACTGTCGCGAAACAGTCCGAAAACACTCGAGGTATCCGACTCGTATGTGATGGTAACGCTCGAGGTATTCGAGTATACCGTGTTCGTAACGCCGAGGTCACGTATCATATAGCTGATGTTCTCGGGTGTTATATCGTTGCGAAAGACCGACAGCATTACGACGATAAACACCGCAAGGGTCATCGCTGTTATTATCTTGGCGAGCCTGAAGCGGCTCGAGATCTTTATGTAGTATGGGCTGAGTCCGGCAAGCGCTGCCTCGCGCTGCTGCTCCGCCTCGCGCTCAAGGGTCGCAACGAGCGAGCGGCGGATAATGCCCGATCTTCTCTGCTTTTCGCGCTCCGCGCTCTCGGTGCCGGTCAGTGCGTTAGAGCCTCCCGCCTTAACGTCCGGGTTACCCACGGATCCGTTTTTATCTGCCGCGGCGCTCTTCCCCGCCGACCCGTTTTTTTCAGCCGACCCGTTTTTTTCAGCCGTCTTGTTTTTATCGGGTCTGCCGTCCGGTCTGCGCTTCTCACCCGTCCTGTCCTTCGAGGCGTCACCGACGGACCCGGTCGTACGTTTGCCCGTGCCGGCGGATTTGCCCGGCTTTCTCGCAGACTTGTCCTCCGCTCCCGCGCGCCTGCCGTTTTTTTCGGTCGGTGCTCCGGTACCGCCGGCAGCTCTGCCGCGTCCGACGAGCCGTGATCGTTTGCAGTGCCGCGCGCGTTTGCGGACGCGCTCTGACCTTTTCCCTCGGCTCCAGCACCGCCTAAGCGGAATTTCTTCTTTTCGGGTGTTCCGTCTGCGGGGCGCTTTTTTCTGTCTGCCATGCTCCGAGCCTCCTTTCCGTAGATAATTATTTATCAGAAAATTATTTATCCTGCCATACCCACTCCGGGTAGAATACTCTTTCAAGATACAGTCCGCACGCCGGGACGGTGATCCCCGCCCTCTGTCGGTCGCGCGAGGCTATGATGCCGTCGATGTCCTCCGGACTGCACCGCCCATCCGAGACCGCGATAAGCGTTCCGGTCATTATGCGCACCATATTATACAGAAAGCCGTTTCCGCTGACACAAAAGCGGATGTCATCGCCGTCTCGCGTGACCGACGCGCCGTATATCCTGCGCACCGTATCGCCCTCCGCCGCGACCTTTGACCCCGCAGCAACGAATGCGGCGAAATCATGCTCGCCGACGAGATGTACAGCCGCCTCGTTCATTCTCTCCGCATCGAGCGGATGCGGGATGTGCAGTGCACGCCCGACCGAGAACGGATCACGCACGCGGCTGTTATATATCCGATAGACATACTCCTTGCCGAGGCAGCCGTACCGGGGATGAAAGTCGTCCGGCACGACCGTCGCACGCCGCACCGATATATCCTCCGGTAGCACCGAAGAGATCGCAAGCGGGATCCTGTCCGTCGGTATCGAAAAGCCCTCCGGCAATTCGGACACCGTGCAGCAGAAGCTGTGCGCATGCACGCCGCTGTCGGTCCGCGAGCAGCCGGTCACCGGGCAACGCACGCCGAGCAGCCGCTCCACCGCATCGCACATCGCCGCCTGAACGGTGGGGGCATTGGGCTGAACCTGCCAGCCCGCATAGGCGGTGCCTATGTAGGATATATCGAGCAGCACGGTCATGCCGCATTCTCCTTTCCGCTTTATGCATTTTTTGCGGCATTTCAGCCGCGCGGCGGCACAGTCAGCCGCGCCTCCGGTATCAACGCAGATGAGCTGTCATACCTGCCGATATGCAGCGCCGTGCCGAAAACGGCAATTTCGAATATCAATTATATCACAGCACCGTTGATGTATAGATGGGGCAAAAGCGTCCGAGCAGCACGACCGCCGCGCAGAAAGCCGCCATTATCAGCAGCGACGCGACATCTCCCGCGCCTATGCGGGTAGTCTGCATCCTTGTTCTGCCCTCTCCTCCTCGGTAGCAGCGGCATTCCATTGCCGTAGCAAGATCGGAGGCGCGGCGTATAGCCGAGAGAAACAGCGGTATCAGCACCGGGATGAGAGCCTTGGCGCGCTCGATAAGATTACCGTGCGAAAAATCAACGCCGCGCGCCCGCTGCGCGTTCATTATCTTATCCGTCTCCTCGATCAGGGTCGGGATAAAACGCAGGGCAATGGTCATCATCATCGCAAAATCATGCACCGGAACATGCAGCCTTGCCAGCGGTGCGAGCAGCCGCTCGAGGCCGTCGGTAAGCGCCGTCGGCGATGTGGTATATGTGAGAATGATGCTCGTTCCGGTCAGCAGCGCCGCGATACGCAGCGTTACGAGCAGTGCCGTCATCAGTCCCTCCGCATATATGTGTATTATACCCCATTCAAACAGCAGGTGCTCGCCCTTTGCCCAGAAAACATTTACTATAACGGTAAAGGCTATGATGAATATCAGCGGCTTCATACCCACTATCACCGTCCGCATCGGTATGCGGCTGATGAGCACGAGCGCGGCGGTAAACGCCGTGACCGCGATAAAGGCGCTGACACTGTCGGCAAGAAATACTCCGACGATGTATGCTATCGTCAGGATTATCTTTGTCCGCGGGTCAAGGCGGTGCAGGGGGGAGCTGCCCGGAAAATACTGTCCGAGCGTTATATCCTTCAGCATAAGTTTTTGTCCTTAAAATAATATCTGTAACAGCAATGTTGGTTTTGCGGGATCAACGGCTTGGCAAAGTTATGCTGCGCGCCGACTGTGAAGCAGCCGAACGCCGCATCATACCGAATGCATGCAATTCGGCGCACGCTCCGGCGGCGCGTCCGACTCTGCGTGATTCCGTTCCGAGTCGGAGCAGTCGAGCCGCATTATTTCTTTGTGCGCTCCGAATACAGCCGCATAAGCTCATCGCGTGCATCGGCAACGGTATATATGCCGCCGCGCACCGGAACTCCGAGCTCCGCGAGCCGCAGCATAACGTGCGTTATCTGCGGAACGTCAAGCCCCACCGATGAGAGCGACGCTGCATCCGAGAATATCTCGGCTGGCGTTCCTGTGCGGAAGAGCGCACCCTCGCTCACCACCGTTATGCGGTCGGCATAACGCGCCATGTCCTCCATGCTGTGGCTTACGATGATGACCGTATTCCTTCTCTCTCGCTGATATCTGCGTATTCCGCCGAGGATCTCCTCTCTGCCGCGCGGGTCAAGCCCCGCTGCAGGCTCATCGAGGATAAGCACCTCGGGCTCCATTGCGATAACACCGGCTATCGCCGCGCGGCGCTTCTGTCCCCCGGAGAGGTCAAACGGGCTGCGCGCGAGGATATCGTCGTCGATGCCGACAAACCGCGCGGCATCGCGTACTCTGCGGTCTATCTCCGCCTCATCGAGCCCCATATTCTTCGGACCGAAGGCGATATCACGATATACCGTCTCCTCAAAGAGCTGATACTCGGGGTACTGAAATACGAGTCCGACGCGAAAGCGCACGTCTCTTATCTTTTTCGGATCCTCCCAGATGTCGCGTCCTCCGAGCAGCACCTGACCCTCAGTCGGGCGGAGCAGCCCGCAGGCGAGCTGAACTATGGTCGACTTTCCCGAGCCGGTGTGACCGATAAGTCCGGTTATCACGCCCTGCTCAAACGATATGGAGAGTTTTTTCAGCGCGCGCTTCTCAAAAGGCGTTCCGACGCTGTAATCGTATGAAACATTATTATATTCGAGAATATTCATTCCGCACCTCCGAAGCCGAGAGCGGCGGCAATAAGCTCCGCACCCTCCTCCTCGCCGATAATGTCCTGAGGAAGCAACGAGCCGTCCTGCGCGCGGAAGCCGCTCTCCGAGAGCGCTGCGACAAGCTCGGTGACCTGCGGAACGTCAAGTCCCATCTCGCCGAGCTGCGAGAGATGCGAAAACACCCTGCGAGGCTTATCGTCGAGGCATATCCTGCCGTCATTTATAACGATAACTCTGTCAGCCTCTATCGCCTCGTTCATATTGTGCGTAATATGCAGCACGGTTATGCCCTTCTCGCGGTTGAGTCTGCCTATCGTCCGCATGACCTCCGCACGTCCCTGCGGGTCGAGCATCGCGGTCGATTCGTCGAATATGATGCAGCGAGGCTCCATCGCGATAACGCCGGCGATAGCCACCCTCTGCTTCTGTCCGCCCGACAGCTGATGCGGCGAATGGCGCGCAAACTCGGTCATTCCCACAGCCTCGAGCGCAGCGTCTACACGGGCGCGTATCTGCTCCGGAGGAACACCGAGATTTTCGGGTCCGAACGCAACATCCTCCTCGACAACAGTCGCGACTATCTGGTTATCGGGATTCTGAAACACCATTCCGATATCGCGGCGAACAGCCGCTACCTCGTCGTCGTCCATGTCGGGGGTTATCCACCGCCCGTCTATCACTATCCTGCCGCTGTCGGGCAACAGGATCATATTGAGCAGCTTGGCAAGCGTCGATTTGCCCGAACCGTTATGCCCGAGCACCGCGACAAAGGACCCCTCCTCAATATCGAGGTCGATCCCGTGCAATACCTCTGTTCTCTCGCCGCTCTCTCCGTCCTCATATGAGAATCGGAGATCCTCGACGTGTATAAACGCCTCTGCCATGCTCTCTCCTTCTGTATCTGCTTCTGTGTCTGCCGTGCTCTATGCTTTTTATTTATCCGGCTGCCGTTCCCCCGATAAGCACTGAGGTCATAATTCAGCCGACCACCGCGCGGACGAGCCGCAGGGTATAGACATTCCCGTTTCGGTCACCGGAAGCCCGAGCTCCTGAGCTTCAAGCACTCCGCCGTCAAATGCCGGTATCGTGCCCATTATGTAGCTGACCACCGACGGTGAAAGACCCGTTGTGTACGAGTTGACGAGGAAGAAAAGCGGGTCGTCCGAAAGGACGCGCGATGCGAGCAGTATCAGGTCGTCGATGCTGTCCTCGAGCTTCCATATCTCACCGGACGGCCCGCGCCCGTAGGATGGGGGATCCATTATAACCGCGTCGTAGACCTTGCCGCGGCGCAGCTCGCGCTCGACGAACTTCTTGCAGTCGTCGACAATGTAGCGTATCGGCGCCTCGCCGAGACCGCTCAGCCGCGCGTTCTCCTTTGCCTGCGCGACCATTCCCTTTGCCGCGTCTACATGACACACCGATGCGCCCGCTGCCGCTGCCGCGACCGTAGCGCCGCCGGTATATGCAAACAGATTCAGCACTCGCACCGGTCTGTCTGAGGCAATGCGCGATTTTATCAGCGATGTGAACCACTCCCAGTTTGCCGCCTGCTCGGGGAAAAGACCGGTATGCTTGAAGCCGGTCGGGCGGACGATAAAGGTCAGGTGCTCGCCGATGCCGAGGTCGTAGCCGATGTTCCACTCACTCTTAAGCCGCCGACCGTTGTTCCAGCTGCCGCCGCCCGATGAGGAACGATGGTATGTGCCGTCGGCATGCCGCCATGCATCGCTTGCGCGTCTTCCGTGCCATACCACCTGCGGGTCGGGTCGGATGAGGGTATAGCTTCCCCACCGCTCGAGCCGCTCTCCGTCCGAGGTGTCTATCAGTTCATAGTCCTTCCATCCGTCTGCTGTCCACATTGCGTTATCTCCCGTCGCCGCGTTTTGCGCGGTGCCTTGCTTATCTATTACTTATTCTTTTTATTCTTCGCCGTCGAACATCGAGGTCTGTTCGGGCACGCCGCTCTGCATTCCATGTCCCGCAGGCTCGGTTATGCCCGGACAGCGCAGTCCGAGATGCTCACACGCAAGCGCGGTGACGCAGCGTCCGCGCGGTGTACGTGTGAGAAAGCCTATCTGCATTAGATACGGCTCGTACACATCCTCGATGGTCACAGCCTCCTCGCCTATGGAAGCGGCGAGCGTGTCAAGCCCGACCGGTCCCCCGTCGTAGATGCGGACGATCGCCTCGAGCATGCGTCGGTCTACATTGTCAAGCCCGCGGTCGTCCACCTCGAGCATTCCGAGTGCATAATTTGCGGTCTCGCCGTCGATAATCCCGCTGCCCGAGACCTGGGCAAAGTCGCGCACGCGGCGCAGCAGACGATTGGCTATACGCGGCGTTCCGCGCGAGCGCGAGGCTATCTGCATAGCGCCCTGCTCGTTGATGAGTATGCCGAGTATTCCGGCATTTCGAGTGACTATCTTTTTCAGATCCTCCGGATCATACAGCTCGAGCTTCAGCACAACGCCGAAGCGGTCACGCAGCGGCGCAGACAGCTGTCCCGCCCTTGTGGTCGCGCCTACGAGCGTAAAGTGCGGCAGATCTATGCGTATGCTGCGCGCGGCGGGTCCCTTGCCTATAATTATATCGAGCGAGCCGTCCTCCATGGCGGGGTAGAGAATCTCCTCCACCGAGCGCTGAAGCCGGTGTATCTCGTCGATAAACAGAATGTCGCCGTCCGAGAGACTCGTCAGAAGCGCGGCAAGATCGCCGGTCTTTTCTATGGCGGGACCGCTCGTTATGCGCAGATTCGAGCCCATCTCTGCGGCGATTATTCCCGCAAGCGTGGTCTTTCCGAGACCGGGAGGGCCGTACAGCAGCACATGGTCGAGCGCGTCGCCGCGCTGCTTTGCCGCCTCTATATATATTTTCAGGTTTTCCTTGACCTTGGTCTGTCCGATATAATCCTCAAAGCGGCGGGGTCTGAGCGTCGGCTCCGCCTCGCGGTCCTCGGGAGTTTCGACTCTCCTCCTCATCTCTATCGAAAAATCCGGCTCCGCCCGAGAAATTTTCCTCTATCATTCCGCATTACCCCCTGTCGATCCTTATTTCTGCCGATCCATATCACATTACCGTATGTTCATTACCGCCTGTTCAGGCAGCCTCCGCCGCAAAGCTCTGCAATGCGAGGCAGCCTCCTTCCGGTCACGATCGTTCGCTGCCCTTATCACAGTCGATCGGCATACCGCACGATCGGCGGCGAGCCGTCACATCAGCTTTTTCAGTGCCGCCTTGATGATGTCCTCCAGCGACAGCGCCTGCATATCTATTCCGCGCAGCGCGACTGCGATCTCTGCTCTGCCGTAGCCGAGCACGAGCAGCGTGCTCTCCGCATCCTCCGCCTTGCCGGGATCCTGCGGCGCTGCCGCCGCTCCGATATCCTCCGCATCGCCGCCGGCAGGCATTGCTCCGAGCTTGTCGCGCAGCTCGAGGATTATCCGCTCTGCCGTGCGCTTGCCTACACCCTGCGCGCGGGTCAACATCCTGT
>ENA-ORRN01001372-ORRN01001372.1-human-gut-metagenome-genome-assembly--contig:-NODE-1372-length-17047-cov-3.973105_pt1 | contig 17047 bp, 9 predicted proteins | sample MGYA00242174_ERZ509132 | MGnify/ENA primary metagenome ERZ509132 (study PRJEB26280, sample SAMEA2338671) | human gut metagenome | biome: human gut; feature: human-associated habitat; material: faeces... | reverse complement strand
CTTCGCCTTTTTTCGTGGCAAAACCCTTAACGTTTAATACGTCTCTTTTGCCTTCATACGGCGCGCCCATCGTTCCGCCCATGTTTTTACCGAGCCAACAAGCGTAAACTTTATCTTTATAATCTTTGAAATCAAGTTTCATAATTAAAAGCTCCGTATTATGCGTTTTCTTCCCATACGACAGACTCCGCCGTTATTTTCCAGTTGCCGACCTTTGTCGTTTCTGCCGCCAGTTCGGACAGACTGTCGTAACGGGTAACCGTGTCGTAATAATAATATGAATCTTTTACCAATTTATCCGCCGAATCTTTATCGTTGCCGGCGTAAGTCGCCCAATTGTTTCTTGCCACGCCCGTATTCAAATCGACGTCCGTAATCATCGCCATAGGCATAAGCGCGGAAACGACTTTAACGTTTATGAGATTTTTTGCTTCGCCGTGGATTTTATCCTGCGCAAAAAGCGCGCCGTAACCGAACTGAGGCGCTTTGTTGAAGTTCGTCGTTTTTATTTCGATTATAACGTCTTTTATCGTTATATTGGAATTATAGTTAAACAACAAACCTGCGCCGCGGTTTCCGCCCTTTGCCTCGCGGAAGTTAGCGAACTGAATGTAAACGTTTTCTATTTTAGACCCGGAATTATTTCCCGCCGCGGAATCGTACGCTAAAAACGGCGTATACTTCCATTCTTCGATATCCGACAAAACAGATTCGGTGAACGCAACGTTTTTGATAACGGCCTCGTTACCGAGCGCGCCGAAAAGACCTCTTTCTCCAACTCTGATACCTATGATTTTATGTCCGCGCCCGTCGAATATTCCGTTAAAATACTTACTGTTTTTATCCGCCGAAACGTTTTTCCATTCGATTTCGCCTTTACACACGACGTCGCCGCCGAGAACGTAACAGCCGTTTACCGCGCCGCCCGAAACGTCGAATACCGAGAAATCGCTTTCTTCGTCGATAATCTTGGTGTAAGCGTTGAGTTTAACCTTGTATTTACCCGCCGCGCTGACAATTATTATAGAAGTTTCGGTAACGCCGTCGCTCTTTGTCGCAACGCCGAGAACTTTGTTATTTACGACGCTCAAAGCCGCTCCGCCCTGATACGCTTCGGTGATAACGACGTCCTTTTTGCCGAAAATATCTTCTATCGGCAAATCGCCGTCCGCCGCAGAAAATTCGACCGTTTTCCCATAATCGACGATTTCGAATTCGGGCAATTTACCCTTCCATTCGACAGTCGTTTCGGTAATCGTCCAATAATTTTCGTCGTCGCCGACTTTGTTTACCGAATTTGCCAACGAGAACAAATCGTTAAAACGTTTGACCCCCGTATAGACGTATTCGTTTGCAGACGGATTGTCTGTTTTTCCGTCGTTGGAAGCGTAAATAATCGCAGGGAAATTTCTGCTGTACGCAACGTTGTTCGACAACGGAACGCCTTCTTTTGCGATAACATACACGCTATTTATATTCGACACGTTTTTCTTCCAGTTACTGCCGTTATCCGCCACAGCGTAATTATCCGAAGCGAACATAGTTCCGTAAGCCGTTCCGAAACCCGAGGTTCCGAAGCACGACGCGTCTATAACGACGTTTCTGATAACGTCCCACGGACAGCGACTCCACATGATAACGCCCGGTCTCGAACCGACTTTTTTAACGCTGATATAAATGTTTTCAATCACCGCGCCGGCATTGTAAGGCGTCACCGACTTATCTGCCAGAATAGCGGAATTATACGGGGACATATCTACGTCGGTTAAACCGAGGTTTCTGATCACGGCGCCATTGCCGATTGTCCCGAAAATTCCGCCCTGTCCCGAGCCGGGGGTTGCAGAAACTTTGACGCCCGAAATAATATGTCCGTTTCCGTCGAAAACACCTTTGAAAACGCCTTTATTCGAAACAGTCGTCGCTCCCGAACAAACGATATCGTTTTGCATTACGAAATAGCCGTCGTTATTTTCATTGAACACGCTTAAATCGCTTTCCTCTTTCAGAACCTTTGTATACGCCTGAATTTTTACCGTATACCCGACTTTTTCGTCGTAAACGGTAATCGTCTGTTCACTCATACCGTTTCTGTCCGTTTCAACCCCGAGTACTTTGCCGTTGTTCACGGTAAGCGCTTCGTTTTTACAATAAGCGTCTGTAATCTGCGTATCTTTACCGAATATTTCGTTAGTCGGCATATCTCCGTCCTGAGCCGAAAAATAAGGGATTACCTGATCGTAAACCGCAACGGGTCTTAAAACGGTTACGGGAACTTCGAGAGTCCCCCTAACGCCCTCTCCGTCAACGAAATCGATTGTTATTACGGCTTTACCATACGTTAAAGCGGAGACGGTCTGCGTTTCGGCATTATAAGAAATTACGTCGTTTCCTTCGCTCACCGTCACGCCGTATTCGATGGCGTTGCCGTTTTCCGTTGCCGAAACAACGAACGGAGACGATACGTCATACGCTTTACCTTCGTGAGATTCGACCGTGTAAAGTTCGAGACTGCTCGTCAATCCGCCGTTTATCGCAACACTGAGGCTGTTAATAACTTTAACGTTAAAGGACTTTTTAAGGCATGCGCCCGTAAGTCCGCGCCAGCTGCCCTCAACCGTAACGACGGTTTCACCCGTTTTAAGCGGAGAGAAAATTCCGTTTTCGACAGAACCTATCGATTCGTCAACAACCGTCACGGAAAACTGCCCGTCAAGGTATTCTTTGCCGTTAAACTTAATTACGGGATTGAAGTTTAACTTATCGGACATCGTTACCGTAACGGAATCCTGATCGGGAAAACCTTCGAACCTCATTGAGGGAAGCATATCGTTTGCCGTCACGACGACAGAACATTCTGCCTTTTTCCCCGCATAACTTGCCGAAATAGTCGCTTCGCCGATTGAATTTGCGGAAACCTTACCGTTTGCTACGGAAGCGATTTCGTCGTTTGACGAACTCCATGTAAGAGTTTCGTTGTCCGAGCCGGAACAAGTCGCTTTAATAAGCGTTTCTTCTCCCGGCATAATCGAAATATGATTTTTATCAAGCGTAAGAGATATTTCCTTACCCGAACCGTTATCCGATTCGACCGATTGGGTTGAGTCGGTCGGATTTCCCGTGTCGGGCTTATCTTTGGAACACCCGCAAACGACAGCCGACAAGATAAAAACCATGCATATTAAAGTTATAAAAAGAGTAAAAATCCGTTTGTTTTCTTTTAAATTGCTCATTTTATCATCCTTTTAAATCATATATTTCCCGACTCAGAGCGAATTGAGATATGCTGTCAGAGCGCCGTCCGCTTCAATCTCTTTAATTCTCGACATACCGAGCCTTAATCCCGTTTCTTTGAAACGAGCCTTTAACTCGCTCAGATCTTTCTCCGTAAGGTAATCCGACCTGAGTTGAAGCATTGCATAAGCGGGGAATATCCATTCGACGTCGATTCTCGTTTTCAACGTTTCGTAAAGCTTCGGATCGACGTTTTTATATTGTTCGATCGATTCTATCGCGTCGTCGCACATATTAAGCCAATTTTGCAAAGTAGCATACGGGAAATTGCTTGCCACGGCAACCGTTGTCACGTATTCGGTATCCTTTTTATACTTCGCGTTGTGCAATTTCATCGATTCGAGCATACTCTTCATTATCGGAGCCGCGTCTTTGAACATAGCGTTCATAAACTTCTCGGTCAGCTCTTCCGTACTGAGCGAGCTGTCCCACGCAAGTTTCGACTGCAAATATATACTGAGAGCATGGAATCCCGTAGACGCGCCCGTCTGATAAGACTGCGAATTCTGATAATAATATTTTACGTTATGCGCGGCAAAAAACCGGTATCCTTCCGAATTGAACAGAGAAAACGCGTCGTGGAAAAACAGATACTGCTGGTAATTCGTACTGTAAGTCCAGAGCCACAAACCGTCGGAAATTGCCGCCCATTTAGCGATTTGCTCACGTCCGTTATCGTTTCTCTCGTTATAAATATTAAGCTCTTCCATGAGCATATGTCTGAGAGCGAGCCATACGGAAACGCCTTCGTCCAATTGAAGTTCGGGAGCGTTCGCTACGTATTTCCCCGTAGCCTCGTCGAAGTGTACGGGAGCGATTGCAAAAGAGTTATACGCAAAGAATACAAGCTCGAAGTTTTCTCTGTAATAAAGCTTATTGTCTTTATTCTCGTCCATCCATATTCTGACATATTCGTTTACTTTGTTAATGAATATCATCAGAGACGCGACGGGAGATCCGTATCTTTCGACGTCTCTCGAACACGAATCGCAAGAACAAGTATCGTTGTTATCTTCTACCGTAAGGCTCACGGCATTCATATTCGGATAAAGATCGGTCGTATATGCCATAAGCGACGCTTCTATCTTTTTCGCGCATGCCTGAGCCATAAGCTCCAACTCTTCCGAATTACCGTGCGCCGTATAACACAGAACGTCGCCCGCGTCGCCGAACCAATCGGGATGTTTGGAATATTCCGCGTCGTCGCGAGGCAAATACTCGTTGGAGTTATGAACTGTATCGCTTCTGGAATTTCTATCCGCAACTCCGTCCGCCGTCATTTTTGCATGTATGGGCAACAAATAACTTCCCGAATATAACGGCATACGAAGACGATTTTTAAATTCCTGCGTTAAAAACCCGAAGTTGGTGCTTCGTCTTAACATATCGGGAATATCCGTAACGTCGTAATTTAAAAGCTTTTTCTCGGTTACGCCCGTATCGATTTCCATACAATCGAGGTAATACTGCTCGTAATTGAAGGTAATCTGCATGAAATCGTAAACCGCGTAAAGCGTTCCGTACTCTCCGCCGCCGACGATATAAACGGTTTTATCTTTCGTCACGATACGCACGCCCTCGTCTGTAAGCGCGATTTTATCGAGTTCTATTCCCGAAGTTCTGAAAAGATCGTTTTCGCCTATCGAAATATACTTCGCGGAAGAATTATGAACAAGTCCGTCCGCGCTTGCTTCCTGAATGTTGATACCCGTTGCCTGCTTGAAAAGCGTTTTAAACTCTTCTTTCGCGGTACGTTCCGTTCCGCTCGCATATGGGTCGGCAACCAGAACGTAATCGGTTTTGCCGTCTTTAACGAGATAGTCGGACGTTTCCGTAGCCGTAAGGTTGTGCGTACCTTTATAGGTGACTTTTGCTTCCGGTTCGGCGATTGAAGGAGTTTCGGAAACGGACTCGCTTTCCGGGGTATCCTTTTTTCCGCACGAAACCAAGCTCATACAAAGTGCCGAAACGGCAATCATCAGACAAATGAAAAGAGAGATTGTTTTAATAAATTTTTTTCTCATTTTACACCTCGGCAATCCTTATTCCACAATCAACGTGAAGCACGCGTAATTTGCGTTTCCGTCTTTATCGGTACAATATACGTATACGACGTATTCTCCCGCGTACTTCGCTTTGAATTCGCCGCCCACCGAAACGACGGAATTTTGTTTGTTGTCCATAACGATTATCGTCACTTCGAGATCTTCGGGGTTATCGATATCGTCGGACACGTTATAGTTATCGATATTATAAACGGCGAGCCTTTTTATTCTGACGATTTTATCTCCGACGATTTCCACTGTCGGTTTAACGTAGTTTTCAACTCTTATAACGTAAGGCAGCGAGCCTTCGTTACCCGCCTGATCCACGGTTTTGTAGTTAACTCTGTAATCTCCATAGTTACTGAGGGTGAACGAATACTCCTCGCTTGCGAGAACGGTTCCGTCGAGTTTTACCCCGTTATCCGCTACGACGTAATTATCGGACGGATCGGTAACCTCGATCAAGAGTTTTCCGTAAAGACTCGGCGAAATAACGTCGGTATAAATTGCGGGAGAAAGCGTAATTTTTTCTCCTATATCTCGCTTACCCGATACGTCTTGCGCCGATATAAGCGGTTCGATTATATCGAAATACGTCGTCGTGAACGGCTGATTGTTTACCTTTCTTATGTCGACGTATGCCTCGCCGCGGATTCCTTTCAATTCGATATCCGCAAAACACAATCTGTTTTTAAACGGATCGGTCATAACCACGGATGTTCCGCCCGGCAATATAAGTTTCTTACTCGTGTTGTCATAATAAATCGTCTTGATGCTTCCGTCCGCAAACGTCCCCGGCGTTTTATATTCCGCGCCGTTTACCTTTACGCCTATCGCTCCGACCATCGAATAAAATTCTATTTCAACGACGTTGTTCTCATCATAAAAATCCGTAAGTTTTATAGCGAGAGAATTGTAAGCCGCCTCTAACGGAACGGAGAAGCCGAACGAGAAATTATCGAATGCCAGCGCATTGATAAATTTCAACGCATTATCCCCTTCGGTCTTTTCGGAAGTATATCTGATTCTTGCAGAACTTTCCTCCGCCGTAAAATCACCTTGGAAATACTTCGACAACGATATTTGCGAGCGGAAATTTACGTCTACGATTTCGACGGGTTTACTTTCGATGAAATGCTTACCATAAGCAAATTTGAACGCAACCGTATCGTTACCGGTGATTCTGAATAACTTTCCGTCAGCTTTTACATACTCGCCGCCGTCGAATTTAATGAATAATTCGGCATCTTCAGCCTTTGCGTTTTTATCCGTAAATACATACGCTTTGATACCGTCCAAAGAATACTCGGCGTCTTTTATAAAATATCTCGGCAGATGCAGTTCGTCGGAAAATACGACTGCGTCCGAAGCCTGACTTTCAACCTCATAGGTATAAGTGTAGAAGTCGAAATCGTCGTAGTACTCGTAAAGGATCTCATAAGTTCCGACGTTCATGGGAGTAAATTTACCGTTCTCGATCGCCGTTTTCTCCCCGTTATACACCGCATATACGTCTACCGTTACGTCGCCGTTAAGTCCTTTAACGACATACTCGGGCATCAAAGCTTCGTAACCCGCTTTTAAACTTCCGATTTCGTCAACCGCAAAATCGATTGTTTTTCCGCTCGGAACGTCGACGCAATTTATCTTTATGTTTTTCGACGCCGAATTGCCGAATCTGTCGGTCGCGGTATAAACTATCGTATAAGCTCCGACGTGTTCGGCAACAAAACTTCCGTTTTTTACGAGAACGTTGTTACGCTTTGTAGAATCGTAATTATAATAGACGGCAGCCGAAACCTCCGCGCCGCTCACGTCTACGGCTTTTGCGTCGAATATCGAAACGGTTTTACCTTTAACGACGTTTACTATTCCCGATTCGGGAACGCCATTTACCGTAAGAACGGGGGCTTTTTCATCGACGTAATCTGCCTGTACTATTTCGTTTTCGGTTAATCCGCCGATTTGTTCTATTTCTATTTTTGCCGCGCTTCCGTAATAATTATCGCAAAATACCGACAAATACACTTCTCCTGTCGTAAATCCGCCGAACAAATTCTTTTCGTATATATCGGGGTTTGCAAGCTGCGTTACCTTTACAAACGAACCCGAACGATGATTTACGGAAACCTCCGCTTTTTCGGTATCGTAACGCCAGGTAAATCCCGCGGGCGAGGTTATGGAAACCCCGTGACCCATTACCGTGCCGAAGTTATCGAATGCCATATACCATTCTTCTCCGTCGATATAAACGGGAGTTCCCGTCGCGGAGACTCTCGGGTTTTTGTTGAATCCCGACGTCTTTTGCCCGCTCGCGCCCGCTCTTGCGTGTACAGCCTGATTGGGATTGAACCACAAAAGGAAATCGACGTAAACGGACGAATCGTAACAATCGGTAAGTCTTACCGTAATATCTCCTACGTCGGCAGTCAAAGGGGTCTGCGGCGTATACAAAGTAATAACGTCGTTTACCGTCTTTTTGCTTAAATCGATCGGAACGTTGTAATTAAAAGTATCTCCGCTCGCAAGCGAAACGATTATACCTTTGTTTTTGCCTGTGTTTTTAGCAAATTCCCCCGTTAAATCCCCGTATTCCGCCGTAGAATGAGACGAAGATACGCCAAACCTCTTGGTAATAACCGAAAATTCTTTTTCCGCATTTAATATTATGCCTTCCGTTTTAAGCGTATAAACGGCGCGATATCTGCCGAACGTATCCAATTCGTAAACGTCTTTTTTATACGTATTTCCGTCGGGATAAACCAACGCCGAATCGGTCAGAACGAATTCCTTTCCGTTATAAGCGGCGTTTATCGATTGCGGCAAAGATATTTTATCGTTAAGATAATAGACGTCGTTTAAAACGTTTTCGGGAAACGACGCCTGCGCCGCTTGCGCTTTACCTGTTTTATTTGTCGTCATAAACACGCCGAACGCAATAGCCAGAAGCATTACGGGCAACAAAACGACTAAAACTTTCTTTTTGATTTTTGTCATCTTTTTCTCCTATTTTGTCGGATTTTAACCTTTTATTCCGCCCATGGAAATATCTCCCACGAGCTTTTTGTTAAACACGCAATATATCGCCAGTATCGGGAGCGCGAGCATTAAACACGCCGCTATTTCCACAGGGTGCTTACCTTTAACCTCGCTGCTTAAGCCCGGCGCGTTCAATTGCGAGAATAAGTATACAACGTATGCCAGAGTCGGTTTCGTCGGAAGATATAGCATGGGCGTCTGATAATCGTTCCATAAATTTATGAACTGAATCAAAAACACCGCGCCCAACATATTCACGGACAAAGGCATTATTATTTTAACCAGAACGCTCAGTTGCGAAGCCCCGTCGATTTCCGCGGCTTCCGCGTAAGCGTCGGATAATCCCTGATAAAACGCAAAATACACGAAAAAGTACATTCCCGAAAAGTGGAACTTCTGTATCCAGTTTCCTATAAACGTATCGTATAAACCCGTCGCTCTTAAAAACGCCAACTCGGAAGGGTATGTTCCGACTATGGGGATCATCATGAATAAGAGATATATAGTATACTGAATTTTGCTGAACTTAAACTTATATTTCGCGCACATATACGCGCCGACCGCAGGAACGACGGCAAGGATTATGCTTCCCACTCCGACGTAAAGAACGGTATAAATAAAGTAAGTTAAAAACGAAACGGTCTGCCCCGCCCCGCCGAGACTGTGCGCAACCTTTGTAGTTCCCGAATAATAAGCCGTGGAATACTGCAAGGTACCCATATATTTGAACACTTTCGTAAAGTTTGCAAACCTTAGAGCCTCGTCCTCGCTGAATTCGAGATCGGGCCACCCGATATAGTTACCGAGTATTTCAAAGTCTATATCGCTTTTAAAAGCCGTAAGAGCGCCCCATGCAAGAACAACGATTATCGACGCGGCGTAAAGCGCAAGAATAACCATAGTTACGATAATTATCGGATTTTTATTGAGTAGATTTTTAGATTTTTTCATTTGTCTTAATCCTCGCTCGGTCCGTATTTATCGAACAATTTTCTTACCAAAAACGTTATCGGGGCAACTATACAGGTCAGAATAAGTCCCAAAGCGGCAAGTTGCGGATAGTTAAGATATCCTTTTAAGCCTTCAACGTTTATATAATCGGCTCTCGACGCCGCTTTATACAAATAATACCCCATGGTTTCAAGGCTCGACGGCGATTCGTACGCATAAAACGTGTAAAGGTTCATCTGATTCGTAAATATTCCCGTCATTCCCAATATTATAAAAGTCGAAACGGTCTGGAATATCATGGGAACGGATATATAAAAGAACTCGGTTACGACGTTAGCCCCGTCGAGCTGCGCCGATTCGATGACGGATGCGTTTATTCCGCTCATCGCGCCCGTAAACATAAGTACGTTTACGCCGAACGAAACCCAGATATTGAAGAACAAAATCGAAAAATACGTCTGATTGACGTGTTCTCCGGGTAACGGAACGATAAGTTGCGGCATACCCTTAAAAATCTCGGGCATCGCGTAATTCATCATATTTTTGAAAAGCAACGCAAATATCATCGGCGATACTATGTTCGGCATATAAAGAATTACCTTGAAAACCCCCGAAAACCTGCATTTTTTACAAAGATAGAACGAAAATATAAGCGCAAGCGGTATCGTAATAAATATATTGCTCGCAAAAAGCAATGCAGAATTCAATATCATCTTACCCGAAGATGTAAAAAATTCCCACGCGCGCGAAAAGTTCGCAACCCCGGCAAACTGACGCACGATTCCGTCCGTTCCGTCCGTTTTGTAAACGTAGGTTTCAAACGCCATTTTTATGGAATTGAAATTTATATAAAATGTGAAAATGCAGAATTGCAAAACGGGCAATGCGCAGATAAGCGCGTAAAAAATCACGCGCTTACCCGTCCTCGTTTTAAAATATCCGCTTACGTTATGTTCGCTCATAGTTTAAATTTTTCTCCGTGTCGTAAAATCAGGATTTAGTAAGCGTTGCCCAATACGACTTTGTAAATCTGGTCGCTTCGAATACGCTTACCGCATTTGCGCCCGCGTCGTAAGCTTCAAGATAGTTGTCGTAACGTTTATTGCCGATAGTGGGAGCAAGCGTTACAAGGCTCGACAATTCGATTTTAAGCACTCCGCGGTTGTATTTGAACGTGTCGTTATCTCCCGTGAAAAGCATTACGTCGCTGTTTTGTCTGAGTTTGAGCAAATCTTTATAGTACAAAGATTTTACGTTATCCGTATTTACCGTGTATTCAATCGGACGCATGCTTCCGGTGCTTTCGGTAAACGCCGCAAGTTCGTTCTGAGAATAGCAGAATTTTACGAAGTCGATGCTTGCCTGTCTCAATTCGGCGTTGTTTTTAATGTTGTTGTTGATAAAGCATACGCCCATACCCGTATCGATAAGCGTGTTTTTCTCTCCGTTGCCGCTCGTTACGGTCATATCGAACGAAACGGGAAGAGGCATCCACTTAATCTTTCTGTCATTCGCGTCTTTCTTGGTCATTTTGGTGTAGTTATCGAAGTTACCGAACATTTCGCTTTCTACCCACCAGTAGGAACCGTCGATAATCATACCTTTTCTGGTTTTTCCTTTAACGCCCGAACCGCCTAAAAGCATATTGAGCTGAGTTGCGGTATGACTTACGGAACTACCGTCGGAGAACGGAAGGAAGCCTTCTTTTTCGATTATCTGAAGGAATGCCGCCGCATAATATTTAGCAGCCATATCGTTGGTCAGATATCCGTTTTCCTCCGTTATGGCAACCTTTTCGGTTACGGGTTTTTTAAGGTAGTCGATACCGGGGAAGAGATTTTCGTCCGTGAACATAAGTTTTCCGTTCGCGTCGCTCTTGACGATTTCGACTTCCGTACCGTCGAACGTATAGCACGTTTTCATCTGTTCATAGCCCGCAAGCGACGCCCAGAGTCCCGCTATAAGATACTTCGAATATCCGGGGTATTGGCTCGTCATCGAGATAGGCTCGACGCCGTTGTTTTTAAGATATTCGCACAAAATGAGCAATTCTTTAAGAGACGAAGGAAGTCCGTCGTCCGCGGAATAATCTACGCCGTCGATTACGCCCGTTTTGCCGTCGGGACCTACGGATTTCTTTGCCGTTCCGTTCTTTCCCACAAACGTAGCGTTACCGAATAAACTACTGTTAAAGCTTATGCCCGTTTCGCCTTCGCCGGCAAAATACGCTCCGCAAAAATCAAAAGTTTCTTCGTCGTAAGACATTCCCGAATAGAACTCCCAACCGGGCAACACGTAATACTTCCCGTCGTTACCTTTAAGCGAAGGAAGCATTTCGGAATAAATACGGCTTTCAAGCGTTTTTCCGTTTTCTTCGGTTGCATAGACCTCGCTCAGATCTAAAAGAAGGTTATTCTGAATAAGATTGAAGGTGTCGAGTCTTTCGATAAAGTATACGTTATACGCTTCGGACGCCATCGAGGCTTTCCCGAGTCCGTTTGCGGGCGTAATGTTTATTTTAACGCCCTTTTTTCCGTCGGCATAACTATGCTCCTTCATAAGCTCCGAGAAGCGATCTCCCGCCGCCTTCAACCAATCTTTGCCTACGCCGCCGTTATGCACGGCAACTTCGAGTACGGTCTCTTTTCCCGTGGTGTTGCCGCCGCCGTTACCGCCGCCCGAATTGTTGTTATTCCCGCCGCAGGCTGCGGTAGTCAAAGCCATTGCGCCTACTAAAACAAGCGATAATAATTTTTTTGTCAGTTTCATGATTCTACTCCTTTTTTTATAAATATTTTCGGATTACCTGTTGCCGACAGTTACCGATAAATTTTTCTTAACGTGTTGTACGACGAACGGATATATTATCTCAATTTCCATTCGTTTGCGTAAATATTGTTTACTTTAAGCCGTTTTGCGTAACGCTCTTCTTCGAGTTTGGTTGCGGGGTTTAAAAACACGACCTGCCCCTGCGTTTTTTGCGAATACTCGCCGACTGCCGTTACGACTTTATAAGTAAGCCGCGCTTTGTTTTTAAGCGAAAAATCTTTGTCTACAAACGACGAATTGTCGGTTACACCCAAAAGTTTATAGCCTTTATCGTTATCTACCGCCCTGTAAACCGCGCATTTTTCGTTCGTTTTGCGCCATTTAAGTTTAACGCCGTCCGTTTTGAAAGCGGCGGTCAGGTTTTGGACTTTCTTTACCGCGTCGACTTTCGCAAAGCCCTCGATTTCATAAATGCCGCCCTTTTCGGTTTTAAAGGTTATTTTGCCGTTTTTGTATCGGCAGTTTACCCTTTCGCCGTTTTTCGTCGTTACCGTAGCGGGTTTTACGCCGTCGGCTGAAACCGAAACCGCGCCGCCGGAATGCGAAACTATACGACAGTATTCAATTTTACCGTTTTTGCGTTTTGCAGAAACGATAAAGTTGCCGCGCGCTCTTAAATTGTCAAACGAAACGTTTTTCCAATCTTTCGGAACTGCGGGGAAAAGCGTTATATTTCCGCCGTTTCCGCTTTGCAATAACATTTCGGCAATACCTGCCGTCGCGCCGAAGTTGCCGTCGATCTGGAAAGGCGGATGCTCGTCCCATAAATTATCGTTTGTCTTTTCACACAAAAGTTTTCGTAACAATTCGTAAGCATTTTCGCCGTCTTGCGCCCTTGCCCGGCACAATATTCTGTATGCAAGCGCCCAACCCGTGGAATCGTCGCCGCGCAAATCGAGCGTTCTCTTCGCACTGTCGAGCCATGAGGGCGTATCTTCGTTTATTACGCTCCCCGGCATAAGCCCCATAAGTTGAGAAATATGTCTGTGCAACGCCGCGCCGAATTCTCCGTAAAATTTTTCTTCCCCATACTCTTTCACTTGTCCGCTATAACCTATATTAACGGGCGAAAATCGACCTATACGCCGCTTTTCTTGTTTTACGGTCTCATCTTCCACGCCGAGAATTTTTGAAAATCTGATATCGTCGCTTGCTATTTCGCAAAGCATTTGCTGGTCGAAAGCGCAGCCGACAGTCGCTAAATACTGCTGCTCTTTATACCCGTTGAGATATACGCCCGATAAAATCTGTTCGGGCGAAGCCGAAACCATACACAAATACTCGTTGCCGTATTTTTTAACGCTCTTTTGCATAAACTGCGCCGATCCGTGAACTGCTGGATAAGCGTATTCTTTTAAAAACTCGTCATCGAGCGTGTAATCGTAATAATCGGCGAACATTTTTGCCGTAAGTCCGCCCGTCCCCGGTCCGGAATGTAAAAATTTGCCGAGTCCGCTTATCTCATACAGAAAAGCCGCCGTGCCTATTATCCAACCGCTTTCCCCGTCCGATTTTTCGGGTACGAAATCGGCGACCCACTCTTTCGCATATCCTTCGGCTCGTTTTAAATAAGCCTTGAAATAATCCGCGTATGCGGCGAACGTTTCGGCGATGTTCGTATTAAGCGCGCACCAATAGTTCATCTGCACGTTGATATTATGCCATATTCCGCTGCCCCACGGCGATTTGTCGTGAGCCGACCACGTTCCCTGTAACGACGCGGGCGGCGTACCTTTTCTCGAACTCGACGCCAAAAGATGTCTGCCGTATTGGAAGTAAGTTTCGATAAGATACGGCTCGTTATTTCCGCTCCTGTACGACCTCAAAAGTACGTCTATAGGTCGATTATCTGCCTTTCCGCCCAGGTCAATACCTGCGCGATTCATCAGTTCGCCGTAGTCGGAAACGTGTCTGTCGTATAGTTTCTTATACCCTTTTTGAGAAGCGTTTTTTTCTCTTCGTTTCAGTTCTTCGTCGGGATCTTCGCCTATTGCCTTATGGCAATCGTCGGCGAACACCTCGGGACACAACTTGTAATTCGTACCTAAAACGACTAAAAGCGTGACGTCGCTTGCGTCCGTTATTTTAATTTCGCTATCCGTTACGCCTGCTTTTCCGTCGGTCAGAACCGTCAGTCTCATCTCCCCGACACATTCCCGTAACGGTAAAAACTGTCTTAATACGAGAGAATCTCCGTCGGCATACACTCTGCCCGTTCTTCCGCCCTCTTCTTCACTGCGCGAGCCGAGGTACGGTATCGCAAGCCTTGCGGTATAATCTTTTTTGCAGTCGTTTCTTATATTGTATGCGAATACTTTATCGGGATAACTGCAAAAAGCAGTTCTCGTCGTCTTTTCGCCGTCGCAATTAAAAACCGAATACGCCGTCCCGAGCGTCAGGTCAAGCCCGCGCTCGTAATCGGTAACGTCGGCATAATCGCTTTCTATATAAAGGTCGGCAAAACTCGTCACGCCGCCAAGCGAATATACGTTTGCGAACTCGTTTGTCGTGAACTGGATTCTCTCCTTGTTCACGCCGCCGAACACGCTCGCTCCGAAATATCCGTTACCTATCGGGAGGGACTGTGTTTCCCACCCCGAAAGCGAATCTTCCGCCGCCTCTTTATACCTCATTATATACTTTTTCATAAGTCGGTTATTTATAAAATTCGGAAATTTCCACTACGCGGCTTTCTTTCATCGCCTTATCCGCCGCGTATACGCAAATATGTCCGTTTATGGAATCGGATAACTGCGTGCAGCTTACCGAAGGCTTTTCGCCGCGCATATATTTGACGAAATCGAGCGCGAGTTTCTGGTCTCCTCCGAAATGTCCTCCATCCTCGCTTTGATTGTTCGCGTTGAAATCTATTATTCGTTCTTTGCCTTTATCTATATTTGCGCGGTTGTCCTTATCGAACGTCCTTACGTAAAGCTTTCCGTCGCCTGCCCAGCCTTCTATTTCGCCCTGCGTACCGAGTACGAAAAGAGATCTTCCCGCGCGCTGAGCCGAACAAAGCATCGTATGCGTTGCCGTGGAACCGTTTTCAAACTGCATTAAAACAGCCTGATGATCGACGACCGTCGCGCCCGCTTTGTAAACGCACACGCCGTGCGGATTATCCGTTTTAAGCGAGTGAATTTTCTCTTCCATAGTGAGTTCGTACTCCTCTTTTCCCGTACACTGCCACGGATAAGCGGCTAAATAATGCGGATTTTCGAGTATCATCATCTTTGCCGAATACTGACAGGTATCTACAAGCGGACAGTCGACGAGACATCTCGTTCCCGCCTCTTTGGGGGCTTTTTCGGGAATAATGAAATTCCTGCCGCCGAAACTGCTTACCTTTACGGGTTTGCTCGCGTTGTTCAGCCAGCAATCGAGGTCTATATCGTGGCAACATTTCTGAAGCAGCATAGACGAGCCGCATTTTTCTTCGTCCGCCCACTTCCCTCTTATGAACGAAATAGCGTTATGCGCAACGCCTACTCTTTCCTGCGTTTCGACGTGTACAACCTCGCCTATCTCGCCCGAATTTATAATCTCTTTCGCCGTTTTATAAAAGTCGCTGTACCGTAAAACGTGGCAAATCATAACCTTGTTGCCGTGTTTTTTCACAACGTCGTATAATCTGAGTAATTCTTCCGCGTTGTTCGTAATCGGCTTTTCGAGCAACATATCGTAACCTTGTTCCAAAAGAGGTATAGAGGTAGGGATATGAAGTTTATCCATAGTGCCGTTTATAACGCAATCGGCAATTTTGCCCATGGGCAGAATTTGACTTATATCGTCAAAACACATATTTTCGGGTACGCCGTACAACTCTTTGCACATATCCCTGACGTGCTTGTCGGGGTCGACGAGCGCAACTATTTTAAGTTGGTCGGGGCATTTTAACGCTATCTCGGCATACACTCTGCTACGGTGTCCGCATCCGACTATAACGGCGGTCAACGGTTTCATTTGTTCGCTCCTTTCGCGTATTCTTCCGCGAGATATTCCTTTGATTCTTTCCAGAATAATTTGCTTTCTACGGGCGCGTCGTCCATCTCCCAGAATTGAGTCATTATGCTCTCTCTTACGGGTTTTTCGGCGCACTTTTTCATATACGCTTTTAATTCGTCAATCGAAATTCCGGCGTTCGGATTAAAATCGTCGCTTTTCATATAATCTATAACGAAATTCGCCATACAAACGGTAGACGGTTCGTTTTCGTCAAGCCCCGTAAAATTCAGTCCGCAAACCAACAATTTCCCTTGACCCGCCGCCGCTTCGAACATATAAGAAAAATTCCTTAACGTTCTGTCGTAAATAAGATCGGGAAGATTGAAACAATCTTTATAAGCGTCGAAACGGTCTCTGCAACTCTTATCTATACCCGATATAATGTTTTTAACCTTTACGGGGAAATCGTCGAGATTGATTTTGTCGCAATCCTCGCTTAACACGCTTAAATTATAATCGTAATACCCTTCGGTCGAAAAGCCGTATTTATTTAAAATTTCGCGGTTTAACAAGCCGCCGTAATTCGTCCCCCTGTCCCAGATGACGGGCTTGAATCTGTTCCAACTTGCCTTGAACGCGTATTCGGGATTTTTCATATCCTTATGAACAACGTGTCGCGTGAAATCGGAACGGTAAACAAGACAAACTTTTTTCCCTTTTTCAAGTTCCGAAAACGCCTTACGTATATCTGCGGTTATCGTTATATCGCCGTCGTCGTAATTCGTAAATTCGCTATACGACAACGCTTCGCGTTTTTCGTAAACCCAGATATTCCATTCGTTTTCGGCGTAAACGCCGTTTGCGCCTTTAAGCGTGATTTTAAGCGTAAGCCTTAGGTCAGTTTACAAGGAACTACACGCAGACCGTGAAACGGGCTGCTGACAACA
>ENA-ORRN01001364-ORRN01001364.1-human-gut-metagenome-genome-assembly--contig:-NODE-1364-length-17123-cov-2.863663_pt1 | contig 17123 bp, 13 predicted proteins | sample MGYA00242174_ERZ509132 | MGnify/ENA primary metagenome ERZ509132 (study PRJEB26280, sample SAMEA2338671) | human gut metagenome | biome: human gut; feature: human-associated habitat; material: faeces... | reverse complement strand
CGATCTCGTCGCGGAGCGCATCGTTGTTTTTCAACGCCTCCTTCACGGCATCACGGCCCTGTCCGAGCTTCTGATCCCCGTATGAGAACCAGGACCCGCTCTTCTTGATAATTCCGTTATCGACACCCAGGTCGATAATCTCGCCCAGTTTCGAAATCCCTTCGCCGTACATAATGTCGAATTCGGCGCGACGGAATGGGGGAGCGAGTTTATTCTTCACGATCTTGACTTTCGCACGGGCTCCCATCTGCTCCTCGCCGTCCTTGATCACCGATGCTTTGCGGATATCGACCCGGACGCTGGCATAGAACTTCAACGCATTACCGCCGGTAGTGGTTTCGGGGTTGCCGTACACTACACCGATCTTGTCGCGCAACTGGTTGATAAAGATGCAGACGGTACCGGTTTTGCTGATGCTGGCGGTCAGTTTACGCAATGCCTGCGACATCAGGCGGGCCTGCAAACCCATTTTCGCTTCACCCATTTCGCCTTCGATTTCGGCCTTGGGTGTCAGGGCTGCCACCGAGTCGATCACCACGATATCGATCGCACTGGAACGAATCAGGTGATCGGCGATTTCGAGCGCCTGCTCGCCGTTGTCAGGCTGCGAGATCAGCAACTCATCGATGTCCACCCCCAGTTTCTGGGCATAAGTGCTGTCGAACGCATGTTCGGCATCGATAAACGCGGCAATGCCGCCCGCTTTCTGAGTTTGCGCGATAACGTGCAACGCAACCGTGGTTTTACCCGAGGATTCGGGTCCGAAAATCTCGATGATTCTTCCGCGCGGAACACCGCCGATTCCGAGAGCCAGATCAAGCGTGAGACACCCTGTGGGGATAACGTCGATAGACATATCCGCCGAACTTTGTCCGAGCTTCATTATGGCTCCTTTTCCGTACTGCTTTTCGATCTCCTTTAAAACAAGATCGAGAGCTTTTTGTTTTTCCTCTAACATTCTTACTCCTATCGGGATTGACACCCCTGATTTTTTTCTTGAAATTATAAATACTTAACGCTCTTTATTGCGAGAAATAAAGCCGTCTGAACGCCTTTTTCGGTTATTTCGGCGCGCGTGCCGTCGAACATGTAGCGATATACGGAAACGCCTTGCCTCGAACCCGCCGCGAGATAACAAAGCCCTACGGGAAAGCCCGATTCGTCGGACGAAGGACCGGCAAGACCGGTTGTGGAAACAACCAGATCGGGAACGCCTTCGCTTAGTAGTCCGTTTGCCATTTCGCCGGCGACCTGCGACGATACGGGTTTATTTTTCTTTATAGATTCCTCTTCTACACCCAGCCTTCTGATTTTCGCTTCCGAGCTGTATGCGACGATTCCCTCGTAAAACACTTCGCTTGCGCCGGGTACGGAAATAATTCTCGACGAGAGATTCCCTCCCGTGAACGATTCCGCAACGGAAATTTTAAATTTCCCGATTTTAAGCATACTTACGAGAACTTCCTGAAGCGTACCGTCAAAATCGGCGTAAATATTTTCGGGAAACGATTCCGAAAACATTTTAACGGCTTTTCCGAAATCGATAAAATTATCGCTTTCGATAACGATTTTCAGGTCGAGTACGTTTCTTTCGGCTATTATTTCAACCGTTTTGAGCGCATCCGAAATTTCGTCCAATCGACTGTTCAATGCGTCTTCCGAAATACCGAAAGCTTTGATTACCGACTTGAATTCACCGTCTTCGGCATAATTTTCTTCAATCACCCTTTAAAAACCTCTTTGTTTTTTATAAGATACGAACAACCCGAAATTATGGTAAGCAAAACCGAAACTCCGAAACATGCAAGCCCGATATAATCGAAAACAATGCCGACGTCGGGCGCAAAATTGAGCAAATCTCCCGCAAGCAAAAGAACTATTATCGTTACGTCGGTGAAAAACGTCTTTCCCTTCCCCGTCATTTCCGCCGCTAAAACTATTCCTTTTTTAGCCGCCATCATGCGGAGGGACGAAACGACCATCTCTCTTGCCATTATTATCGAAACCCCTACTCCGCCGTATATAATGCCGATAATACCTATCCTGCCGAATACGTTTGTTTCATACGGATCGGCGATAAGCACGATAAGCCCTGCAAGGACAAGAACCTTATCCGCGATCGGGTCGAGAAATTTACCGAGGTCGGTAACCATATTGTATTTTCTTGCGATATATCCGTCAAGAAAATCGGTAAGCGAAGCTACGACGAAAATTCCGAGCGCGACGAAATAATGCCCCGCGAAAAACCCGAGATAAAATGCCGCGATGAAAAACGGAATCAAAATAAGCCTCAAAAGAGTCAGCTTGTTGGGTAAATTCATTTTATTCTTTAACCTCCCCGTACAAATCGTAATCGTCGGCTTTTGTTATTTTTACGTTGTAACGTTCGCCTTGCTTTATTTCTCCGTCGTATGTAAAATAAACTTTCCCGTCTATATCGGGAGCGGAAAAATATGCGCGCCCGTAAAAATACTGTTTATCGTAATCGACTCCGTCGCAAACAACTTCCAAAGTTTTGCCGACTAAAGCAAGATTATGTTCTTTCGATATTTTTTTCTGCGCGGCGTACAATTTTTTAACTCTCGACTCTTTAACTTTTTCGTCTATCTGATCGGGAAGCTTATACGCAGGCGTCCCCTCTTCTCTCGAATAAGCAAAGAAACCCGCGTTTGTAAGCCTTGCCGTTTTGATGAATTTAAGAAGATTTTCAAACTGCTCCTCCGTTTCGCCGGGAAAACCCGCGATAAAAGTAGAACGTATCGCTATTTCGGGAATCTCTCTTCTTAATTTGCCGATAAGATCGAGATATTCTTCGCCCGTACCCTTTCTGTTCATGCGTTTTAACACGACAGGGTCGGCATGCTGCAAAGGAATATCGAGATACTTTATTATCTTCGGATTGTTTTTGATTTCCGAAATAATATCGTCCGTCAGTTTATCGGGATAAGCGTACAAAAGCCTTATCGACCCGACGTTATCGAGTGCGGACAATTTTTTAAGAAGCTCGGTAAGTTTGTTTTCGCCGTATAAATCCTCGCCGTAACGAGTGATATCCTGCGCAACCAATATAAGCTCCGATATATCGCCTAAAGCCTTTGCTTCCTCTAAAAGGTCTTCCATAGGTTCCGAACGATATTTACCTCTTATCGACGGAATAAGACAGTATGTGCAACGATTGTCGCATCCGTCCGCGATTTTAAGGTAAGCATAATGAAGAGGGGTTGTCACGACTCTTTTTTCCTGCTTGAATTCCTTGGCTTTGCCGACGAAATTCACTCGTTCTCCGCTATATGCAAGCTCTATAGCTTCGGGAAGAAGCTCATAATCGGCTGTTCCCAAAAAAACGTCCACTTCCTTGAATTCGTCGAACATATCCTGCACAAATTTCTGAGGCATGCAACCCGTAAGAATAATCTTTTCGAGTTTACCCGTTTTTCTGAGTTCGTTTACTTCGAAAACCGTTTCTATCGCCTCTTTTCGGGAACTTTCCAGAAAAGCGCACGAGTTGATGATGATTATCTGCGCGTTTTCCTGTTCGGAAGTTATTTTATCCGAACCCAGAACGGCAAGCATCTTTTCGGTGTCCACCCTGTTTTTATCGCAACCGAGCGAAATCACCCCGATAGTTTTTTCTTTAAATGTGTTATACGTCATAATCTCCGTAAAGCTCGTCAAACTCTTCCTGCGAAAGAGTTACTTGTTTTTGTTTTCCGCCCTGGCTGTTTAAAACGTAGCCTTTGGCAACCATCCAGTCGAAAATCTTTGCGGCTTTGGGGAACCCGCAGGACTTAAGACGTCTTTGAATAAGCGAAATAGAAATACTTCCCATTTCAACGGCAATCTTTAACGCCTCGATATAATAATCGGGAACTTTTTCTTCCGCACCCGTAACACTTTCTATCTGCGGGTTTGCCTCGCCGTTTATTTCTTTCATAGCCGCTTCGTTGAAATATGCTTTATTGTTGTTCTTGATATATGCGACGACCGATTTTATTTCTTCCATATCGATATACGCGCCCTGCGCTCTTTCCATATTGCTCATGTAGCTCATGCGATATAAAAGGTCGCCGTTGCCGAGAAGTTTCTCCGCTCCGCTTTCGCCTATAATCGTGGAAGAGTCCATAGCGTTGGACATCTTGAACGCCATTCTCGAAATAAAGTTCGTCTTGATCGAACCTTCGATGATATTGACCGAAGGTCTTTGCGTTGCGAGAATAAGATACATTCCCGCAGCTCTCGCTTTCTGCGCAAGCCTTCCGATTTTTTCCTCGATTGCCTTCTTATCCGTAGACATGAGGTCTGCAAACTCGTCTATAATGATTACTATCTTCGGAAGCTTTCTGTCCTTTCTCGGGTCGATAAGGTCGTTATATTCATCGATATTGTGAACGACGAGTTCCGCCATTTTCGTGTATCTCGCTTCCATTTCCTTAACAGCCCAATTAAGCATGGCAACGGCGGTTTTCGCGTCCGTTATTATATCGCCGAAAAGAAGATGAGGTATTCCCTCGAACACTTTGAACTCGACGAGTTTCGGGTCGACTATTATAAGCCTTAAATCCGCGGGGCTGTATTTATAGAACCAGCTGACAAGAAGAGAGTTAAGCCCGACGCTCTTTCCCGTTCCGCTTGCGCCCGCGATGAGCATATGCAACGTTTTCGTGAGATCCGCAACCACGGGGTTGCCGACGATATCTTTACCGATTGCGAACGTAAGCGAAGTCTTTTTGGTTTTTGTGAACGCGTCGCTTTGAATTACGTCTTTAAGCCCGACTATGGAACGCTTATCGTTCGCGACTTCGATACCTATAAGAGACGACCCGGGGATGGGCGTTATTCTTATATCGTTTTTGGTTTCGAGACGGAGCTTCAAGTCGTCGGTATACTTAAGAATCGATTTTATCGAAACGTTATCGGGGATAGCTATATCGAATCTCGTGACGGTAGGACCGTGGACGATATTCGCAAGGCTTACCTCCACGCCGCCCAAAACCTTAAGTGTGTTTATTATCTTTGTTGCCTTATCCCTCTTGAAATAATCGACCTCGCCGTAATTTTCCTGCGAGGAATACGATTTCAGAAGGTCGAGCGGCGGAGCGTTGTATTTGAAATTCAGAGGCATTTCGTCAAACGGATTGCTTTCCCCGTCATCTTGCGGCTTCTCAGGGTTTTCCGCGCCGCTCTTTTTTTCGACGGTCGGCTTTATCGGCTGTCTCGAATCGAACGATTTATCGCTCTGTTCGGGTTTTAACGACTCGGTCTTTCTGTGAGCAACCGCCTCGTAATCGCTGTAATCGTTGCAATCGTTTTTAGTTTCGTCGATAAGGGGTTCGTTAAGATCGATCGCTCCCGCGTCGGACAAAACGTCGTCGCTTACGAAGTTATTGACCTCCTCCATTTCAGATTCGATATCGTTGTTCCTGAAATCGGACGTCTTTTTCGCCGCATGCCGCGACACCGCGGCTTTAAATGTTTTTGGCATGTATATATCGCCGTTTATTCCAGATTCGTCCAATCCGTCCACGGCCTCGAAAGACGTTTTCCGCTTATCGTAAGGTTGAGAACCGCTTCCGTCATACGACGGAACGGAAGACGAACGAACGTCCGACCCCGACTTCACGTATCTCAATTTGCTCTCAAAGTCCTTATCGTATTCATCGCTGTAAAGCGAAGTTTTCGAATATCCGCTATTCAGCAGATCGTCGTTCTTTTTCGAAATATCGTTGCGGGAGGAATTCCGTTTCTTAGAGCCGAATTCATACCCGCCGACCGTTGCATATTCCTCGTCGGTACGCATTTCGAAATCGGAATTTCCGACGACGAGCGTTCTGTTGCGTTTTATCGGTTTTTCGTCGGATACGCTTCTCTTCGGCGATTCCTGCGCCGCATTTACCGTTCTTCTGTCGTTTCTGCCCATTTCGACGTCTTCGTATTCATCGAAGTCGTAATCGTCTTTTTTGCGTTTTCCTCTTTCCTCGCCTTTTATCTTAACGTCTTCGGATTCGGTTTTTTCGTTGCGCTTTGTCGGCACGCATTTAAGCGCGACGAACGCGCTTAACAGCAAAACGAGAATCCACACTATATACGTTCCCGCAACGGATAAACACTGCACGAGCCAATAGTCGGCCGCGCCGAATATAACTCCGCCGATTGTCGAAGTCTGAAAGCCGCCCTCGCCCGCAGAATATACCGCCGAGAGGTATTCCTTTGACGCAACTCCGCCCGAAACGGGAGTTTTTGCAAGGTGCGTTATCGCAAACGCGCTGAAAAGGCAAATAAAGAGCATTACGGCAATTATCGCGCCGCGTTTGCCGGATATTTTTTTACCCGAAAGAGACATCAGCCCCCATCCTAAAATCATAACGAGAAGCGGGAAAGAAAAATACCCCGCTGTCCCGAGCAAAAACGTCTTGATTATTCCGCCCACAGGATAAAAAATATTGTTTCCCGTGATAAGCGAAAACAACAAAAAGGCGGAAACAAGCATCAAAACCATCCCCCATAATTCTTTACCGAAAAAAGAATCGCTTTTTTTTGCCAATCGTTTCACCTCACTTATTTTAAGTAATATAACTATTACGTTAAAATTATAGCATAACGAAACAACTTTTTCAAGCGTATTAAGTGTTTATAAAATAAAAATTATAAGTGTTTCTCTCAAGAATAAAATCTACATCGTTTCCGATCTCTTTACTTAGAATTTTTCGCAACGCGTTAACTGCAAGACAGAAAAAAATCGCCCGCGGAATTTCACGGGCGATCGTTTTGAAATTATTTACTTTTTCGAATCGATAAGCGAAACTATATCGCCGACCGTTTTAAGTTTATCGGCGTCGTCTTCGCTTACGGTAACGCCGAATTCGTTCTCCATTGCCATAAGCAACTGAACGATATCGATGGAATCCGCACCGAGATCGTTTATAACGTCGCTCTCCTTAGAAACCGTTTCCGCTTTAATTCCGAGTTGTTCGGCAATTATCGAACATACTTTTTCATAAGTCCCCATTTCATTCCCTCCGTTTTGATAAAACGATACAAGCGATCATACACACAAAAAGCCGATATCGTCCTCTTTATTATAGACGATATCGGCGGCTTTGTCAACTTGTTTGATTATTGATTTTTGCGTTCTTTGCGCATGGTAAGCCCTATTCTGTTTTTCTTTACGTCGACGGATAAAACTCTTACCTTTACAACCTGACCGACTTTGAGAACGTCGGAAGGATGCTTGACGTAATTATCCGATATTTCCGAAATATGAACAAGCCCGTCCTGATGAACGCCGATATCTATAAACGCGCCGAAATCGATTACGTTTCTTACCGTTCCCGTAAGCTCCATTCCGACAACGAGATCGTTGATATCCATTATATCCGAACGAAGCTCGGGCTTCGGAAGTCCGTCTCTGACGTCTCTGCCCGGTTTTAAAAGTTCGACGACTATATCGTTCATGGTGGGGACGCCGAGTCCGCATTCTTCCGCGGCTTTTACTTCGCCGTATTTTTTTATCTGTTCGGGAAGCTTGCCGAGTTTTCTCTCCTCTACGTCTTTATCCGTGTAACCGAAAAGCGCAAGGAGTTTTTCGGTCGCTTCATACGATTCGGGGTGAACGGCAGTGTTGTCGAGAATATTTTTACCGTCTCTTATTCTCAGAAAGCCCGCGCACTGCTCGTATGCCTTTGCTCCGAGCTTCGGAACTTTGAGAAGCTGCTTTCTTGCGGTGAATTTTCCGTTTTCCTCGCGGTAAGCGATTATGTTGCCGGTAATACCCGAATTAAGCCCCGAAACCCTCGACAATAAAGAGGGGCTTGCGGTGTTGAGATCGACGCCTACGCTGTTTACGCAGTCTTCCAACACCCCGTCGAGAACTTCGTCGAGCCTTGCCGCGGGCATGTCGTGCTGATACTGACCGACGCCTATCGCTTTCGGATCGATTTTTATAAGTTCCGCAAGCGGATCCTGCAATCTCCTCGCTATGGATATAGCCGACCTTAACGTAAGGTCATACTGCGGAAATTCCTTTGCCGCAAGCGGAGAACCCGAGTATACCGAAGCTCCCGCCTCGTTGACTATTACGTAACCGACTTTTCCGTTATAATCTTTAAGCATGTCCGCAACGAAAATTTCCGATTCCTTCGAAGCCGTTCCGTTTCCTATCGAAATAACGTCTACCGAATATTTATCGATAAGCTTTTCCAACGTTGCTTTTGCCTCTGCCGTTTTGCTCTGCGGGGGCGTGGGATAAACAACCGTCGTGTCGAGAACCTTACCCGTTCCGTCTACAACCGCGATTTTGCAACCCGTTCTGTAAGCGGGGTCGAATCCCATGGTAACTTTATCTTTTACGGGCGGTTGCATGAGAAGGGGGCGAAGGTTTACGTCGAACATCTTTATCGCCTGCTCCTGAGCGTTTTCTGTAAGATAATTTCTTATCTCTCTTTCAATCGAAGGCTGAATAAGCCTTTTATAAGCATCCGCAACGGCAAGTTTTACGCAATCGGTCGTTACGCTTCCTTCTTTTACAAAACCGATTTCGCAAACGCGAACGGCAAACTCTTCGTCGATTGCGACTTTAACTTTAAGAAATCCTTCTGCCTCGCCGCGGTTAAGCGCGAGAATTCTGTGAGATTTGATTTCGGATACAGGCTCGGAATATTCGGCATACATCTCGTAAGTTTTTGCGCCGTCTTCATCCGCTTTTTGGATTTTCGAGGAGATTTCACCGTTTTTGAGATAAATTCTGCGAAGTTTTTTTCTAAGTTCCGCGTCGTCGGAAACTCTTTCGGCAATAATGTCTTCCGCACCCGCAAGAGCCTCTTTTTCGTTTTTAACACCGAGTTCTTCGTTTACGAAAGGCTTTGCAAGCTCTTCTGCCGTTCCCGTTTTAACGTCTTGCGCAAGAAGAATATCGGCAAGCGGTTCGAGACCTTTCGCGATTGCGACGGTCGCCCTTGTTTTTCTCTTCTGCTTATACGGTCTGTAAATATCTTCGACTTCGGTTATGGTTTCCGCGGCATCCAATGCGGCTTGTATTTCTTCCGTCATCTTTCCCTGTTCGGTTATGGATTTCGCGACTTCCTCTTTTCTCTTTTCGATATTGCGAAGATATGTAAGTCTGTCCGCAAGTTCTCTCAAAACCTGATCGTCGATATGCCCCGTCATTTCTTTTCTGTAACGGGCTATAAACGGAATAGTGTTCCCCTCATCCAACAGGTCGACTATGTTTTTTACATGGTCTTCCCTTAATTTAAACTCCTCGGTAATACGGTTTAAAATGTCCATCCTCATTTCCTCAATATTTTTAAATATTTTTTATCCGATTCGTCCACTCTGTACGAATCGTTTATTTTCGAAATTGCTTTATTGTGAGTAAAAACGCTCAGTTTATCTTTTTTTAAAAACCGAAGCGTTATATCTCTTTTTTTGATAAACGCAACCGATATAAGCCATGCGATCGCCATATCGTTGTAATACCCTTTTCCGTCGAGTTTTTCGACGGTTTTTAAAATCTCTTCGGTATGTTCGGTTCCGACGAAAAAACTCATCAGCGCGACTATTCTGAACCTCAACGCGAAATCGGTCTGATTTTCGATTTCGTTTATGCAAAGGTTATAAAACTCCTCTTGCCTGTCTTTCGGAATTTTAAGCATCGGAACAAAACAGTCGATTTGTCCCCAACTGTCGCATTTTGAAAGGTAAAAATCTTTTTTCTGCCAAAACTCGTCGAAAGGAAGCCCCGCAATCAAAAAACCGTAAATCAAAACGTCCTCGTAGTAGGCAAACTCACATTCGGATAAGTATTCGCCGATTTTCTTTTTATCGATTTCTTTCGCGATTTTTTTGATATCGGGGATTCTTACGCCTATCGTTTCATAACCCGAAACAACAATTCTGTCGTTAAAAGCCTTGTATTTTGCATCGGCTTTCTTTTTGAGTTTTTCAACGACTATATCGTATTCGCTCATCCTCATTCACCTCGTCGAAAGCTTTAAACCAAGTTTTTTTATCGAACCGAACGTTCGCGGGGCTTGTCGACGGAAGCGAAAACGTTTTGACGTCGAAAGAAAAATTTCTGCGATATAAATCGTAACTCTTCTTTCCGTTGCATATCACCGCTTTGATTTTCGCCGTTTTGAAAATTTTGCCGAGATCGGCAACGACGGGATTTTTTATATCCGCGTCGAGCGATCCTTTTATTTCGCAGGACGAAACCACGTCCCAGAGCGCGATTTTCCTTTCCAGAAGAAACTTTTCTTTCGATATCTTATCATCGCTGAAATCGGTTTTGAAATACTCTTTCAGAAGATTCCAGAACCGATTCCGTTTATTGCCGTAATAAAACCCGTCCTCCCTCGAAACAACCGAAGGAAAACTCCCGAGAATGAGAATTTTCGAGTTTTCGTCATATACGGGATCAAAACCCTCAATCATTTTCTCACCTCGTAAAAAATTGCAAAATCGCAGATGTTATCGATAATTTTCAAAAGTTTTATGCGTCTCGATAAATTGTAAAAACGCCAATGCAAGACGCTATCAGACGTCTCCCACCGTCAGACGAATCCGATTTTACGTTTTCACTTTTTCAGAGATTTTTTATTAAACGGTGTAAGCCGACTCTTTTTCGGGCGCGCGTTCAAGCTCGATTCTCTTCGATTCGAAGCCCTTTCTGCCGAGCAACGCATACGTTGCCTTTTTACCGTTCTCTACGCCCGGTTGGTTATATGCGTCGATATTCAAAAACTCGCCCGCAAACGCCGTCTGCATTTCGAAATAACAAATAAGTTCGCCTATCGTAAACGCATTTACTTCGGGCATATAAATCGTGTGATTCATTCTCTTTTTTGCGGTAAGCGCGTATTCCGTTGCAGATCTTTCGGCGTTTATAAGTTCATTCAAAGAATGCCCGCAAAGGAAGTTTACGTCGGGAATATCTTTGCAACCTTCGGGAATGGTAACCCAGCTTCTGTATTTCCCTATCGCTATAAAAGTGACGACCTTATCGTAAGGACCTTCGGTGTAAAGCTGAACCTGGCTGTGCTGATCGGTTACGCCGAGAGCCTTGACGGGAGTCTGACCCGCGTTTACGGTTACGCCGTTGTTATCAACTTCTTTGCCGAGCGATTCCGCCCATATCTGACAATACCAATCGGCAAAATATTTAAGCGAGTCCGCATAAGGCATCATAACCGAAATATTTTTACCTTTCTTCATCGCGATGTCCTGCAAAACGGCGTTCATAAGAGCGGGGTTTTTGTACATATTCTTATTCATTGAAATCCTGTCCATATAAGCCGCGCCCGCCAGAAGTTCGCCGATATCGATGCCGACAACGGCTGCGGGAAGAAGCCCTACGGGACAAAGCTCGGAAAATCTTCCGCCGACTCCGTCGGGAATATAATATGTTTTGAAACCTTCTTCTTTTGCGATTTTTATAAGATTGCCCGATTTTTCGGACGTCGTTGCGATAATATGATCTTTTGCCTTATCGCCGAGCTTCTCTTTCAATATATTATATATAATAAGATATTGCGACATCGTTTCCGAAGTGGAACCGCTCTTCGTTATGACGTTGAAAACCGTTTTTTCGGGTTCGACAACGTCTAACAACGCGTTCATTCTTTCGGGATCGATGTTGTCTTCAACGTAGAATTTGGGACCCTTTCTCTCTCTTAACGTAAGGTCGTTATAGTGGAGATGACAAAGCGCCTGAAAAACCGCTATGGGACCCAACGCGCTTCCGCCGATACCTAAAACGACGAAATATTTCATCTCCTTTCTTATTTCTTTTGCCGTTCTGTTTATATCCGCTACGATTTCTCTCTGATTGAACGGAAGTTCCGTCCAGCCGAGCCAACCCGTACCTCTCGTCGTTTCTATTTTTTCGATTACTTTGTCCGCCTGCGCTCTGTAATCCGCGATTTCGTCTTTGGTTATTCCTTCGTCGCCTATGAAATCCTGCATCATGTTGTTAAAATCGAGCCTTAAAGTCATCGATCTTTTCCAATCTTTATTCTGATATCTTTTAGCCATACTGCTTTTCTCCTTCACGCTTAAAAAATTTTTTGTGCGATTTCCCGCAAATAATCGAGACTTTCGCCTATTTCTTTTATCTCACCGTAATCGTCCTTATATACCTCTATCAGCATATCCCCGTTAAACCCGATGTCTTTAAGACGTTTGAAAAGTTCTTCAAAATCGAAATTTCCTTTGCCGGGGAGCCTTATTTTGCCAAAATCGTCCACATCGGACAAATGAACCGTCCTGATGTTTTCGCCCATTGCGTTTAAAAATTTTCTGTAATCGATATCCGATCTTCGCGCCTGTTTTATGTCAAGCGTTGCCATAAGCTTGGGCGCATACTCTTTTACGTTAGTGAAGAACTCGGGATAATTGCACATCGCCCACGAAACGTTTTCAAGGCAAATTTTCATTCCGTAATTTTCCGCCGTGTCGCACAAAACCGACAATCTCTCGCCCGATTTTTTATAATTATCGTAATCTGCGCCCGTTTTTATTCTCGCTCTGCCGTGCATCGTGTAACACTCGGCGCCGAGCCTTTGCCCCGTTTTCAGGACTTTTTCGAAATACCCGTTCGCGTCTTTGAAAGCTCTCGGATTTACCGTAAAGAGTTCCGTTTCGAAATTGAGGGTTACGACGTGCAGCGAATGAACTTTAAGATTGCCCTTTCTGCTTTCGAGAAGCTTCCCGAATTCTTCCGAATACTCCGAAAAACATTCGAGGAAAATCTCGCAGACGTTCGCGCCGAGTTCGTTAAGCGTAATAAGCGCGTCCTCGTTATACTGCCGCAAGAAAAGGCTTGCTGTTGAAACACCTATCTCCATTTCGCTCACCCCGTTACGACAAAAGACATCTTTCCGTTTTCGGCATAAACAAGGACGTCGTCCCCGCTTTTTATCCTTCCGTCTATAATTGCATCCGTGAGCATATCTTCGATTAAGGTCGTTATCGCTCTTTTCAAAGGTCTTGCGCCGTAAATCTCGTTATACCCTCTGCTTATGATCACGTCGGCAGCACTTCCCGCAACTTTCAGTTTTATTCCGTTTTCCGCAAGCCTTTTCGTCAATTTAGCAAGCAGAATATCGACGACTTTTCCGCAATCCTCTCTCGATAAACCGTGGAAGATTATGATTTCGTCCAATCTGTTTAAAAACTCGGGGCTGAACTTTTTCTTTAACGCTTCCGAGATTTTATCTCTCGTTTCGCGTTCTCTGTCCGCTTCGCCCGTAAAACCGAAACTCGGCTTCTGCGTTGCGATCGCCGCTCCGACGTTGGAAGTTAAAATAATAATCGTATTTCTGAAATCAACGAGTTTGCCTTTACTGTCCGTAAGCCTTCCTTCGTCGAGAATCTGAAGCATCAGATTGAAAATTTCGGGGTCGGCTTTTTCGATTTCATCGAACAATACTACCGAATAAGGCTTGCGCCTTACTTTATCCGTCAGAATACCGGCGTCTTCATAACCGACGTAGCCGGGCGGCGCGCCGATGAGCTTTGCCACCGAGTTTTTTTCCATATATTCGCTCATATCGAGCTTTATAAGGCAGTTTTTATCGCCGAACACGACGTCTGCGAGAGCTTTTGAAAGTTCGGTTTTCCCGACGCCCGTAGGCCCTACGAAAATGAACGAACCTATCGGCCTTGACGGGTCTTTTATGCACGTTCTCGAGCGTTTTATCGCTCTCGCGACCGCACTAACCGCCGCGTCCTGCCCGATCACCCTTTCATGAAGTTCGTTTTCGAGATTGGAAAGTTTATCCGATTCGTCCGACGTTATTCTCGTAACGGGAATTTTCGTCCATTCCGCAACGACTTCCGCGATATCGTTTCCTTTTATCTTCGGCGTGGAATTGCTTCTCGCGTCAAGCGCGCGTTCGTTTATCTCGTCGAGTTCGTCGCGCATTTTATCGATTTTCTCTAAAAGCTGCCGCCTTTCGTCGGCATAATCCTCACCCATCGAAAGCACGTAATCGAGTTCGGCTTCGAGTTGACGAAGTTGCCCCGTTTTATCGGTATATTCTTTCGGCGTGTAACAATATTTAAGCCTTGCCTTAGCTGCCGCTTCGTCTATAAGATCGATGGCTTTATCGGGCAAATTTCTGTCGGTAATATATCTGTCCGACAGCGTAACCGCCGCTTTTATGGCTTCGCCCGTAATCTCGACGTTATGGTGCGCTTCGTATTTATCCTTTAAGCCTTCTAAAATCAATATCGAATTCTCTACGCTCGGCGCTTCGATCATAATCGGCTGAAAACGCCTTTCTACCGCAGGGTCTTTTTCGATATACATTCTGTACTCGTCGATAGTCGTTGCGCCGATCGTCTGAAGTTCGCCTCTTGCGAGCATGGGTTTCAACATTTCGGCGATATCCATATTGCTGTCGCCCGTACTGCCCGCACCCATAATGTTGTGTATTTCGTCTATAAAAAGAATTATATTGCCTTGAGAAACAACGTAATCTATGGCGTTTTTAAATCTTTCTTCAAGCTCGCCCCTATACTTCGACCCCGCAATCATGCCCGAAATGTTGAGAGAGAATATAATTTTATTTCTCAGAACGTCGGGGACGGAACCGGAAGCAATTTCTAACGCCAACCCCTCTACGACCGCGCTTTTACCCACGCCCGGCTCGCCGATGAGAACGGGGCTGTTTTTTGTGCGTCTTGAAAGAGACTGTATTATCTGATTTATTTCCTTTTCTCTGCCTATTACGGGATCTAATTTACCGTCTCTGGCTTTTTCGGTTAAATCATAACCAAATCTGGAAAGCGGATTGCTTTCGGGTAACGCGTCGTCTTCGCTCTTCGTTTCGGTTTTTGCGGAATTTTCGCTTTCGGCGTTCTCTTCGGTCTGATTTTCGGAATCGACTTCGACGATTTTTTCGCGCTTGAAAATCATGTTTTCCAAGTCTTCTTTAACGGAAATAAAATCGACGTCCATTCTTCTTAAAATACTCATCGCAACGCAATCGCGCTTGTTGAGAATTGCAAGCAGAATATGCTCCGTCGAAATGTATTTCGTCTTTGCGATATCGGCTATAAGCTCCGCGTCTTTGTTTATTACGGCTTTGGCTTTCGGCGTAAATCCGCCCGTTTCGTCGTTATAACGGAAGGTCTCTTTAAGAAACGAAAAGAAATTATCCTTATTGACGCCGTATGCGTTAAGCGTCATGCAGGAATTACATTTCGGCAAGCACAAAAGCCCGTATAATATCTCTTCCGTTCCGACATAGTTCAATTTATATTTCCTGGAAACGACCTGAGCATTTTTGATAGCGTAAATAACGCCTTGAGTACACTTTAATTCATTCATACAAACAATTGCTATGCCGGCCGTGAATAATCCGAACCTCGGTCTTGCGGCGTATTATTCTTGACCGGCATCCCTCTTTGAAATCAAACGGGATAAAAATCAGTCTTTTACAAGTTCTTTAAGATATTCTCTCAGTTTTCCTTTAAGTTCTTCATCGCGAAGACCGTATTCTATATTGGCTTTCAGATATCCGAATCTGTCGCCCATATCGTATCTCGTTCCGTCGAAAACGTATGCGAGAGCGCCTTCGCTTCTCGCGATAATGTCGAGAGCGTCGGTAAACTGATATTCTCCGTTGGCACCCGGCTTTAAATTCTCGATAATATCGAAAATCTTCGGCGAGCAAACGTATCTGCCCAAAGGCGCAAGATCGCTCTTCGCTTCCTCTCTCTTCGGCTTTTCGGTAACCTTGACCATATTGTATACGTCGTCTTCGAGAACCTTATCAAATTCAACCGAAGCATACTTCGATATAACGTCCATACTTACCCGTTTGCAACCGAGAACGGTTTTTCCGTATTTCTCGTAAACGTCCGCAAGCTGACCTATTACGGGTCGTTTCTCGTTAAACATAACGTCGTCGCCGAAAAGGACGGCAAAAGGCTCGTCGCCCACAAAGTCTTTGGCAAGCTGAACCGCGCTTGCCGTTCCGTTCTGAACTTCCTGAACGACATATGTAAAGTTCGCCATGTGTTCGGGATAAACGACTTCTTTCAAAAAGTCGTCCTTTCCCTTTTCTTTAAGCATTTTTTCAAGCTCGGGAGCCGCGTCGAAATGACTTTCGAGAATTTCCTTTTTATATCCGACAATAAATAAAATGTCGGTTATTCCGCTGTTTACGACTTCTTCCGAAATAACCTGCAATGCGGGTTTATTCAGAATAGGAAGCATTGGCTTCGGTACGGCTTTCGTAAACGGTAAAAATCTCGTTCCGTATCCCGCAACGGGGATGACTGCTTTTCTTACTTTGTTGTTCATCTTTTTCCTCTTTCCGATTTTATTTTGAATTTTATTTTGAATATTTCTTTTCGATTTCGTCTATTTTTGCAATTCTCGCAAGGTGTCTTCCGCCTTCGAATTCCGTAGTTAAAAACGCCTCGACGATATCGATCATAACGCCGGAACCGATAACCCTTTCGCCGAAAGCTATAACGTTTGCGTCGTTGTGCATCCTCGTTGCTCGCGCGGAAAAACTGTCGTGACAGTGAGCGCATCTGATCCCGGGAACCTTGTTTGCGACTATCGACATTCCTATACCCGTGCCGCAAATCAGAATTCCTCTGTCATACCCGCCGAACGCAACCGCCTCCGCGACTTTTGCACCGTAATCCGCATAATTGCAAGATTCTGCGGTATACGTTCCGAAATCGGTGAATTCGTAACCGTTCTTTTCAAGATAAGCTATAAGCGCGGGTTTAAGATAAATCCCCGCATGATCGCATCCGATCGCTATTTTCATAAAACACACCTCTTTATTTTTATTCGTATTTTTTGCAGGCTTTAGAAAGTCTGTTCATTATCCCGACGTCAACGTCGCTGCCCGTTTCGACTTCAAACGCAATAAGAATATCCGCAACCGATTCGCCCTCGTGGAGTTTGTCGTATAAATTCGAAGCTATTTCCTGCGCGGTATTCCCGAGCTTCAAGACGTTCCCCCGAATTTTATTTTCCATAGCCCCGTCGCACATAAAATAAGGCGTTTTACCTCGCGCGACATACTCGTCGTAAAGAGCCTGAGCCTCTTTATAATCGTCTCTTTTAAAAAGCGCCGTTTCGCACTTGGGGCAGTAAT
>ENA-ORRN01001357-ORRN01001357.1-human-gut-metagenome-genome-assembly--contig:-NODE-1357-length-17195-cov-7.590665_pt1 | contig 17195 bp, 11 predicted proteins | sample MGYA00242174_ERZ509132 | MGnify/ENA primary metagenome ERZ509132 (study PRJEB26280, sample SAMEA2338671) | human gut metagenome | biome: human gut; feature: human-associated habitat; material: faeces... | reverse complement strand
CATGGTACCCAGGGCGTTGCCCTGGGCTACGGACTTGCTGGGCTTTCAGCCCGCGTAGGGCCGCAGACAAAGCTTTTTCCGCACAATCTCCCCCCCGCTTAATATTTCAAATTTTAACCCCCAACCTCCAGCGGCGATGCCGCGTTCTCATCAAATAAAAAAAACTGCCGCCGTCAGCAACAATCTGACGGCGGCAGCATTATTATAGATGATTATGAAACACGTGGCTTATTTCAGCACGCCCAGTTCCTTGCCCACCTTGATGAAGGCAGCGATACACTTGTCGAGGTGTTCGCGGTCGTGTCCAGCAGAAATCTGCACACGGATACGAGCCTGGTCTTTCGGAACAACAGGATAGTAGAAGCCAGTAACGTAGATACCCTCTTCCTGCATCTTCTGAGCATAAACCTGAGAAAGTTTTGCGTCGTAGAGCATCACAGCGCAGATGGCGCTCTGAGTCGGCTTGATGTCGAAGCCAGCAGCGATCATCTTGTCGCGGAAATAGTTGACATTGTCAACCAGCTTGTCGTGGATTTCGTTGCTCTCCTTCAAAATCTTGAAAGTCTCGAGGGCGGCACCAACGATGGCAGGAGCCACAGAGTTTGAGAACAAGTAAGGACGAGAGCGCTGACGCAGCAAATCGATGATTTCCTTACGGCCAGTGGTGAAACCGCCCATAGCGCCGCCGAAGGCCTTGCCGAGCGTACCAGTGTAGATGTCAACGCGGCCGTAAGTGTTGAAAAATTCGCTCACGCCGTGTCCCGTTGCGCCGACAACGCCAGCAGAGTGGCTTTCGTCAACCATCACGAGAGCGTCATACTTCTCAGCCAAGTCGCAGATCTTGTCGATTGGAGCCACGTTGCCGTCCATAGAGAACACGCCGTCGGTCACAATCACGCGGAAACGCTGTTCCTGGGCAGCCTGGAGCTGACGTTCCAAGTCTTCCATGTCAGCGTTGGCGTAGCGGTAGCGCTTAGCCTTGCAGAGGCGCACGCCGTCGATGATAGAAGCGTGGTTGAGGGCGTCAGAAATGATGGCGTCGTCGGCCGTCAAGAGCGGTTCAAACACACCGCCGTTAGCGTCGAAGCAAGCAGCGTAGAGAATCGTGTCTTCCGTCTTGAAATAGTCGGAGATGGCAGCTTCAAGTTCCTTGTGGACATCCTGCGTACCGCAGATGAAGCGCACGCTCGACATACCATAGCCGCGGCGGTCCATCATGTCCTTGGCAGCCTGGATGAGGCGTGGGTTATTAGAGAGGCCGAGGTAGTTGTTGGCGCAGAAATTCAGCACTTCCTTGCCAGCCACCTGGATGGCAGCCTGCTGAGGTCCTTCGATGAGGCGTTCGTTCTTGTAAAGACCAGCCTGCTTGATGTCTTCCAGTTCCTTCTGGAGATGTTCTTGAAATTTACCGTACATAGTATTATGTAATTTATAAATAGAATTTAGATGATGCAACGTTTTTTTCAGACATAGGCAACGTGCGCCAGCAAGTGCCAGCGGCGCCTCGCACACTTCTATGCAAAGGAACATATTTTTTCTGAAAATATCAAGGCGTTTCCTATGAAATTCTGAAAAAAAAGTGTTCCTTTGCAGTTGAATCGTGAGAAACGCCAATTCGGGCCGTCCCGGACGCGCTCGCCGCCGTTTCTTGCGTCTTCAAACACACAACAAAACACATTTACTTCACAACGTAAAAATGAAAAATATCTTGGTAATTGGAGCCACCGGTCAGATTGGCTCTGAATTGACAATGAAGTTGCGTGGCATTTACGGCAATGACCACGTTGTTTGCGGATACATTCCCAGTGCAGCTCCCAAGGGCGAACTTCTCGAGAGCGGTCCTGCCGAAATCGTTGACGTGACCAACGGCGCACAAATTGCCGAAGTCGTCAAGAAACACAACGTTGATGCCATCTACAACCTCGCAGCCCTCTTGAGCGTCGTTGCAGAAGGTCGTCCGCAGTTGGCCTGGAAAATCGGTATCGACGGTTTGTGGAACGTGCTCGAAGTAGCACGTGAACACAACTGCGCCGTCTTCACGCCAAGCTCAATCGGATCGTTCGGTCCTGAAACCCCGCACGACCACACGCCGCAAGACACCATCCAGCGTCCGACAACCATCTACGGTGTCAGCAAGGTGACCACCGAGTTGCTCTCCGACTACTACCACCGCAAATACGGTGTCGACACCCGTTCAGTGCGCTTCCCAGGACTCATCTCTTACGTGACCCTCCCCGGCGGCGGCACCACCGACTATGCTTGCGACATCTATTACAGCGCCGTGAAGGGTGAGAAATTCACCTGCCCAATTGCCAAAGGCACTTACATGGACATGATGTACATGCCAGACGCCCTCCGTGCTGCCGTTGAACTCATGGAAGCCGACCCTGCGCGTCTCATCCACCGCAACGGTTTCAACATCGCCGCCATGAGCTTCGACCCCGAAGGCATCTTGGCCGCCATCCGCAAGTATAAGCCTCAGTTTGAAATGGACTACAAGGTTGAACCATTGAAGCAGGCCAACGCCGACTCATGGCCCAACAGCCTCGACGACACTTGCGCACGTCAGGAATGGGATTGGAAGCCAGAGTACGACCTCGACGCCATGACCCGCGATATGCTTGAGAAGCTCGCTTCTCGCTAAACTGCGGAATCCCTCATAAACAGGAAAATATCAAGCACCGACCCATCACCGGGCCGGTGCTTTTTTTATATCTACTCGTCAAACACCTTCCGTCCAGGATATCCGTCGCCACCGCAATACTGATTGTTAGCGTATCTGGGACGAGCGACGAGTGAATCACGCCCCAGCGACGAACGCATCTGGGACGAGCGACAAGCGCATCACGTCCCAGCGACGGATGCGTCTGCCCCCAGAAGCGCCGTCAGTCATTAGTCTTGAAAAAAACAACCTCCGACGGAGTAACAACGAGTTGCGCGAATTAACAAAATTCTTAGGGCGTAGGGAAGGGGCGCCAGCACTGTAGCTCACTTTGCTCGCAAAGTGAGGGCCACGGTCACGTCGCGAAAATGCCGCAAATCCGCATAGCTCGCCATAAACCCTCTACTTTTCGGCGTGTTCGCAAAAACCTTCGTCCCCCTCACTTTGCGAGCAAAGTGAGCTACAGTGCTTCGCCCCTGTCACGCGTCCAAGAATAATCCGGATATTCCTTTAATTCCTTCCCTGCCGCCTCCCTCCGCGCAGCAATTCGTTAATTCGTTTAATTCGTTGTTACGCCGTCCGAGGCCAACATCGAATCGCGGCGCAGCCCCGCAACCTCGTTGCAAAAATTCGATTAATTCGTCCTCCTTCGCCGCCTCCCTCCGCGCAGCAATTCCTCAATTCGTTTAATTCGTTGTTACGCCGTCTGAGGCCAACATCAAATCGCGGCGCAGCCCCGCACCCCCGTTGCAAACATTCGATTAATTCGTCCGCCGCCCCTTCGCCGCCCTTCTATATATCTATATTGCTCCCCCTTCTCTTCCCCTCGCCGTCCAGAAAAACGAAATCCGAACCGCTCCCTCCGCGGTCCTTCTTCTCTTTATACACTTCATGCATAGTTATACATTTTGTTCTATCCCTAAAAACCCGTTAATTTGTAAACTTAAAGTGGGTTTCTGGTGGTCAATTAGGGCTTCTGTTCAAAAAAACGAGTAAAAACTAAACAAATGTTTTGCTAAATAAAAATTAACGTCTATATTTGCAGCAGTTCCACATCAGAATATGTGTATAATTTTACGATGGGTCGCAATTGACGTTGAAAATAAATTCATTTCGCCCCAATATGGCATCCCTTAATATTATATAGCACAAGGCTGCGTGTCGGACCTCTGTTCACAGGAAAACGTAAGGTTTAATATAGACCAATACTTTTAAAATATCAATAAATCCCCCGCGGGAAAACGCCGCGCACGGGAAATGAACAACAAAAGAAACACCACAATACGCTTAGTCATCCCACAACGGGAAGGCGCCCCCCCTCGCCAGACATATATATAACGCAAGGGCAGGCAAAAAGTAACAGTCGTATTGTAAAAAACTCTCAGAAAGCGAGACGTTTCAGCCCGTCTCCGTTCCATCAAAACGCCGCGGCCACTTCGTCGCCGATGAAAGCCGCAGCAGGCAAGCCCCCGTGCGCCCCCAGCGCCTCCGCTGCTCCTTGCCGAAGAAAAGAAGAAAAATAATGTTTAATTAAATGGTTATGTTATGAACAAAAAGTTAGTGCTCTTGGGAGCCACGTTGCTGTTGACAGCAGCGGGAGCTTCTGCGCAGAAGCGCGTGACTGGTCGCGTGGTCGACGCTCAAGGTGAGCCGGTTGTCGGCGCCACAGTGCGTGTTGAAGGCCACAAGGTCGTGGTCACCACCGACGACAATGGTCGCTTCACACTCAACAGTGTGCCTTCTTCTGCCAAACACTTGTTGGTCACTTACATCGGTAAGGAATCACAGTCGGTGAGCATCGCGGGCAACGTGAACGTCGTGATGAAAGAAGCCGAGAACAGCTTCGACGAAGCCATCGTCGTGGCCTACGGTACGGCCAAGAAATCGGCCTTCACCGGTTCTGCTTCTCAGATTAAGGGAGAAAAGATTGAACAGCGTGTCACAGCCAATGTCACCAACGCCTTGAGCGGACAGATGGCAGGTGTGCAGACCTTCACTTCCAGCGGTAAGCCAGGTAGCGGTTCAACCATCCGCATCCGTGGTATCGGTTCTATCTCCTCCTCAAACAATCCGTTGATCATCGTCGACGGCATGCCATACGACGGTGCCCTCTCCAGCATCAATCCGATGGACATCGAGAGCATTAGCGTTCAGAAAGACGCCGCAGCCAACGCCATCTACGGTGCGCGTGGTGCCAACGGTGTCATCATGGTAACCACCAAGCAGGGTCGCGACCGCGACGCTGTCGTGACGGTCGACGCCAAGTGGGGTAGTAACCACCGCGCCACGCCCAACTACAAGCGTCTCGGTGTACAAAACTATTACGAAACGGCCTACCGTGCCCTCTATAACTCCAAAGCTCTTCATGGCGCCACGCCTGCCGAAGCTTACGCCTATGCCGATGCTAATATCTTCAAGGCTCAGAACGGTGGTGTAGGTTATCAGGTGTACACCGTTCCCGATGGCGAACGCTTCATCGGAACGAACTTCAAGATTAATCCGAACGCCACGTTGGGCTACAATGACGGACAATATTATTACACGCCAGACGACTGGTATGACGAGTTCTTCGGCGATGGCAACCTCCGTCAGGAATACAACGTCAACATTGCCGGCCGCTCAGAGCGCATGAGCTACTACACCAGCGTCAACTATTTGAACGACAACGGCCTCATTGCCAACTCTGGTTTCCGCCGTTACAGCGGCCGTGGCCGTATTGAATACCAGGCTAAGAAGTGGCTTCGCGTAGGTTCTAATATGGACTTCAGCGAAACGCAGGTGCGCGGTGACATGGCTGCTGACTATAATAGTTCGGGCAACCTCTTCTCTGTGGTCAACTTGATGGGACCTATTTATCCGCTTTATGTGCGCGACACGAATGGTAACATTATGCACCACTCCGTAACGGGCAATCGTATCTACGACAATGGTGCCAGCACCACCAATATGAAGCGTCCGTTCTTTGGTCCGGCCGACCCAGGTGGCGACAACGAAAACAACCGCAGTCTTGACGTCTCCAATACGTTCAACGGAAAATGGTTTGCCGAACTCACCCCGATTGAGGGCTTGAAACTTACCGCCAATATTTCCGTAACGGATGTCAACACACGAACCAATAAGCTTTACAGCGTGTTTGGTTCAAACTACATGACTTCCGACGGACAGGCTTACGTTTCTCACTCACACACAACGGGTGTCAACACGCAATATCTGGCCAACTACAAGCGCACGTTTGCCGACATTCACAACGTGGACGTGCTCGTGGGTTATGAAAACTATAAGCTCCGCATGCAGGACCTCTCTGGTAGTAACGACCACCTCTTCAATCCTTTCATCGGGGAGCTTAACAATGCTCATGGCAAGGACAAGAAAAGCGTTTCTTCAAGCACTGATCGCTACATGACCGAGGGTATTCTCTCGCGTTTGCAGTATGACTACGCCGGCAAATACTTCGTCAGTGCTTCTTACCGTCGCGATGCTTCCAGTGTTTTCCACAAAGACAACCGCTGGGGTAACTTCGGTAGCGTCGGTGCTGCTTGGTTGATCACGAAGGAAGACTTCATGGACGACTATTCTTCATGGCTCGACGCTTTGAAACTCAAAGCCAGCTGGGGTGTGCAGGGTAACGACGCTATCCTTGGTGAAGAAGGCTATCGCGTTTACTACGCCTACACCGACCGCTACTCTGTTTCTTATTCCGACGAAACGAATGAATATTCCAAGACGTTGTCCTACAAAGGCAACAAAAAACTCACTTGGGAGAAGAGCAAGGCTTTCAACATCGGTATTGACTTCGAACTCTTCAAAGGCCGCTTGAGCGGTACGTTTGAATATTTCAACCGCAAGACTTCCGATTTGCTCTACAACAAGCCGACACCGATGTCTGCCGGTATCTTGACTGGTACTATGCCGGTCAATGTCGGTTCTATGGTCAACCGTGGTGTTGAACTCGAATTGACGGGCTACATCTTCAAGCGCAACGACTTCGACTGGAGCGTCAACTTCAACCTCACGCACTACAAGAACAAGATTCTCTCGCTCGACCCAGCAGCAGAAGCCAACGGCGGTTTGAAATACAGCAACGTCATTCGTCGCGTAGGCGGTTCCATGTATCAGGTCTACTTGAAGGAATATGCTGGTGTTGACCCTGAAACCGGTCTTTCGCTCTATTGGAAGGACGTGACCACCACTGTGACCGACGCTGAAGGCAACACTTCAACCGTTGTCACTGGTCGCGAACTGACCACCGACTACGACAAGGCCACTCAGTATGACCTTGGCGACCCGCTGCCAAAGGTTTACGGTGGTTTGGGTACTTCTTTGCGCTGGAAGGGCCTCGACTTCTCTTTGCAGTTGGCCTACCAGCTCGGCGGAAAGATTTACGACGGTACTTACCAAGCTATGATGCACTCAGGTCAGCAGGCTTCTGCCGGTACGGCATGGCACAAGGACATTCTCAAGGCTTGGACTCCTGAGAACCGCTACACCGATGTGCCTCGTGTTGATGCCAGCGATGTCACCAATCAAAACCTCAGTAGTCGTTGGTTGACCAGCTCTGATTATCTGAGCTTCAACAACGTCACTTTGGGTTATACTCTCCCAGCAGATTTGACCAAGCGTTTCAGCATTGCCAGCTTGCGTTTCTACGTTTCTGGAGACAACCTCGGCGTTATCTCGGCTCGCAAGGGCTTCGACCCGCGTTCTCGCGTTGCCGGCGGTAGCTGGAGTTCTCAGAGCACGGCCAACTACTCTCAGATGCGCAACATCACGGGTGGTGTGACCTTGACGTTCTAATCAACATTTTTTTGAGCCGGTTTTGGGCAACTGGCCTAAACCGGACTCAAGAAATCTTAGTTCCAATTGAACAGGTCTGAACTTTTGTGAATTTCAGGTTTTGCCCCAAGTGTAAAGGGGAAAATTGAACTTGGAAGAGGCTGAAGTAAATGAAATCACTTCGGCAGAAAAGTGAAGACGGGTTCATTATTAACCGGCATGTTTGTAGCTTTCCCAGCTACAGATATTGCTAAGTAATGGTGAAAGAATAAGTTGATCAATTTTGACCTGCATTTTTGTTGGTTTTGGAATTTGGAAGAGGGAGCATAGCGGGCTATGTGACCGATGACAAATTTCAAAAACGGCAAAAAGGCAGGACATAAGAATACTATTCCTTACTCCTCAAAATTGTTCAAGTTATTTTTTTACCATTACTAAATAATATAAAGAACAACAATGAAATATCTCAATAAGAAATTCATCCTGGCTGTTGGTTGCTTGGCACTCACTGCATGCTCCGACATGGACGACATGACGCCCGATGGCGGTTCCATGACGGAAGCCCAGCTCGAAGTGACCACAACGGCCATCCCTAAGCGTGCTAACGCCGATTTGGCCGGTATCTATACTTATTCCGGAGAAATGGCCGCTGCGCTCAATAACGCTTCCGTACACTGCGATTATGGCTATCCCTCGCTCTGCACTGCAATGGATGCCAATGCCTCAGACTTCGTAGGTGACAACAGCGGTTACAACTGGTTTACTCCGGCGTTCGATTATACCGACCGCAGCCCGAACTACATCATCCCGTCCATGCGCTACAAGTTTGTCTATACGCAGATTAAACTTTGTAATGACGTGATTGGTTCTATCGACCCGAACACGGAAGTGAAAGATTTGCAGTACACGCTGGCCCAGGCGCGTGCCGTGCGTGCGTTCGACTATTTGAACCTCGCCCCTTATTTCCAGTTCAACTACGCCACGAGCAAGGACAAACCTTGTGTGCCTATCGTGTCTCCGACAACTCCCGATCCTGCCAACAACCCGCGTGCAACGGTTGAAGAAGTCTACAAATTCATCATGGACGACCTCAACTATGCCGTTGAACACCTTGAGGGCTACTCAGCTCCGACCAAGGTGAACGTTAGCCTCAATGTGGCTTATGGACTTCGCGCCCGTGCTAACCTCTATATGGAAAATTGGGCTGAGGCTGCCAGCGATGCCGAAAAAGCCATGCAGGGTTACACGCCAGCTTCAATTGCCGACGTGAGCAAACCGGCTTTCTGCAGCATGAACGAAGCCAACTGGATGTGGGCCATCCACACCGAAACCGATGTTATCAAGGGCTACCATTACTCACCAGTAAGCCATTTGGCATCGTTCTCAGCCAATGCCTACACAGATGGTACTGGTACTTACAAGTGCATCAATTCCGACCTCTTCGCCAAGATTTCGGCAACCGATGTGCGTAAGGGATGGTGGGTTGATGCCAACCTCCACTCAGCCAACCTCGCCAACTGCTCGTGGACACTCAGCAATGGTACGGTTGTGACTGGTGACGACATCGCAAAGTTGGTCATCACCAACATCAAGGTGCCTTTCGTGGCCTACACCAACGTGAAGTTTGGCATGCGTGAAGGTATCGGTACGGACAAGAATGCCTACGACTGGCCTTTGATGCGTGTGGAAGAGATGATTCTCATCCAGGCCGAAGGTCTCGCCATGAGCGGCCAGACCACACAGGCGCTCCAGGTGCTCAACGACTTCGTTAAGACTTATCGCGACCCGTCATACAATTTCACCAATACTTCTGCTGAGGCCATCCAAAACGAAATTTGGAAACAGCGCCGCATTGAGCTTTGGGGCGAAGGCTTCTCTATGGCCGACATCATGCGTTTGCGTAAGCCGGTGGTTCGCATTCACGGTAGCAACAAGGCCAATTGGCCAGATGCTTTCGCATTCAACATCGCACCCGACGATCCTTACCTCTTGCTCCGTTTCCCGCAGGATGAAACAAACAGCAACCGCGGTGTGACTCCAGCCGACAACAACGAAGGCACTTTGCCCCAGCCGGGACAGAACGCTGCCTTGCTCGACGGCGTGACCGACTAAAAAACAGAAAATAGGAAAGGCGGAAGCCTCGAAACGACCTCCGCCTTTCCGTTCCATAATAATCAAACAAAGAATCATCCATATGAAATGGTTTAATAAATCATATATCGTCGCCCTGGCTGCCGTTCTCTCGTTCTCAGCCTGCGACTATGAGGACGACTATACGCCCGCTGCCGCTGCTGGTGCTGACACGGTGTATTTCGAGTCTCCCGTTCAAGAGGTGGTCTTCAACGCTGCGTCGAAGGACATTCCCGTCGTTTTGAAGCGTGCTGATGCAACCGCAGAAAAGACCTACGAAATCAAGGCCGTTTGCGATTCTGCCTCTTATTTTGAAGTACCTGCCAGCGTCACTTTCGCTGCTGGCGAAGCAGAGAAGACCATCACGGTCAAGGCAACTGAAAGCCTCCCGATGAATGTTGAAGTGATGCTCGAACTTCGTCTCGATGGAAACGCTTCTGTCAACGCTTACGCTCAGAAAATGCCTGTTGCCAGCCTCATCGTTCTGAAGGAAGACTATGAAGTGGTTTCTCACGGCGTTTATACCAACCAGTGGACTGGAGAGGGTTGCAACTGCGTGCTCCAGTATTCTCCTACTCTTGACACCTACCGTTTCGTCAATCCGTTTGGCACGGGGGTTAACGTGCTCTTCACTTACGATGCCACGACACACTTCGGTACGTCTGTTTCAAAGCAGCTTGCCACTGGTTTCGTACATCCTAAGGAGGGTAATGTTTACGCGAAGCCAGCCGCTTTAAACAAAAATGGCAACAACATCTACTTTGACGAGGCCAACAAGATTTGGAAGATTGGTCATCAGTGGGTTGTTGCTGCCGGAAGCTTTGGCGCTGATATCGACACATTCGAAGTGACAGAATAAAACCCAAGCAGGCCCTGCACCACGGCATTCCCCCTCGTCAATCCCGACGAAGCCGATGTTGCAACGCCGCCGCTTGTGCATAAAATGTATATAAAAACAGCGAGTCTTTTCAGGCTCGCTGTTTTTTTGTTAGCGCCGATGAGATTTTGGGGAATTAGTTCCGCAGATGTTATTTGTTAGGGGGTTCAAAATCCAAGAAAATCAAGGTCGGTAAAGAGGCATCAGCGTCCTCGCAGCGGAGATTTGCGCTGGCCCGCATAATCGTCTGTTGCGGCGCCAGCATTGTAGCTCACTTTGCTTGCAAAGTGAGGGCCACGAACACGTAGCGAATATAGCCAGCGCTCTGGGGCATATCTTCGTTGGATTTTTAGCCGTGTTTGGCCGCCACAATATTCGCCCCCCTCACTTTGCGAGCAAAGTGAGCTACAGTGCTTCGCCTCAGACCTTTGCCGAATGTTCGCGCAGCGCCTCTTGTTGCTATGTCGCAACCTTTTTTCTGTATTTTGAACACCATGCATAAAATATTACCTGCCAACGGCAAAATTACGGACTGCTTAATCATAGAAAGAAGTTTTTTCCATCGCATCGTCTGCTTCAGGCAGTGCAATTCTTCATGCGCTTTATGCGAACACGTGTTATAAGTCGGGTGGCATATCGTAGCGTGCTCCATGTTTGGTATTCCTTATCTGCATATTTTCATCACAGTCCCTATACTTGTCAGCGAACGCCCTCCCGCGTTCAATCGCGTCTCGCCCTGCGTTCGATTGCGTCTCGTCCCACGTTCGGTCGTGCCTCGTCCCGCGTTCGCTGAAAGGTATAGGGATTGTGGCGCGAAGGTCCGTTCAAAAGTCGTTGTCCTCGCTTTGTGGGCAAAGTGGGCTGCGGTGCTGACGCCAGCGGTGTTGGCCGTATGTACGCCCAAAACTCGCTGCTTTCGCTTTTGTTCATCCCCTGTTCTTTCCTGCAGAGCCATGAAGCTGCTGGATAGCAATGAAATCCAGCAGTTGAGAGATGTGAGCGTTTTTGAAATAAATGGGATGGAGATTTTATGTAAGAAATATATTCCAATGTATAACATTTATAGAATAAATTCATTACCTTTGCAGTATGGAAACAATAAGAGAAATTATCTTCTCTAGAGAGTTTGATGAGTTCTATCATAACTTAGATGAGCGTACACAAGAAAAGTATGATTATGCTTTTGATATGATTCGAACGCAATACATTGTCAATAAGAGATTTGTAAAAAGTTTAGAGAACACAGATTTCTATGAACTTCGTATTTCTATCGGTCATAACGAATACCGCTCAATAATGCTTGCCATAGATCATGACAACTTTATTCAACCACATCGTGTTCTTGTTCTAAACTCTTTTTTGAAGAAAGATTCTAAGCAATATAAAGCAGAAGTGAGAACTGCTGAGAGTATCTTAATGAAATATATGGAGGAGTAATTATATGTTGAAACTTGATGAAAATAAATTAGCTTCGTTGCGCAGATTCGATGATGTTCTAAACGAAAAATATGGCAGTGAGAAGAGTGTTGAACGCAAAGAGTTTGATGCCAAAGCTAAAGCATGGTATTATGCAGAATTGCTTAAGGATGAGCGTAAAAAACAGAATATTACCCAAAAGTCATTGGCTGAAAAAATAGGTAAAAAGCGTGAGTATATATCGGCATTAGAAAAGGGGCAAACTGATATGCAACTTTCTACATTCTTGAAAATTGCTGACGCTCTTGGTTTGCGCTTTTCTTTAGTATTGGGTTGAAACTATTGGGTGAATGAAATGTTGTATAACGTCCATCAAAGATGCCCACAAACCATAATTTTCCGTGATAATCAACAACAAAAAAGAGGTCTCTAAATGAATTAGAAACCTCTCAATTAAAAATCTTTCGTGATTCCGCAGGGATTCGAACCCTGGACCCACGCCTTAGAAGGGCGTTGCTCTAATCCAACTGAGCTACGGAACCAAAACCGCTGCAAAAGTACTTATTTTTTGCGGTATGGCAAAATAAAATATGGCTTTTGTGCATGAGAGGCATGTAGAAAACGAAAAAAGCGTTCGTGACCTTAATGGTACGAACGCTTTTGGCGCTTCAGGATGGGCTTGAACCAACGACCCCCTGATTAACAGTCAGGTGCTCTAACCAACTGAGCTACTGAAGCAATGTGAATTCAGCAATGTTTGGCGCTTCAGGATGGGCTTGAACCAACGACCCCCTGATTAACAGTCAGGTGCTCTAACCAACTGAGCTACTGAAGCAGTGTGCGATGAAATAATTCATCTTTTATTGCTGAATTGCAGTGCAAAATTAGTAGTTATTTTTGAAATAAACAATACCTTTGCAGAAAAATTCGAAAATATTTTTTGATGAAAGAGATAATAGGTATAGGAAATGCGCTGGTTGATGCGCTTTATCTTATTGAAAATGAGGATATAATCAAGGAGTTTGGCCTTGAGAAAGGCGGTATGCACTTGATTGGGGAAAATATCTTCGAACAAGTTTGTGAGCGCATGCGTGCTGCAAAACGCGAGCGCACGACTGGCGGTTCGGCCTGCAACACGGTTTTGGCCCTGGCACAGCTGGGGGCGCCGGTCGGTTTGATTGGCAAGATTAACGACGACGAAAACGGACGTTTCTTCGAAGACAATTTTCGTCAGGCCGGTGTCCGCACCTTCTTGATGAAGGACGCACAGCCGACGGGAACGGCCTCCACCTTCATCACGCCCGACGGACAGCGCACGTTTGCCACCTATCTCGGTGCCGCCGCCCTGCTTCAGGCATCGGAAGTCGCCTCGCAGTGGCTTGATGGCTACTCCTATATATATATTGAAGGCTACCTTGTTCAGAGCCACGATTTGATAGAGGCCGTTGTTGAGGCCGCCAAAGCCAGGGGCGTGAAGGTGTGCGTTGACTTGGCAAGCTACAACATCGTGGCTGCCGACCGCGATTTCTTTGCACGCCTGCTTCGCAAGACCGACATCGTCTTTGCCAACGAAGACGAGGCCCGCGCCTTTACGGGACTCGAGCCAGAGGCCGCCCTTGAGCAACTGGCATCGGTTTGCGAAACGGCAGTGGTCAAAGTGGGCAAGCGCGGCGCCTATGCCCGCCGAGGCGAAGAGGTGGCGTTTGTTCCGGCCAAGAGCGGCACGAAGGTGGTCGACACCACGGCCGCCGGCGACTATTTCTCCGCTGGCTTCCTCTATGGCGCAGCGCAAGACTGTCCGCTCGAGCAATGTCTTGCCAACGGCACGGTGCTGGCCAACGAAATCATCCAGGTGGTTGGCACTAAATTGCCAGAAACAACCTGGAACAAAATTAAGGAAGAAATTCATGCGTGTGGCAATTGACCTGCCTGCGCGATGCAAAACCAATATTCTCGCCACGCGCGATACAAACCATATATAAATATGTTGACAATTAAAAACAAACTATCTGCCTGGTGCTTGCTGCTGGTGATGGCTCTGACCTCTGCCACGATGCAGGCGCAGAGCAACCACAACCTCGAGACAGCCAAGCAACTTGATATTTTCAATAGTCTCTACCGCGACCTCGACCTCAATTACGTTGACACCATCGACGCCAAGAAGAACATAGAGAATGCCATTCTCTTTATGCTCGACCAACTCGACCCCTACACGGAATATTTCCCGGCCAACCGCAATGAGGAAATCAAACAGATGACCACCGGCAAATATGCTGGGGTGGGGGCCATCATCGCACCGCGCAAAGACCTGCGCCGCTGCATCATCTCTACGCCTTATGAGGGTATGCCCGCAGCCAATGTGGGCCTGCGCCGTGGCGACGTCATCCTTTCCATCGGTGGCGTTGACACTGGCGAGCTCGACACGCTGGCCGCTGCCGACTATTCTTCAAAAGTGAGCAACATGCTGCGTGGCGAGCCTGGCACGTCGTTCGACATCCGCATTCGTCGCCCCGGTATCAGCAAGGAACTCACCTTCAAGGTGACGCGTCAGGCCATCGTCCTGCCCAGCATCACGTGTGCCACCATCATTTCCGATAGCATCGGCTATATATTGCTCAGCGGCTACACCGAAAACACCTCGCGCGATATGCGTCAGGCCGTCATCACCCTCAAACAGCAGGGCGCCCGCCGGCTCATTCTCGACCTTCGCGGCAATCCCGGCGGACTTATGGGCGAGGCCATCAACCTCGTCAACCTCTTCATCCCGCGCGGCAAGGAGGTGGTGAGCACGCGTGGAAAGGTGAAGGAGAACACGCAGACTTACAAAACTTCCAATGCGCCCCTCGACCTCAACATCCCCATCGCCGTGCTCATCAACTACGGCAGTGCTTCGTCGGCCGAAATCACGAGCGGCGCGTTGCAGGACTACGACCGCGCCGTTGTCATCGGTCAGCGCTCCTACGGAAAGGGCCTTGTGCAGGAAACGCGCCCCATGCCTTTCGGCGGTGTGCTGAAAGTCACGACGAGCAAATACTACATACCGAGCGGCCGTTGCATCCAGGCCTATAAATTTGAAGACGGGGCACCCGTGCATCTGCCCGACTCCCTCTCCAAAGTGTTCCACACCGCTGCAGGACGCCCTGTGCGCGACGGCGGCGGCATCACGCCCGACGTGGAAGTGAAAGACGACAGTTTGCCCAATCTTCTTGGCTATCTCAGTATCTCCGACCAGCTCACCGACTATTGTGCCACCTATCGGAACACCCATCCGCAGATAGCTCCGGCCGACCAGTTCCACCTCACCGATGAAGAGTATGCCCAGTTCTGCCAATACCTCAAGGACCATCATTTCACCTACGACCGCCAAAGCCTTCGTGTGCTCTCACAGTTGCGCAAACTGGCCAAGCGCGAAGGCTATTCTGTGGAGGCCGAAAAGGAATTTGCGGCCCTTGAAGCCAAACTGAGCCACAACGAAGACTTCGACTTCCAGCGCTGGAAGAAAGAAATCAAGCGCCTGGTGGAGATGAACCTCGTTGGTTGCTATTATTACGACCGCGGTGCAGCAGTCTATAGCCTCGGCGACGACAATGTTGTGCGCGAAGCCTTGCAGGTGTTGCAAAACGACCAACGTTACCGCCAGCTCCTAAAGGGCGATAAGGAGTAAATATTGGTGTAGAAACCGCATAGAGGCAAATATCTCAGGGAATACTTGGATAGTATAAAAAACTTTTTGTAATTTTGGAGTTTTGAAAGGAACGCCTTCTTCGCGCGGACAGGATTCGTGTGGGAAGACAAGATTATAACAATACTATAAAACCAATATATAAAAAATGGAACCTGCAAAAGGAAAATTAGGTGTGATGTGTGTCGGCCTCGGCGCTGTGACCACCACTTTCATGACGGGTGTTTTGATGACCCGCAAAGGCCTTGCCAAGCCAGTTGGCTCAATGACTCAATATGACAAGATCCGTGTCGGACGTGGCAAAGACAAGAAATATCTTCATTATGGTGAAATCGTGCCTCTGGCCGATTTGAACGACATCGTTTTCGGTGCATGGGACGTTTATCCTGCCAATGCCTATGAGAGCGCCATCAACGCTGAAGTGTTGAAGGAAAAAGACATCAATCCTGTTGCCGACGAGTTGAAGGCCATCAAGCCGATGAAGGCCGCTTTCGACCACAACTATGCCAAGCGTCTCGATGGCGACAACGTGAAGGATTGCGCCACCCGTTGGGACATGGTTGAAGCGCTCCGCAAGGATATCCGCGACTTCAAGGCCGCCAACAATTGCGACCGCATCGTTGTCATCTGGGCTGCTTCAACGGAAATCTACGTTCCAGTTGACGAAAACGTTCACGGCACACTTGCAGCCCTCGAAGCTGCCATGAAGGCCGACGATCGCGAGCACGTGGCTCCTTCAATGTGCTATGCTTACGCTGCGCTGACGGAAGGTGCTCCATTCATCATGGGTGCTCCCAACACAACGGTCGACATCCCTGCCATGTGGGAATTGGCTGAGAAGACCAAGATGCCAATTGCTGGTAAGGACTTCAAAACCGGCCAGACCTTGGTTAAGTCGGGCTTCGCTCCAATCATCGGCACCCGCTGCCTCGGCTTGAGCGGTTGGTTCTCAACCAACATCCTCGGCAACCGCGACGGTTTGGTGCTCGACGAGCCTGCTAACTTCCACACCAAAGAGGTTTCCAAACTTTCTACGCTCGAAAGCATCCTCGTTCCGGAAAACCAGCCAGACCTCTACACCAACTACTACCACAAGGTGCGCATCAACTACTATCCTCCTCGCAACGACAACAAGGAAGGATGGGACAACATCGACATCTTCGGATGGATGGGCTATCCGATGCAGATCAAGATCAACTTCCTCTGCCGCGACAGCATCCTGGCCGCTCCGTTGTTGCTTGACCTCGTGTTGCTCTCTGACCTCGCTGCCCGCAAGGGTCGCTACGGCACTCAGCGCTTCTTGAGCTTCTTCCTCAAGAGCCCGATGCACGACTATACGCAGGGCGAAGTGCCTATCAACCACCTCTTCCAGCAGTATGTCATGCTGAAGAACGCCATCCGCGAAATGGGCGGCTATGAGGCTGACGAAGAAATCGATTGATATTAAGTAATGGTGAACTTATACTTCCACCATTACTAAACCATAACAAAATAAGCCGTACCGAAGGGATTCCTTTCGGCGCGGCTTTTTTTATAAGTAGGTGTTCAAAATCCAGAAAAATCTCTGCAATATTTTTCGTCAAATAGTATAGCGGGTACGGCGCCGCTGCCCCTGAAAGGGGCTCATATTCCAGGATAGGGGCTTGCCCCTATCT
>ENA-ORRN01001356-ORRN01001356.1-human-gut-metagenome-genome-assembly--contig:-NODE-1356-length-17204-cov-2.751414_pt1 | contig 17204 bp, 9 predicted proteins | sample MGYA00242174_ERZ509132 | MGnify/ENA primary metagenome ERZ509132 (study PRJEB26280, sample SAMEA2338671) | human gut metagenome | biome: human gut; feature: human-associated habitat; material: faeces... | reverse complement strand
GAGCCGCTGTCGAGCATCAGGCGGGCAATCTGCTCTCGCAATACTCGCTGACCGGCTAACAAGTCATAACCGAGAACGGTTTGCAGATTATGCTGCACCACCCGGCTTAGCTCCCGCCACAGCGGTTTCAGGCTGGGCGCTTCGACATCCGGTGTGCTTTTGCTTAACGGAACAATGGAACTGTCGCTATGCGCCTCCAGCATATCCAGCACCTGATCCCACTGGGTAATTTCCACCGGGCGCTGCACCGGACGCGTCATCGGCGGTACTGGCGGCTGGGCTTTACGTTGTGCGACAAAATAACCCGAACGCGGCTGCGGAGTGATGAGCTTCATCGTCTCCAGCGTCTGATACGCCTGCTGCACGGTGCTGATACTGACGCCGTGCTCCTGACTTAAGCTGCGCACCGACGGCAATTTCTCCCCGTGACGATACAGCCCTTGCTCAATCCGTTCGGCAAGCAGAGTCGCCAGATGTTGATAACGCGTCATGCTGTATTCCTTATGTGGACCATACAGAGAGAAAAACCGGTACAGATGAGGCTAAAAAACCGGATGCAGATGCTGTTTTAACCTGTCTGTATGTTAAATAAAAGTAATATTTGAATCTGTATTGTGAACTGCCAGAAGGTGGATGATGAAGCCTCTGAAAGATGAGGAGGTAGCAGATGGAATTTCACGAAAACAGAGCTAAAGCGCCGTTTATCGGCTTGGTGCAACTCTGGCAGGCGGTGAGGCGTTGGCGGCGGCAAATGCAGACCCGACGCGTGTTACAGCAGATGAGTGATGAGCGGTTGAAGGATATCGGGTTACGCAGGGAGGATGTGGAGTGAGGGGGGATATAGATTTATATATAATAAAACGTTTTTATGTTTTTAAATTAAGTTATAAAAATTTTCCCGAGACAATTCATCAATAGGTATGGAGTGTACAGGAATATCTTCTTCACTAACCTCTTTAAACTCATGTCGATAACGGTCAAAAAACGCACAGTGATTACTTGTGTTTTTTGACTGACTTTACAACTCTCATTATTCGCTATTGTGCAGTTTCTCTAATTGTTTTATACCCTGGAAAGTTAAATGTCAGCTACTGAATACTTTTTGATTGTTTGAGATTTATTTTCATTTGAAATTATAAAATCAGGTGATAAATGAGTTGTGATTAATAGATGGTTGATATCATTTTTATCTAAAATTGATTTATAGTATCGACCTGAAAAAATAGTTGTTGCCGCCTGAGTAACTATACAATATTCTGAAAGGTTTTCTTTCAAATTAGAAATGTTGTGGGGTTTTGTTTTTGTATCTTTTATCTCTAAGGAGCTTGCTTTGGGTCAATCAGAATACATTTCATGGGTAAAATGTACTTCCTGGCTAAGTAACTTTGTGAATCTTAGAGGGTTGAGACAACCGGATGGCCGTCCTCTTTATGAATATCATGCAACCAATGATGAATATACCCAATTAACGCAGCTACTCCGTGCAGTCGGTCAATCACAATCTAATATATGTAATAGGGACTTTGCTGCCTGTTTTGTTCTTTTTTGCTCTGAGTGGTACCGCAGGGATTATGAACGGCAATGCGGATGGACGTGGGACCCTATATATAAAAAAATAGGGATTTCATTCACCGCCACAGAGCTTGGTACTATCGTACCGAAAGGGATGGAAGATTACTGGCTGCGCCCAATTCGATTTTATGAATCTGAACGACGCAATTTTCTCGGAACATTATTCAGTGAAGGTGGTTTACCTTTCCGGCTACTCAAAGAATCAGACAGTCGCTTTCTGGCTGTTTTCTCCAGGATCCTTGGACAATATGAGCAAGCAAAGCAGTCAGGTTTTTCTGCCCTTTCGCTGGCAAGAGCTGTCATAGAAAAATCAGCGCTGCCAACTGTTTTTAGCGAAGATACCTCTGTAGAACTTATCAGTCATATGGCTGATAACCTCAATTCCTTAGTACTTACTCACAACCTAATAAATCACAAAGAACCAGTACAACAGCTTGAGAAGGTTCACCCTACCTGGCGAAGCGAGTTTCCAATACCGTTAGATGATGAAACAGGAACGCATTTTTTGAATGGACTGCTATGCGCAGCCTCTGTAGAGGCTAAGCCTCGACTACAAAAAAATAAGAGTACGCGTTGCCAATTCTATTGGTCAGAAAAGCATCCAGATGAGCTTAGGGTGATAGTATCTCTTCCGGACGAAGTTTCCTTTCCTGTAACAAGCGAGCCGTCAACTACGCGCTTTGAACTTGCCATTTGTGAAGATGGTGAGGAAGTCTCTGGCCTTGGGCCAGCCTATGCTTCTCTGGAAAACAGACAGGCAACAGTTCGATTACGTAAAAGCGAAGTGAGATTTGGCAGGCAAAATCCATCGGCAGGTTTGTCGTTAGTGGCTCGTGCTGGAGGGATGATTGTTGGGAGCATTAAACTTGATGACAGTGAAATTGCCATTGGTGAGGTGCCGTTAACCTTCATCGTTGATGCAGATCAATGGCTGTTACAGGGACAGGCTTCTTGCAGTGTGCGAAGCAGCGATGTTCTGATTGTGCTCCCTCGGGATAATAGCAATGTTGCTGGTTTTGATGGCCAATCGAGGGCAGTAAACGTATTAGGACTAAAAGCACTACCTGTGAAGGGATGTCAGGACGTTACAGTTACAGCAAATGAAACTTATCGGATTCGCACCGGAAGAGAACAAATCAGCATCGGAAGGTTTGCTCTAAATGGAAAGCGTGCAAGCTGGGTTTGTCATCCAGATGAAACATTTATTGGTGTACCAAAAGTCATTTCTACACTACCGGATATTCAAAGCATTGATGTAACGCGTTACCTGAGCGGAATTTCAATTGAGCAATGTCATATACAAGAGATGCTGGGGGCTCAATATCTTTCTATCCGTAATAGTAAGAATGAAACGCTCTTGCGTCGCAAAATCGGTATTTTGCCTGCTGATTTCAGTATTGAGATAAAAGGTGGAATACACGCAAATGAAGGCACTATCGTAATCACCACACAGCATCCTTGTGTAGCAAAACTTAAAGATAAAACATTGGAGGCTACACGTAAGCGTACTGAGGGGCGAACAGAGATACAACTCAAAGCGGAAGGGGTACCTCCGGCATTTATTACATTACAAGTTCTGCCTAATTTGGCGGCTGACCCCATCGATATTGAGTTACCTTTTCCCGCTAAAGGCTGTCTCGCTCTTGATGTAAACGGACGTCCTCTGGATAAAAACATTACGCTGCATGATCTGCTGGGTTCCAGAGCGTTTCTGTTCTCCAGAAATGGCGAGCCGACAAGATATACATTGCAGTTGCATTTGCGCTCCGTTAGTGGATTACAGGCATGGCACGAATGGTGTTATACGGCGTTGAGCGATCGTCCTGTTGAATTGAATCTCTATAGTCTGCGCGAACATATTGAGAACCTGATTTCACTTGAGGCAGGTATTGACCAGGTTGTTGAGATGCGTATTACGGGGGCGGGTGTGGTCATGGCCTGGCAAATTCGTCGCTATAAATACAGTCTGCGCTATGATTATGAAAAAGAACTATTACTCAGCCAGTCAGTGAACCATCGTGCTGGACAGATTCCTTCCCCCGTTATCATGCTGTTAAGTGAACCCGAGAGGAAATCCATCCCCTTAGCATCAAGAATGAGCGAGGGAGTGCCTGTCGGTGAATATGAGTTGAGCTCAATCGTTAACAAAAATGGACCGTGGTTGGTTGTCCCTAAACCGGGTGAAGAGATGGCTTTTCGTCCCTGCTTCATTCGTGGCGAATCTTCGTTACCGGTAGAAGAAAGCAACATCCGCTCATTGCAGAAAGCGACCCAGCTTTTTAATCCACAGGCAGAAGTTAATACCATCACACTGGTTCTCGGACAGATGGCTAACGATCCTGCCCATTCCGGCTGGCAATTTATGCGTAGCCTGTACGATCAATTTGGTTATTTACCACTGGCAACCTTTGAAGTATGGCGTGCACTGGTGCAGCATCCGCAGGCATTGGCAATGTCGCTCTTCAAATTTGAAATGTCAGCAGAGTACCTGAGTCGTATTGAGAATGAGTTCCCTATTCTATGGGAGTTTTTCCCCATCTTTGAGATCAAAGCGGCATCTGAGCGTTTCAAATTGTTCCTGAGCCAAAAAGGTGCACCGGAGGAAACCCAGAAATTACTGGTTACTAATATGTTTCAACGGCTGGGGCTCGTGTTCCCGACATATGCCGATGAAATTGAGAAATGGTTAAGTAACGGACATCTCCCCCCGTCTATTCCTGAGTCTTTTGTCCACGTGTGGTATCAGGAGCTTTTACGTGAGCATAGTGAAGCTCAATGGCCAGAGTACGGCAGCAAGCGGCTGCATAGCTGGATGGCATCACAAAAAAATCCAGTGATTGGTATTAATCCTGACGCAAATCACCGCTATTCCGTGGCCTTGTTACCCGTCTTCGCTGCAGCTGTGGCAAGCGGAAATGCTTCTTTTGAATCTGTATTTGACCGTAAACCCGGTGCCGTATTTTTCCTGAGGCAAGTCAGGGATTTCGATTCCCGCTGGTTTAAGGCCATCTTCCAGTGCAGCCTGTTGCGTTATGTTGCTAAAAAATAAAAAGGAATAAGGATGACTACACGCTATTTTTCGTCACTTATTGAACAATCGTTGTCTCGTTCAACTGAAGCAACGCTCAGTATCATGGGCGTTACCAACCCGCAGCTGCGTGAACATCTCGCGCAACAAATGGGGGCTGATTGTGGGAAACCGGGCTCATTCCTTGCTTCTCCGGTATTCCAGCAAATGTTTGGCTGGAAGGAGTCAAACCACACGATGCGCAGCCTGACGGAAGGCAACGCATTGTTGAGCAAAGCAGTGGTTGATTCACTGGATGATCAGAATAATGGCCGGTACCGGTTTGGTGCTGACTGGAGGCCTTTTACGCACCAGTTAGCCAGTTGGAAAGCTTTGCTGGAAAAGAAACATTCAGTGGTGGTAACCAGTGGTACGGGTTCAGGTAAAACGGAATGTTTTATGGTACCGGTGCTGGAAGATCTTTACCGGGAACTGCATGAAAATGGCAACAATCCGTTGGTCGGTGTCCGAGCCCTTTTTCTCTATCCATTGAACGCCCTGATTAATTCACAGCGCGAGCGTCTGGATGCCTGGACGCGTGGTTTTGGTACAGGGATCCGCTACTGCCTTTACAACGGCAACACCGAAAACCTACACGCTTCGGTAAAAAGCGAACAGGCAAAAAGGCCGAATGAGGTGCTCTCGCGCGAAAAAATGCGTGAAGAACCTGCGCCGATTCTGGTGACCAACGGCACGATGCTGGAATATATGATGGTTCGCCAGGTCGACGCCCCGATTATCCAGCAATCTAAAGCACAAAAATCACTACGCTGGATTGTACTGGATGAAGCGCATACCTATGTAGGGTCGCAGGCCGCTGAACTGGCGCTCCAGCTGCGTCGTGTGATGACCGCGTTTGGCGTGACACCAGATGACGTGCGCTTTGTCGCGACCTCTGCGACCATTGCCGGCAGCGACGCTGAAAAGCAGCTGAAAAAATTTCTCTCTGAATTATCCGGTATCCCGCAGGAGCGCATCGATGTTCTGGACGGAAGTCGGGTGATTCCTGAACTGGAACCATCCAAAAACGTTTCTGTTCCGTTAGACGAGATAGAGCAAATACCTGATCTGGATCTAAGAGATAAAAATGATAATAAAATTAAAGGGATAAGTCCTGAGCGCTTTTATGCGCTTACGCATTCCCCCGAAGCGCGTTACATACGTGAGATGTTGGTCAAACAGCCCAATCCGATGAAGCTGGATGAGATAACAGAGCGGTTACACGTGCTGACAAAACAGCATTACAGCCAGCAGGAAGTACTGCGTTGGATCGATGTCTGTTCAGGGACTCAACCTAATGCAAAGGATCCCGCATTTCTTAAAGTCAGGGCGCATATCTTCCAGCGTAATACCCAGGGAATATGGGCTTGTGTTGATAAAGATTGCAGATTAAAGCACGGTACACCGCTCGACAAAGGCTGGCCCTTTGGCTATGTGTATGTGAACCAGCGACAAAATTGTGACTGTGGAAGCCCTGTATACGAAGTTGCATTCTGTAATGATTGTAATGAGCCTCATCTTCTGGCACGGGACAAAAAGGGCAAACTAGTCCAGTGGGAAAATAAAGGTGGCGATGAATTCTCTTTGCAGGATGAAGTACCTGTTGAACATGACGCTACAGAAGAAAAAGTCGAAAAAGAGAACAGTTTTCAGCCTCCGTTGATTATTGCCGCAGGAGAGACCAGCGAGGCAGGTTATACCCTACAACGCCTCGACCGTCAGACGCGCCGTATTGGCGTTATTAACAATGACAGCATTCCGCTGATTATTAATGATATTGAACAGGTTTGTAGTGCCAGTGGCTGTGGCTACAGAGGCATGAGTGGGAAACAGCCCTTCCGGCGTGCACTATTAGGTGGGCCATTTTACGTTACTAATATCGTGCCCACCGTTCTAGAGTATTGTCAGGACTTTACCAGTGATGAAGGCAAAGAGGGCGTCGGACCAGATTCGTTGCCAGGACGAGGTCGTCGACTCATCACCTTTACAGACAGTCGACAAGGGACAGCCCGAATGGCGGTGCGTATGCAGCAAGAAGCAGAACGCAGTCGCTTACGCGGAAGCGTAGTCGAAATTCTCAGCTGGCATCAAAGGACGCAAACGTCTACAGCGCCGAATGCCAATGCCGATCTGGAAAAATTAGCGGCCAGGGCGAAGCAAGCCCGTGAGCAGGCAGAAGAATATCGAAGCTGGGGAATGCCAGACCAGGCGAAATTGTCACAAGCACAGGCTGAACAGCTTGAACAGGCTTATCAGGCTGCAACCGGTGGGAAAGCTGCGACTATCCTGGTATCCCGAACCTGGACGGAGATGGTTAACGAGCTTAAAGAGAGAGCCGATATCCGCGGGCCGGTTCTGCAATATAACCATTATCTTAAGCCTGAAGTGTTTAATGAAAACGGCGGCCCCCTTAAGCTTTCTGAAATGTTGTTGTTCCGGGAATTCATGCGTCGCCCTAAACGGACTAACAGCCTGGAAACACAGGGGCTGGTTCAGGTTGGTTACCAGGGGCTGGAGAAAATACATAAGAGCCCCTTGCACTGGCAGGAAAAAGGATTAACGCTGGATGACTGGCGCGATTTTCTCAAGGTTACGTTGGATCATTACGTTCGCGAGAGCAACTTCACACAGCTGGATGATGAGCTGAAAAACTGGATTGGTAGCCGTTTTTCATCAAAATTCGTCCGTAACCCGGAATCAAAAGATCCTGAAGATAATCAGAACAGACGCTGGCCTCAAATTCGTAATGGCAACGTATCCCATCGTTTAGCGAAGTTGCTGATGCTGGGGGCTGGATTCAAAACCGTCAATGCGGCAACTATTGATATTATCAATACATGGCTGAAAGAAGCATGGGCCCAACTTACCGGACCGCTTGCAGTACTGAAACCCGATGGCAACCGTTTTTATTTACCGAAAGAGCATATGACTTTTTCTTTAATCACGGATGCCTGGATTTGCCCGGTAACCAATAAAATCCTGGATACGGCTTTTAAAGGCTTAACCCCTTATCTGCCTACCCATATTTCGTTCGAGCATCTTACCCTGGCGCAATATGACACTTTTGTCGCGCAGAAAGTCACAATGCCGGAAATCTGGAAGCTGGATCGTTCACAGGAAGACTACGCAGAGGGTCTGGCAAAAGCACGCGACTGGGTCAGCCATGATCCGCTGATCGCACAATTGCGGTCGGAAAACGTCTGGACAGACATTAACGATCGTGTCGTGGAAGGCGGCTTCTACTATCGTACTGCCGAGCACTCTGCCCAGCAGTCGTCAGAACGTCTGCAAAGCTATGAAAAGATGTTCAAGAATGGGCAACTAAATGTTCTCAACTGTTCCACCACCATGGAAATGGGGGTTGATATCGGGGGTATTACTGCGGTGGTAATGAACAACGTACCGCCACATCCGGCCAACTATTTACAGCGCGCCGGGCGAGCCGGGCGTAGTAAAGAATCACGCGCGATCTCTTACACCCTATGTAAAGGTAACCCACACGACCAGCAGGTTTTTGCCAACCCGCTCTGGCCATTTGAAACCATGATCCCGGCACCCATGGTCGCGATGAACTCCGCCCGACTGGTGCAACGTCACGTCAATGCATTATTACTGTCCGACTTTTTATGTAACGTTATTGGCGAAACCGATAAAGAAAAAACCAGCCTCGATAGCCTCTGGTTTTTCGGTGAAGATGACGGGCAGTCAAAATGCGAACGCTTTAAAATCTGGCTGGAACGTCCGGTTCTTGATATCGACACGGCGCTGGAACGGCTGGTGAAAGGTACGGCGTTGCATGGTGCAAGAGCCGAATATCTGCGGGATAAAACAATCAACGCGATCACCTTCCTGCAACAGCGGTGGCTCTCCGTTTATCGCGATCTCGTGACACAGGAGCGTGAGTCGCAGCCGCAAACGCCTTATCGTAAGCGCATAGAGCTGGAGAAGAAACGGCACTGTGGCGAGTATCTGCTGCGCGATCTGGCTGCCAGAACCTTCCTGCCGGGATACGGTTTCCCGACAGATGTAGTGACGTTTGATAACTTCACGATGGAAGATTATATCCGCGAAAAATCGCAGAAAAGTCGTGATAAAAAGGACCGTGAAGATAACGTTTCCCGTTATAAAGGATTACCTTCCCGTAACCTCGGTGTTGCCATTCGTGAATATGCACCGGGAGCAGAGATCATCCTTGATGGCCGTGTCTTCCGCTCTGCCGGTGTCTCACTGCACTGGCACAACATTAATGCTGATACCAATGAAGCCCAGCGTCTGGATTGCGCCTGGCGCTGTCACAAATGCGGGACCATTGGCTATGAAGAGGGGATGAGCAGTTCCGGGATGCTCTTTTGCTCCAATAGCGCCTGCGGCGAAAAAATAATCATGGATAATCGCCGTCAGGTGCTGCAGCCTGCCGGGTTTGTCACCGATGCACACGCTCCGGTAACGAACAATATTGAAACCATGAAATTCGTCCCGGTTGTCCCCGCGTGGGTCTTTGTTAAAGCAGAGCCCGTACCGTTGCCTAACCCGCTAATGGGTTATATGGCTTCTGGGGCTGATGGGCATGTTTTCCAGCAAAGTTTGGGGGAAGGTGGACACGGTTATGCATTGTGTCTGAGCTGTGGCCGTGCTGAGTCGATGCTGAATGAAAATGATGCGCCGAAAAGTATGGAAGCTCACTATCCACCGCGTCCGGGTAAAGCGGATCGCGACAGCCAGAATCATCGTCTGATTTGCCCCGGTTCGACGGCACTCATGAAGAATGTCACCCTGGGCGCACTGGCGCGTACCGATGTCTTTGAAATGGTTCTGCGCAAACCGCAAAACGGCGAGTATCTGCCAGATAACACAGAGGAGGGGCGGATTGTTGCCATGACTCTGGCGGTTGCTCTGCGTCAGGCGCTGGCGGGCGTTCTGGGTATCTCCGCCGCAGAACTCGGCTATTCTGTACGTCCGGTCAGACTGGAGGATGGGCAATCGGTATTAGCCGTACAGCTTTATGATGTGATCAGCGGTGGTGCAGGTTTTGCCTCCAGCGCACCGGTACACATTGAAGCTATATTGCAGGGAATGGTGAAACAGTTAGGCTGCCGCCATTGTGAGACTGCATGTAGTGAATGCCTGCTTGATTCCCAGACTCGCCACGATCACGATTTGCTGGATCGCAAAGCGGCGCTGGCCTGGCTTGGCGATGACTTCACGTATTACATCGGTTTACCGGATGAAGAGACATTCTCGCTGCCGGATGCCCGCTACTGCCCTGGCGCCATTGGCGATACGATTCGCCGGGCGATTAACGAAGGCGCTGAAAAGCTCACCCTGTGGATGACCGGCGCGCCCAATGAGTGGGATTTATACGCACGTCAGTTCCGCGCGGCGGTTCAGAACTATCGGCTAAAAGACAACGTCGAGGTCGATCTTGTTATTCCTACGGGAGTGGATGACCCGGACCTGTTGCATGAACTATCGCAATTTACTGCGCTGGGTGTGCGGCTGTGCCATGTTGAACAGGATCTGCAATTACCGATCGTTGCCCAGGTCACCTTTACCGATCGCGTGATGACGCTGGCCTCTCGCAGCCAGCAGGCAACGATTCCGGGGCCGGAGTGGCACCTGAATGACGAACTGGTGGTGCGTAGTCTCGGTTATAAAACGGTAGAACTGAACGAGTTTATTCTGCCGGCTAAAGCCACCAACGCTGTCGAGCGGGTCAAAGACATTCAGATCCACAAACAGTTGAATGGACCACTGTCGCAGTTTGGGCAACGCTTCTGGGACGTGCTGTTTAACGACCATGAAGAAGCGCAGTCACTGATGAATAACACGCGAATTACCGGCGTTCACTATACCGATCGCTATCTGCAAAACCCGGTTGCGCTGGCGTTGTTGGGATCAATTCTGAGACCGCTAAAAACAAAGCTGACCGATGGCGCTGAAGTGACGCTGGATACGCTATTTAAAGATAAAGATCGCCCCGGTAACCGGCCTTTCCATGACTGGATGAGCATAGCGGATTTTCAGGATTTCGCTGATCAGTGGTTTGCTGCTGCGCTGGGCAGGCCGGTAGAACTGACGGTGTTCGACTCGCCGCGCGATATCCCTCACCATCGTAAACTGACGGTGACTTTTGAGGATGGTCAGGTATTGAAGATCCGCTTCGATCAGGGGATGGGCTACTGGCGCATCAACTTTTCATCGCAATGGCATTACTTTGATTTCCGCGATGACGTTTCTTTCCAGTTAGTCAAAATGGCTCAGGCCTGCAAGGAAGGGAATGTCGCCAACAGCGAAGAGAGTTGGGCAACGGATGTGCTGGTGGAGGTGATCGCCTCCTGATGATGAGCCGCTCCCGATGTGGTGTCGGGAGCGGTATTTTCTATAAAACTTACCGCTTATTTGAGATATTCATCGAAAATGTCGAGTAATTCTTGATGTATACACGGCCATTCCTGACCTAAATTGACGGTACACAAGCCAATATCGAAGCCATTAATTTTATAACGATGTTTCACTGCGGTATCTACGTGGGGATATATTAATAATCCCCCTATGTTTTCGCCATTTTCAGGCTTTAACGACCATAAGTAATTCATCAGTTGATAAAGATTTTGCGAATGAAATTTTTCTGTTCCCATTCGTCGTGAAAAAATGCTCTTATAGTATTTGGCGTCAACGATAAGTATTTTTTCTGATGAGCGAATGGTGATGTCAGTTTCCATTCGAGGTAACAAATTAAGTGACTGATCCGATATACTCGATGCATCCCATTTTAAATAAGAGCGGGTTGTGTTTGCAGACGTTAATTCACGACGGCAAAATTCATAAAGAAACTTTTGATAAAGTAATGACATCTCTTTTTCGTTTCTTTCAAAATCATAGAAACGGTAGTGTCCTTTGTTTTGACCTGGAATAGAATTATTGACGATGAATTTGCAGACACTGATAACGAATTTATAATAACGCGTATTTTTTCCGCCATTCAGATAGCTGAAATGCTGCGGAGTTAAATGAAGAGTGCTAATGCCCGGTAATTTTCTATAAAGTGAACGAGCTTCATCTCTGATAGTTGAATTTAACTTTTCATGCTTAATTAATATGGCTAATGTGCTTTTTATAATTCGGTTAGCCAGCGTGTCTTCATTAAGCATATCAAAAGTACTGACGGTTTTCCCATGATTAAGATGGAAGCCGCGTATTGTTTTAGCAAACTCTATTCGCCCTTTGATGCCAGGAATGATCTCGGTATTAGGATTGTAATCAAGCTCAAGCCCTCGGCGTGAAAGCTGTAAAACCCCTTTATTTAATACATACCCCAGGATATCAAGAAGATTGTTACCGGGTATGGCTTCAAGGTTTGCCTGCTTAATTTCCTGTAAATAACCCCATGCATAGGTAAGCATGTAATAGATATTACGGACAGGTATCACGGGCTGTTCCACTATGAGTCCCCTAATAATTTGTTGGTCCATTTCTGTTGTTTATAGGGGTCATCAAAGAAATATTCTTCGAGTAAAGGGGCGATATCCGTCATCACAATTTCATTAAGCCATTGCGTATCCGGAGAGGTGCCATCTTCCAACCCACAGCAGAAGTAACTATGCCCAATGCGGAATCCTTTCCCAAGGATAGTGGCCTCTTTGCTGATTTCCTGGTTCAACTCGTTCATTTTTTGGCATAAAGACTCAACAAATGAAGGTTCTGCTTTTTTATTCAGTAAAAAATTCCGGAACTGTGGTGTATCAAAACCTGGCTCAATATCTATGAAAGAAAATCGTCTGCGTAGGGCATAGTCAACAACGGCCAGAGAGCGATCGGCAGTATTCATTAAACCGATGATATAAACATTCTCCGGGACATAGAATCGTTCTTCATCGTTTTCGGAGTAGGTTAGGGGAACAGACCAGTTTTCACCTCGTTTATCATGTTCCATTAACATCATCACTTCGCCAAATACTTTACTGAGATTGGCACGATTGATTTCATCTATAATAAAAATATACTTTTTCTCTGGCTGCTCTTTAGCTTGCTGACAAAAATTGTAAAATATGCCGTCTTTACGTCGGAAGCCGACGCCATTCGGACGATAGCCCTGTATAAAATCCTCATAGCTATAGGATTGATGGAACTGAACCATATTGACGCGTTGCGGAGCCTTTTCTCCTGTCAGCAAGTAAGCCAGACGGCGTGCAACAAAGGTTTTTCCAACGCCGGGCGGCCCCTGGAGGATAATATTTTTTTTGATGGTTAATCGTTTGAGTATCGTCTCTATTGTGGTTTCAGGGATAAACAAATCATTTAACGCATCTTCCAGACAGTATGATTCAGTTTTTGACATAGGTGGAATAACACTCTTGCCAGAATTAAATATTAATTTATAGTCGTTGATTATGTTGTCCAGCATAGAGGCAAATCGGGTGTAATCAATACCCTGTGAGACTTTTTGGGAACAGGCGTAATAGGACTGTCCGTATTTTTTAGGATATACACCCGAAGTTGCCTGAAAATACTCTGCGATTGTTTTAGGTATGTCTGAAGAGAACTGCCATTGGGCATGTGGTTCATTCGTGTCGCTTATACCATAAGCCAAAACCAACTCATCAAAATCTTTATAATAGAGAATAACGGGATATATACCGTTAGAAGCTTCCTGACCTTCTCCAAGAAATGCAAACCAGGGAATAGACGTAAAATTACCATAACCGAAACTCAATTTTACTCGCAGGTTACGGTAAGACGTTGGATAATCTTTAGTGGATTGCGAACGTTGTTGCTGTGCTTGCTTAATAAATTTTTCAATCCAGGGTTGAATAGATTCCATAAGATATGCCTTCCTCATTGCTAAGCCTCTATTATCGCTTTCGCAACGTACTGAAACAATAGATTTTTACTGCAAAATCAGACTGGTAAATATTTACTGAGGGGGAAAGTTTCTATTGAGTCAGTGGAAGGCTCCCGGTGGTTAACCGGGAGTAAACGCTGTTACGCGACTTTCTGTTTACCGGCAATCACTCCAATAAACGCCTGCACCTGCTTTTGTTTACGCGCCGACAGTTTGCACACCTGGCGTAGCGACTGCATCAGTTCGCTCTCCTCGGCGGCGGGTGGTTGGGCGGTGAGGACAATACAGCCTTCCATCACTTTGACATCTACCGCCGTGCCAGTGGCAAAACCGGCGGCTTCCAGCCACTGACCTTTCAGGGTGATGGCGGGAATACGGCTGTAATCCGGGTAGCGACTCGCATAACCGACGGTGACATGACGGTTATTTGCCGGGGAGACTTCTGCTTCGAACGGTTGTGCAATAGAATGCGTGTCAGTCATAACTGCTATTCTCCAGGAATAGTGATTGTGATTAGCGATGCGGGTGTGTTGGCGCACATCCGCACCGCGCTAAATACCTGTATATATCATCAGTAAATATGGGGAAAGTCCAGCTAAAAATAGAATAAAATGGGCAATTTCTGGAATGATTTAAATATATTTATGTGGGTTATGATTGGCGTGAAATAATAAAAAGCGCACCGGAAAGGTGCGCCAGAAAATAATGTTCAGGATTTTTTACGTGAGGCTTTTTTACCCCCGCTAGCTGCGCGTTCAGCTTTGATTTTTTCCAGCAACGCGGCGGCGCTGTTTTCTCCGCTGATCAAATCCGGGTTTTCGGCCCGCCACTGGGCGGTAAGTTCACCACGGAACGCTTTTGCCAGGATGGATTGCGTCAGGTTGTTGACGCGGGCTAAGGCGTTGTTGACCTGTTTTTCTATGGTGTCGGCGTAGGCGAAGAGTTGCTCGACGCGGCGAACGATTTCGGCTTGTTCTTTTACTGGAGGGAATAAAACAACTTGGGATTTGATATCTTTTCCTGAAATACCTTTTTGACCAGAAGTTGTTTTCACGCAGTTCATCATTGCATTTCGTGCTGAGGGGGATGAAAAAAATATTTCGATATATTCTGGTAAAGCATCTTTGGTTAATCGAGCTCGAATAAGTTTATCAGGATATAGCAAATTTTGATGTTGTAATTTTTTCAATAACCCACAAACACCAACAAATTCTAAACTTCCGTTATAGCGAGTAAATAAAAGATCTCCATCTTGTAATTTGTGGCGGTTTAGTTCACTTTCTGAACATTCTAGAAACCGAATATCGTTTTGATCTACATGGCCAGCACGTACAGAACTAATGCGTAGTATTGGATGACCAACACCACTTTCATTTGGCTTTGATGAAAGACCATTACGTAATTCAGTTAAGATAGATTCAAAATTTAACTTCTTAAATACAGAATGTTGCGGCTCAAAATTACGCCATTTTTCTGTCAATTTTCCATTAACTGCGCCCCCCAATACCGCTTGACGAAAACGTTTCAGGATTTGTGGGATTTGCTCAAAACGTGCTTTGGTGCTGTCTACCTGCGCCAGCAGCGTATCGAGTTTTTCAGCGATGATTTTTTGTTCGGCAAGTGGTGGGATTGGTATATTTATCAAATCAAAGCTTGCCGGCTTAATATTATTAATATTTGCACCAGCAGAAAGTGATGAAATTTTGTTTCGATAAAGAGAAGATTTTGTGAAATGAGCAATAAAACCAGAAAATATAAGTTTTTCAGGACGTAATACACCGCAAAATGCGCCGAAACTACATTCAAATGGTAGATGCTGATGTGCGGATTTACCAACTACGGATTTGCTCCCTGATGACATTGCAATAACAATATCTTCAGGAGATATTTTTTGATTTTCTTTAACAAGATTTTTAGGAACAAAAACCAAGTCCGTAGTATCAAACTTGCCATTCTGAATATTGTTCGCACGGATAAGAGGCAAATAATCATCTTTTAGATAATTTATTGCCTGCTCTTTTTTATACGTTACTCCTCGGATTAGAGTTGTGACCGTAGATACTGGGGCGATAACCCACCCCTCCGGCAATTTCCCCGCACTCATTCCTTCACCCCACCAAACGCTTCTTCCAGCAACTGACGCTGCAAATCGGCCTCATCGCTCGCCCCCAGTTCACGCATCAGCGCATCCAGTTCAGACAGCGCCTGTACCAGTTCGCCCATCGCTTCTGCCGCTAATACATCCGGCTCCGGCAGGCTGTCGGCATCAATACTGTCTTTATCTTTCAGCCAGGAGATATCCAGCGAATCGGATTTTGCGGTGCGGATCCACTCACGGCTGAACTTGCGCCAGCGGCTGGTCGGTGTTTTTGTTCTCTTCGCTGTCGGCAACTTCCGTCTCTTCGGCGTTAAAACTCCATTCACCTTCAGTGCGCGGGCTTAAACCGTGCGGGTCTTCGCCATACACGCGCTCAAACGGCTGCAAATGCTCGTCGGTAAACGGTGTGCGCTTGCCGAAACTCGGCATATTGGTACGCAGGTCATACACCCACACGTCGTCGGTGCAGTTCTTATCCTGATGCGGGTTCGCCACTGTGCCTTTGGTAAAGAACAGCACGTTGGTCTTCACGCCCTGCGCGTAAAAAATACCGGTCGGCAGACGCAGAATAGTGTGCAGATGACACTTATCCATCAGGTCACGACGGATGTCGGTGCCTTTGCCGCCTTCAAACAACACGTTATCTGGCACCACCACCGCCGCACGACCGCCGGGATGCAGCGTTTCGATAATATGCTGCATAAAGCACAGCTGTTTGTTGCTGGTCGGGTGAACAAAGGTGCGGGTAATGTTGGTGCCTGCGGCGCTGCCAAACGGCGGGTTAGTGGCGACAATATGCGCCTTCGGCAGGTTTTCGCCGTCGCTGCCCAGGGTGTTGCCCAGACGGATTGCGCCGCCGTGGTCGAGGTTGCCTTCAATATCGTGCAGCAGGCAGTTCATCAGTGCCAGACGACGGGTGCCGGGCACCAGTTCGAGGCCGATAAACGCGCGGTGGATCTGGAAATCCTGCGTGTCGCCATCAAGGTCGTCCAGATCATTGGTTTGCGACTTAACATAGCGGTCGGCTTCAATCAAAAAGCCCGCCGTACCTGCCGCCGGGTCCTGCACCACTTCACGCGGCTGCGGTTTCAGCAGATGAATAATGGTTTTAATCAGCGGACGCGGGGTGAAGTACTGGCCTGCACCAGACTTGGTTTCATTCGCGTTCTTCTGCAACAGCCCTTCGTACATATCGCCGAAGTCATCGCGCGACTTACCGTGCGCGCCGTTGTACCAGTCCAGCGAATCCATATTGCTGACCAGTGCGGTTATTTGTTTCGGCTCGGTGATGGTGGTACTAACATTATGAAAAACTGCCTGTACCAGCTTTTTGTCATCTTCGCCTAAATGCACGAGCATTTTTCGGTAGAACTGCAACTGCTCCTGGCCGATGCGGGATTTCAGGTCATCCCAGCGGTAACCTTCCGGCAGGTATTCCGCTTCCTGACCGGTCTCTTTACACATTTTCAAAAACAGCAGCGAGGCGAGTTCATTGACGTAGTTTTGATAGGAAACGCCGCCATCGCGCAGGTTGTCGCACAGCTTCCACAGCTTCGCGACCAGATCGTTATTGTTCATTGTGAGTTCCGTAAATTAAGCAGCGGCCCAAATTCATCGAGCCGCAG
>ENA-ORRN01001350-ORRN01001350.1-human-gut-metagenome-genome-assembly--contig:-NODE-1350-length-17227-cov-14.495632_pt1 | contig 17227 bp, 18 predicted proteins | sample MGYA00242174_ERZ509132 | MGnify/ENA primary metagenome ERZ509132 (study PRJEB26280, sample SAMEA2338671) | human gut metagenome | biome: human gut; feature: human-associated habitat; material: faeces... | reverse complement strand
TATAGAAGACACTTCACATCAGTTAAAGACACCACTTGCATCTATTAGTATAATACTAGATAATTTAATAGATAATCCTGATATGGATAATAAGTTAAGAGAAAGTTTTTTAAAAGATATAAATAGGGAAATTAGTAAAATTAATAACTTAGTTAATACTATGTTAAAGTTATCTATGTTTGAAGTAAATGCTATTAAGTTTGATAGAAAATATAATAGTTTAAAAGGTATACTTGAAAAATCTATTGAAAATGTAAGCTTGATAATGGATTTAAAAAATGTTAAAGTTAACTTGGATATAAAAGAAGACGTATTAATTAAATGTGACTATATCTTTGAAGTGGAAGCAATAAGTAATATATTAAAAAATGAAGTAGAGTATTCTAAAGAATTTGGTAAAATTGATATTACTGTAAACGATAATAAACTTTATACTAAAGTTATAATAAAAGATTATGGAATTGGAATTTCTGAAAATGACTTAAAAAACATATTCAATAGATTTTATAGGGGAGAAAATAGTAGCACTAATAGTGCAGGAATAGGGCTTTCTCTTGCTAAAAAGATTATTTTAATGGATAATGGTAAAATAGGTGTGGAAAGTAAGAAGAATGAGTATACAATTTTTAAAATTAAATATTATAAAGCCTAAACTTAAATACACCTATTATGAAAAAAACAAACAAAGTATTGACAAACATTTTGTTGTATGATAATATTGATTTGTAAGTGAGATAAATAATGCTTGAAAATGTTTAATGGCTAATGTAAAATGTAATTAGAAGTTGGGAGGTTATTATGAAAAAATTATATATTGACTTTGATGGAGTGGTATTAGATACAATTACTATACTTTATAAAGATGCAAAAGAAAATGGTTATGATATTCATGATACTAAATTTTACGAAAATTATAATTTTAAAGATATTTTAAAAGATGAGTATATAATAAATGATTCAATTAATTGCATTCAAAAAATAATTGATAGTGAACTTTTTGATGTGAATATACTTACACATTGTAATTCTATTAAAGAGGGTGCTGATAAGGTAAGATATATAAGAAAACACTTTAAAGATATGACTGTAATAATATGTCCTAAAGAAATAAGTAAAACTAAGATGGTTCATACTGAAGGAGCAATATTAGTAGATGATTATGCAGGTAATTTAAGAGAATGGGAAAAAGAAGGCGGAATACCTGTTAGATTTTCAACTAAGTTAAATGGGAAAGGGTACTTAGTAATTGATAAGTTAGATGAATTAATTAATATGTTTGGAAGTGTTGTATGCAAATAGAAAAATTAGTATTAGAACCACTTGATAATAATTGCTATGTACTTAAAAATAATGGGTATGCATTAGTAATTGACCCTTCAAGTGAAGAAGATGTGATAGAAAAGTGTTTAAAAGAGTTAGGTGTGGAACTTGTTGGTATATTGATAACTCATTATCATTATGATCATATTGGTGCATTAGATTATTTTGTTAACAAATATGATATACCTGTATTTGATTATAGGTCATTGGGATTAAAGAAAGTAAAAAATTTTAAATTCGAAGTAATACCTACAAAAGGGCATTCAAAAGATAGTGTAAGTTTTTATTTTAAAGATAGTAATGATATGTTTGTAGGAGATTTTATATTTTATGAAACAATAGGAAGGACAGATTTAACTGGGGGAGATGAAGAAGAAATGGCTTATAGTTTAATGTCACTTAGAAAGATGGATGAGGCTATTAAGTTGTATCCAGGGCATGGACAATTAACTACTTTATCTCATGAGTTAAAATATAATCCATATTTATGATAGCAAGTGTATTAATTGAATATAGTGTAAAATCTCTTGATAAAACTTTTGATTATATAGTTAAAGAAGAACTTTTAAGTGATATAAAAATTGGTCAAAAGGTTTTAGTGCCTTTTGGTAATACAATAGTTGAGGGATTTGTAATGAGTCTTTCTAATAAGTTTGATGAAAATATTGAATATAAAGAAGTATATGAAATAGTAGAAAAAGTGTTTTGTTTAAATGAGGAATTGTTAAGTTTAGGAAAAGAAATAAGTGAAAAAACTTTATCTACAAGAATAAGTGCATATCAAGCAATGTTTCCTAAAGCATTAAAAGCAAAAAGTAAAGTTAATATGGGTATAGTTACTGAAACATATTGTTTTATTAATAAGAATATTGATGTTGATGAATATGTTAATATTCATAGTAGAAATAAAAAAGAAATAGAAATTATAAATTTTTTGTTAACTAATAAAGAGGCAAAAAGAAAAGATATTTATTCTTCATCACTTAGAAAATTAATTCAGAATAATATTGTTTTGATTAAAGAAGTTGAAGTTAAAAAAAGTGTTGACTATATTAAAGAAGAAAAAAAGAATATTATTCTAACTAGAGAACAGATGCGTGCTTATAATGAAATAAAAACAAGTACTAATAATAAAATACTACTTCATGGAGTTACTGGAAGTGGTAAAACAGAAATATATATTAAACTGATTGAAGATACTTTAGTACTTGGTAAAAGTGTGATAATGCTTGTACCTGAAATTAGTTTAACACCTCAAATAGTAAATAGATTTAAAAGTGATTTTGGTGATGATGTAGCAGTTTTACATAGTGGATTAAGTGAAAGAGAAAAATTTGATGAGTATAGAAGAATTGTTAATAAAGAAGTTAGCATAGTAGTAGGGGCTAGAAGTGCTGTTTTTGCGCCACTTTCAAATATAGGACTTATAATTATTGATGAGTGTTCTAGTCCTAGTTTTAAGCAAGATGTTAATCCGAAATATAATAGTATTGATGTGGCATTTATGAGAAGCGAAACTTATAAATGTAAAGTAGTAATGGGTAGTGCAACACCTCTTTTAGAGCAATATGCTCGTGGTCAAAAAGGTGTATTTAAATTAGTTAGTTTAACTTCTCGTGTAAGTGATAATTTACCAAATTATGTACTAGTAGATATGAATAAAGAAGTAAAAAAAAGAAACTTTATAATAAGTAGTGTACTTAAAGAAAAAATAAATGATACCATTAAAAGTGATAAACAGGTAATACTTTTATTAAATAGAAGAGGTTATTCAACTTTTTTAAGTTGTTCATCATGTGGTTTTGTTTGGAAATGTCCTAATTGTGATATTTCATTAATATATCATAAAAGTACAAATAATTTAAGATGTCATTATTGTGGATATACTACAAAAATGACAAATATCTGTCCAAAGTGTAAAGAAGATGCTATTAAAGATTTAGGTATGGGTACAGAAAAATTAGAAAGTATTATAAACAAAATGTTTCCACTTGGTAGGACAGTAAGAATGGATTTGGATACTACTAGAAATAAAGGAAGTCATTCAAAGATAATAGAAGATTTTAAAAATCATAAATACAATATACTAATTGGAACTCAAATGATAAGTAAAGGTCTAAACTTTAAAGATGTTACTTTAGTTGGTGTAATAAATGCAGATGCATCACTTAATATTCCTGACTTTAGAAGTAGTGAGAGAACTTTTGAATTACTTACACAAACTGGTGGTAGAACTGGAAGGTATGACTTACCAGGTGATGTGGTAATTCAAACTTATAATAAAGATAATTATTGTTTAGAATGTGTTAAGAAAGGTGATTATATTGATTTTTATACTAAAGAAATGAAAATTAGAAAGGATTTGAAATATCCTCCATATTATTATTTAACTACAGTAAAAATAATTAGTGATAAATATGAACTTGCTAGAGATGAAGCAAATAATGTAAAAAATTATTTAACTAGAAATTTAAATGAAGGTATTATTGTACTTGGCCCTTCTACAGCAAGTGTATTTAAATTGATGAATAAATATTATTTTCAAATAATACTTAAATATAAAAATGAGGCAAATATGTTAGAAGTACTTAAAAATATAAATGAAATGTATATAACAAATAAAGTAAGTGTTGATATAAATATAAATCCTTTGAATTTATTATAAGATTTTGATATAATGAAAATACTTAGGGAGGCATTATGAAAGATAAAAAAGTTGTGTTTATGGGAACACCAGACTTTGCAGTTCCTGTTTTAGAAAATTTAATTAAAGAAACTAATGTGGTATTAGTTGTAACTCAGCCAGATAAACCAGTTGGAAGACATAAAGAGTTATTATTTACTCCTGTTAAAGAAGTAGCAATTAAAAATAATATTCCAGTTTTTCAACCAATAAAGATTAAAGAAGATTATGAAAATGTTATTGAATCTAATCCAGATATAATAATAACTTGTGCATATGGTCAAATAATACCAAAAGAGTTATTAGACTACCCAAAATATGGGTGTATTAATGTTCATGCTTCACTTTTACCTAAATTAAGAGGAGGTGCACCACTACATAAAGCAATAATTACTGGCGAAAAAGTAACTGGTATCACTATTATGTATATGAGTGAAAAAATGGATGCTGGTGATATAATTGAACAAGAAAGTACTTTAATAACTGATGCAGATAATGTTGGAACTATTCATGATAGATTAAGTGTAATGGGAAGTGAATTACTTATAAAAGTTTTACCTAGTATATTTAATGGAACAAATAAAAGAATCAAACAAAATGAGAGTGATGTTACATATGCATGGAATATAACTAGAGAAGAAGAAAAAATTGATTTTAATAAAACTAGCAAAGAAGTATTTAATCAAATAAGAGGTTTATACCCATATCCTGTAGCATACACAAACTTAAATAATGAAGTTATTAAAGTTACTGAGTCTTTTATTTCGAATAGTGAAATTGGTGAGTGTGGTGAAATAACTAATGTAGGAAAAGATGGAATAACAGTTAAATGTAAAGATAAAAGTATAGTTATTACTAAATTAAAACCATCTGGAAAAAAAGAAATGAAGGCTATAGATTTTATAAATGGTTATAAAAAAGAATTATTAGGAGAATTTTTTAAGTAATGAATGAGGATCAAAAGAATTTATTAAAAATTATAGGTTATATTGGATTCTTTGTTATATTAATATATGTAGCAAGAATGAGTCTTAATAAAACTGAAATAATAAAAGAAGAAAATAATGGAGTTAATTATATAAAAAGTATAATTGATATGAGTGAAGATTTTTATAAAATGAATATTCATTATGTTATGGATGATGATGCTATTACTTTAGATTTTGAAAAACAAAATGATATATTAATTGGAGAAAAATATTATCACAAGGTTGTAGATAAGTTTGTTAATTATAATAATAAATATTATGTTTTAGATAATGACAATTTTGTAGAAAATGCTAGTTTTGATAGTTTTCCTTATGATAAAACATTTATTGATTTTAAAAATTTAAAAGAATTAATTAATACCAAAACAATAAATATAATAAAAAAAGATAATGAAGTAACATACAAATATAATTTAAATGATTTTTTAACTACTTATAACAAAATAAATAAAACTAACTATTATACATTGGAAGATAAAAGTGTTAATATTGTATTTACTTTTAATAATGAAAAAATAAATGATATAAGTATTGATGCAACACCAATATATAACTTGATAAATAATACAGAATATAAGATGATTCAATATAAAGTTTTAATTGAAGAAGTAAGTAAAGAAGATACAACTTGGATAAAAGAAAAATTAAGTTAAAAAATATATCTAGTTTTGTCTAAAATAATGAAATATTATAAAAAACATTATATATTATTACCAGAAGAGGTGATACTATAGAAGAAGCAATATTATCTACATTTGATGAGATGATAAGTGATTTAACACTTTCAATTTTAGAAACAAAATCAAAATTTAAAGATGAAAGTTTATTAAAAGGATAAACTTTTTTTCTGTTTGTTGACAAATCACAAACTTCATTGTACAATTATAATGGAAAAGGGGAGAGTTCTATGGAAGAAAAGATCACTTTGACTGAAAATGACATATTGGAAAAAGAATTCAAAATTGATGCAAGAGGTTATAGATTACAAGAAGTTGATAAATTCTTAGATATCATTATTGGAGACTATACTAATTTTCATAAAATTATTGCTAAATATGATAACGAACTTAAAAGCGTTATGGAAGAAAATATTAGGTTAAAAAATGAAATTAGAAATTTAAAGTCAACACTTAGTGTAGCCGAAAATAGTCGTGGAGTTACAAATGTTGATATACTAAGAAGATTAGGAGAATTAGAAAAAACAGTTTATGGAGAAGAATAGGAAATAAATATCTTAGGTAAACGCTGCATATAATAATGTAGAGGAAAGTCCATACTCACATAGTCTGCGATTGACTATAGTGTTCGTGCTAGGGGAAACGATAACCCTAGGTAGGTTATAAACCTAACGGCGACGAAAATGAAAAGTTCTTTCATGAGTAGTTATAAAGTGCCATAGAGACGATGCCTTTTAGGAATAAAAGGAGTGGAACGCGGTAAACCCCACGAGTGAGAAACCCAAAATTGGTAGGGGAGTCTTTACAAATGAAATGAAAAGAGTAAAGGAGCATTAGCTAGATAAATGTTTACCACCTTATATTAAGGTACAGAAAATGGCTTATTAGATGTTTGTTAAATAAAAAGGAGTGTACTTGTGAAGGACATTGGAAATATATTTAAGGAAAAAAGAGAAGAAATTGGTGTGAAATTAGAAGAAGCTGCAAGTGATTTAGATATAACAGTTGCTCAATTAGAAAATCTAGAAGATGGAAATATTAATGCTTTTAAAGATATTTTCTTTTTGAAGGAATTAATAAAAAAATATGCAACTTATCTAAATGTTGATGGGGAAAAAATGATAGAAGAATTTAATGATTTTGTCTTTGATTTTACATCAAGAATACCAGTTGATGAAATAGAACAAAAAGTAAAAGAAATAGAAAAAATAAATGAGAAGGAAACTAGAAAAAGAATTAGTTCACCTTATACTAGAAAAAAAGTAAGAAAAGCAAAAATGAAATTAGTGTATTTCTTTTCAATACTAACAATTATTTTAGTGAGTGCAACATTAATATTTTTAAATGTATTTTTAAGTAGTAAAAAAGAATTAAATTATAATATAGGAAGTGAAATAACTTATGAATTTACCAAATAAAATAACTATATCAAGATTAGTTTTATCAGTAATAGTATTAATACTTTTAATTATTCCATTAAATAAAATTGGACTTGATCTTGGAACAATAAAAGTTACTTCTACATTAAGAGTAGATGTAAAATATTTAATTTGTGGAATATTGTTTTTAATAGCATCAGTAACTGATTTCGTTGATGGTCATATTGCAAGAAAATACAATATGGTAACAGATTACGGAAAGGTTATGGATGCAATAGCAGATAAAGTTTTAGTAAATGGTGTACTTATTATTCTTGCATGTAATGGATTTATTCATATGATAATTCCAGTAATAATCATAAGTAGAGATACTATTGTTGATTCTATTAAAATGGTTGTAGGAAATAAAGTAGGTACAGTAGGAGCTTCTAAAACAGGTAAAATAAAAACTATATTTATGATGAGTGGAGTTACTCTTATGTTATTTTATAATTTACCTTTTGAAATATGGGGACTAAGAGTAGCAGATATGTTAATAATGACTGCAACAGTTTTATCAATAGTTAGTGGAATAGAATATTATGTAAATAATAAACAATATTTAATGAGCAATTAGCTCATTTTTTCTTGACATAAAACTATTTCTTTAATAAAATAAACTTAGTTGTATTAATTAATTGTGAAAATTTGTTTTTGAAAACAAGTGTTTGAAAAATGTATTGACAAACAATTATATTTGATGTATAATTAAAGAGTAATAAGAAGTAAAAAGTAGGAGGAAGAAATGACAAAATTAAATAAAACTGGAGAAAAGGATAAAACATTAGAACAGGTATTACTTGATATTGAAAAACAATTTGGAAAAGGTGCAATTATGAAACTTGGGGAAGGTGGACTTAAAGATATAGACGTTGTATCTTCAGGAAGTTTAGCATTAGATATAGCTCTAGGTGTAGGTGGTTATCCAAAAGGTAGAATAATAGAAATATATGGGCCTGAATCGAGTGGTAAAACTACATTTGCCTTACATGCTATTGCTGAAGTACAAAAAACTGGAGGCAAAGCAGCTTTTATAGACGCTGAGCATGCACTTGATCCAGTCTATGCAAAAAAGTTAGGTGTTAATATAAATGATTTATTATTAAGTCAACCAGATACTGGTGAACAAGCACTTGAAATATGTGAAGCACTTGTAAGAAGTGAAGCCATGAGTATTATAGTAATAGATTCAGTTGCTGCTTTGGTACCTCAGGCTGAGATAGAAGGGGAAATGGGAGACTCTCATGTTGGTTTACAAGCAAGACTTATGAGTCAGGCTTTAAGAAAACTTTCTGGTGCTATTAACAAAACAAATACAATATGTATATTTATAAATCAATTAAGAGAAAAAGTGGGGGTAATGTTCGGTAATCCAGAAACAACTCCAGGTGGTCGTGCCTTAAAATTCTATTCTTCAATTAGATTAGATGTACGTCGTGCAGAACAAATAAAGCAAGGAACTGATGTTATTGGAAATAAAACTGTTGTTAAAGTAGTGAAAAATAAAGTAGCACCTCCATTTAAAACTGCAGAAGTTGATATAATGTATGGAGAAGGAGTAAGTAAAGAAGGCGAAATAGTGGATATTGCTTCTAACTTAGGAATAATTGATAAAAGTGGAGCTTGGTTTTCTTATAATGGAGAAAAAATTGGTCAAGGAAAAGAAAATGTTAAACTTTTATTAAAAGAAAATAAAGCATTATTTGATGAAATTAATTCTAAGGTACGTGAACATTATAATTTTAATAAAGATGCTAATAAAGAGGAAAAATAGACTTTTCTTCTTTTAATTTGGTGAAAAAAGAAAAATTTAATTGACAATACTTAAAAATAACTTTAAAATAGAATTAGAAGTATAAAAATACTTCAAATCTGAAAATATATAGTAATGGAGGAAATTATGGAAAATATTGGTTACTCCATTTTGCTAATAATAGTTGGATTATTTTTGGGAGCATTATTAATACTTTTAATGAATAAATTAAGAATATTAAACTCTGGCAAAGAAGCTGATAAATTAATTGAAAAGGCTACTAAAGAAGCTGAAAAACTTAAGAGAGATAAATTAATTGAACTAAAAGAAGAAAGTTATAAACTAAAACAAGACACTGATTTAGAAATTAAAGAAAAGAAAAAAGAAATACAAGACTTAAAAGCACTTGTTGAAACAAGGGAAAATAGTTTAAACAAACGTGATGAACTTTTACAAGAAAGAGAAAAAAATTTAGATTTAAGAGATAAAGATTTATTAGCTAAACAAAAGGAAATTCAAGAAAAAGACGCAAAAATGGAGTCTATATTGAAAGAACAAATTGAATTACTAGAAAGAATATCTGGATTTAGTAAAGAAAAAGCAAGAAATCTAGTAATGAAAAAGGTAGAAGACGATATGTCTAAAGAAATTGCAATATACTTAAGAGAAAGAGAAAATGATGCTAAATTAGAAGCAGATAAAAAAGCAAAAGAATATCTTGTAAGTAGTATGCAAAAATATGCAACTGATGTTGCAAATGAACAAACAGTAAGTACTGTAACTTTACCTAATGACGAAATGAAAGGTAGAATTATAGGTCGTGAAGGAAGAAATATTAGGACTATTGAAGCAATTACAGGTGTTGATTTAATAATAGATGATACTCCTGAAGTAATAGTTTTATCTAGTTTTGATCCTTTAAGAAGAGAAATTGCTAAGGTAACAATTGAAACACTTATAAAAGATGGAAGAATACACCCAGCAAGAATTGAAGAAATATATGATAAAGTTTGTGAAGACTTTAAAACAACTATTAGAGAAAAGGGAGAAGAAGCATTATTTGGACTTAGTATTACAAGAGTAAATCCAGAATTAGTCGAATTAATTGGTAAACTATATTTTAGAACAAGTTATGGACAAAATGCTTTGCAACACTCTGTTGAAGTGGCAAATTTAGCTGGATTGTTAGCAAGTGAATTAGGTGAAAATGTTGCACTAGCTAAACGTGCAGGACTTTTACATGATATAGGAAAGGCTATTGATTTTGAAGTTGAAGGTTCTCATGTAGAATTAGGTAGTGAATTTGCAAAAAAATATGGTGAATCAGATGTTGTAATAAATGCTATTGAAAGTCATCATGGTGATAAAAAACCAACTTATGTCATTAGTGAATTAGTTGCTATAGCAGATACACTTTCTGCTGCTCGTCCAGGGGCTAGAAATGATTCATTAGAAAATTATGTAAAACGTCTTGAAAAATTAGAAGAAATTGGTAATTCAATACCAGGAGTAGAAAAAACTTTTGCAATGCAAGCAGGACGTGAACTACGCGTAATTGTAAGACCAGAAGAAGTTGATGATTTAGAAAGTTATAAAATTGCAAGAAATATTAAAGACAGAGTAGAAGAAGAAATGCAATATCCTGGAACAATAAGAGTAGTAGTAATTCGTGAAACAAGAGCAGAAGAAATTGCTAAGTAGAGAATATTCTCTACTTTTTAAATATTTTAAAATAAAGTAATGACTTTTACACTTATTTTTGATAAAATTAAGATAGAAGATATTATAGAAAGGAATAAGTTTTATGGAGCACGATATATATCAAAATTTTAATTACCATACTCATACCAAAAGATGTGGTCATGCTGGCTTATATAATGATGAAGATTATATTTATTATGCAAGAATTAATGGTATAAGAACAATTGGCTTTTCAGATCATGCTCCATTTTCAAATATAGAATTTTCTAATACATTTGAGAGGATGATGTTAGAAGAATTTCCTTTATATATAGAAAAAATATCTAAGTTAAAAAAAGAAAACCCTGATATAACAATACTCATAGGTTTAGAATCTGAATATGATAAAGACAAAGAACAATTTTTAAGTGAACTTAGAAGTAGGGTAGAATATATGACACTTAGTCAACATTTTGTAAAAGGTGTGTCAAAGTTAGACAATGAGTTATACCCTTTAGAATATGCAAGTACTATAAGTGATGCATTAGATACAGGATTATTTGACATAGTTGTTGATCCATGTGTTTTTATTAATGTAAGAAATACTTTGACTAGTGAAGAAAAAGTTAAAGTGTTTGATGAAAACGTTATAAAAGCAAGTGAAATAATAACTTCTAAAGCAAGAGAATGGAATATACCTGTTGAACTTAATGTTAATAAATATGAGGATAATGCATTAATAAAAAAATTTTATCAAATCGCATCAAAAAATAAAGTAAAAATAATATTAGGAATGGATGTTCATAATCCTAAAGATATGAATAATTTTAGAAAAAAACAAATAGAAACTTTAGAAAATTTAGGTATTTCTTTAAATTTAGTTAAGAGTGATTATAATCCAATTGTAAATAGAATATTAACTCAAAGATTAGATATAGTAAGGAAACTAAGAAGTGGAAAACAAAAAACAATATATACAATGTATGCTAGTAGTCTTCTAAATAAGATATTTGAAAAAATGCCATCATTTGATAACAAAAATGAAGTTTTATATTATTTAACAACTAGTCTAAAGTCATATATTGATGAAATAACTAAAGAAGGAACACTTTTAGATGAAAAAGAATTTAGAAGGATAGAAGAGTTAAATAATTCAAATAAAGATGCTTTTGAAAAATCATTTCATTTACAAAGAATAAAAGAAAACTTAAAAAACACTAATTCTACAATTGGAAACTTAACTAACTTAATTAATCATATAATAGAAAATATTAATTATGCATTAGAAATGGGTGCTAGTAATAAGACTGAATTAACTGATATAGTATTAAAATTAATTGAAATACAAACTACAAAAGATGAAAGCATTAAAAATGTATTAATTAATGAATTATCTCATAAAGAAAGTGATTTAGATGGAAAAAGTAATTCTTCTAAATTAATAAAAACAAATCCAATGTTTGAAAGTGAAAAACAAGATAATAATTTATCTTGGAATAATGGATTTATAAACTTATTTACTCTTTTTATAATTCTATCTTTTATAATGGGAGTAGGTGTTGGAATAGCTTATATGCTAATAAAATTATAAAAAAAGTCACTATTTAATTATAGTGGCTATTTTATTTCAAAAATCATTGGCATAATAAGAGGTCTTCTTCCAGTTGATTCAATAATATAAGTATTTAAATCTAGTATAACTCTATTTTTTAAGTCTGTTAATGAATAATTTGGTTTAGATATCTCACTATTAACAATGCTTCTAACTTTATTTTGAATATTACTTAATAATTCTTGATTATCATTAACTACAACGAATCCTCTAGTTGTAACATTAGGATCTATTACTAGTTGATTTTTAGTAGTATCAATATTTAATATTATAATAAGAACCCCATCTGTACTCATTATCTTTCTATCTCTAATAATAGATGAACCAATATCACCAATTCTTTTACCATCAACATAAATATCATTAATTGGTATAGATTTTGCTCTTCTAATACCATTTTTACTAATTGCAATCATATCACCATTTCTACAAATAAATGAATGATCTTTACCAATTCCACATTCACTTGCTAAATCAACAGCACTTTTAAGCATTCTATATTCACCATGAACTGGCATAAAATACTCAGGCTTAAATAATCTAAAAAGTAATTTTAATTCATCTTGCTTAGCATGTCCACTTGTATGAACATTAGCATCATCACTAGTAGTATATACAGTAGCGCCTTTTAAATAAAGTTTATTAATAACTCTATTGATACTCATTGCATTTCCGGGAATTGCACTACTTGAAAATATTACTGTATCATCAGGCATTAACTTAATATTGTTATCAACACCATTTGCTATTCTAGAAAGTGCTGCAAGAGGTTCTCCTTGGCTACCTGTACATAATAAACAAACATTTTCAGGTTTACTTTTATTTGCTTCATCACTTGTAATAAAAATATTTTTATCTTTAATTAAACCACAACTTTTAGCAATTTCTATACTATTAACCATACTTCTTCCAAATACTGCTACTTTTCTATTATTCTTTTGACAAGTGTCAATAATATGAACAAGTCTATAAATATTAGATGCAAATGTTGCTAAGATAATTCTTCCTTTACAACTTCTAAAGATATCACTAAGTGCTTCATCAACATCACTTTCACTTGTAGAAAATCCAGGTATAAGAGCATTAGTACTATCACTTAATAATAATTTAACTCCTTCATCTCCAAGATGCGCCATTTTACTTAAATTAGCCATTGGACCAATAGGTGTTAAATCAAATTTAAAGTCTCCAGTTGTAACAATTCTACCATTAGGTGTCATTATACTTATTCCATAACTATCTGGAATTGAGTGAGTAGTTCTAAAAAATTCAATTTCATAATTTTTGAATTTTGGTTTAGTACTTTCATCAAATATAATAATATTACTAAAATTAACATTTTTATCAGCAAGTTTATTCCTGATTAATTCAGCTGCAACCTTAGGTGCATATATAACTGGAATGTTAACATGATTAAGTAAATAAGGTATACCTCCAATATGGTCTTCATGTCCATGTGTAATAAGTAGAGCCTTAACTTTACTTTCATTTTCTTTTAAAAATGTATAATCAGCAAGTACATAATCTATTCCTGGTAAATTATCTTCAGGAAACATAACACCTGCATCAATTACTATAATTTCATCATCATGCATAATTGCATACATATTTTTACCGACTTCTCCAAGTCCGCCTAAAGCGAACACAAAAGTCTCACATTCTTGTGTTTTCATAATCATTCCTCCAATTTATTTCTTAAATGAAATATAAGTAACATATATTATACTACAAAAAAGTCAATTTGTCTAGCATTAGAGATAATCTCATGATATAATCATAAAGGAGGGTTAAATATGGGAATATTTGATAAACTAAAAAATTTAATAAAAAGTGAACCAAAAGAGAGTTTAAATAAATATGAAGAAGGATTAACTAAAACAAGAGAAGATTTTGTAAATAAACTTAATTTATTAGGTATAAAATATACTAAAATAGATGAAAAATTTTATGAAGAATTAGAAGAAATTTTAATAATGGCTGACTTGGGTACTAAAACTACTTTTAAATTTATGGATAAGTTAAGAAAAAGAGTTAAAGAAGAAAATATTATAGACTTTGAATATTTAAAAGAAGTAATAGTTGATGAATTATTTATGATTTATGTAAATGGGGAACAATTAACTAGTAAAATTAATTATAATAAAGATGGATTAACTACAATTTTGTTTATTGGTGTTAATGGGGTAGGTAAAACTACAAGTATTGCTAAATTAGCAAGTGTTATGAAAAAAGATGGAAAGAAAGTAATACTTATAGGAGCAGACACTTATAGAGCTGGTGCAGTTAGTCAGTTAAATGAATGGGCTAGTAGAATTGGAGTAGACTTTTATGGAAGTGATGAAACTGACCCAGCAAGTGTTGTGTTTGATGGTTTATCTAAAGCAAAAGAAATTGGTGCTGATGTTGCATTAATTGATACTGCTGGTAGACTTCAAAATAAAGATAATCTTATGAAAGAATTAGATAAAATAAAAAGAGTAACTGAAAAAGTAACTGAAAGAAAAATAGATGAAACACTTTTAGTAATAGATGCATCTACTGGACAAAATGGTATTAGTCAAGCAGTTAATTTTAAAAGTATATGTGATATAACTGGTATAATACTTACTAAATTAGATGGTACTGCAAAAGGAGGTATTGTTCTTTCAATTAAAGATGTGGTTGGTATACCAGTAAAATATGTAGGTTTTGGTGAAAAAGAAACAGATTTAATTCCATTTGATATTGAAAACTATATATATGGATTATTTAAGGAGTGGAAGTAATGGATAAAGAAGAATTAATTTATGATGGGTATGTTAAAATATATGATGTAACAAAAAATAATAATGGGAAAATAGAAAAGTTTACTAAAGTACAATTAAGAGGTGCTTCTGCTGGAATAGTTATTAATGAAGAAGGAAAGATGGCCTTAGTTACTCAGTATAGACCTATTATAGGAGTTAAAACTTTAGAAGTACCTGCTGGTACTTTAGATAAAGGTATTTCTCCAAAAGAAATAATAATTGAAGAATTAGATGAAGAATGTGGTATATCTAAAGAAAATATAATAGATATATCTGATGAACCTGTTTTATCTTATAAAATAATTGAAAATATGTCTGATGGAGAAATGCATATATTCTTAATACATGTAAAAACAATGAATACACTTCCTCATGAAGAAGATGATGTAGAAGAAGTTAAGTTTTATACTTTAGAAGAAATAGAATATCTTATTAAAGAAAGAGTGGTAACAGACCCTAAAACATTAATTAGTTTCTTCTTATATAAGGATATGATAAAATGAATAATAGAGAAGAATTAATTAGTATATATTTAATATATAAAGACTTATTAACAAAGAAACAACAAGAGTATTTTAAGTATTATTATTTTGAAGATTTATCTCTTAGTGAAATAAGTGAAAATATGTTAGTTTCTAAAGCATTTGTAGGTAAAACATTAAAACAAATAGAAAATAAATTAAATGATTTAGAGAGTACTTTAAAAATAAATACTTTATATAATAAAATTAAAGAAATAAGTAAAAATACTACTGACAAAGAAACAAAAAAGGAATTAGAAAATTTAATCTAATTCCTTTTTGTTAATTCTTTAACAATTCTTTCTTCGTTTTGATAACTATTTAATATTCTTTTATAATCATCTACTGTAATTTCACCACTTATTAGTTTACTTTCTAAATAATATTCGTTTTTAACTGCATAAGGTACATCACTTACTTTAAAATAATCTTTAAATGTTTGAACATCTTTAATACTAGTTATTAAATCAAATTTTTTATTAACTAACATAATTAATGAATAAAGTGACTCAATTATTTCAATAACTGGTTTAACTACATATGTTTTACCATTTTTATCAATAGTACTTGGTGTATAAATATAATGTACTTCATTATTTATTTTTATCATTTTATAATGATTAGGATTATTATCTTTTATAAAGTTTTTAACAAATAATTTTATTTCTTCTTTACTAAGTTTAGTTCTGACTAATGCTAACTCAAATAATTCGTTATTTTCTTTTACATATAACCCTTCTTTATAGTACCAATTATTATCATTACAAATTAACTTATAAAATTCTAATGAATCACTTTCAATAAATGTATTGATAAGTACACTTTTAAAAGTTGCTATTTTATTTAAGTCATTTTTAATATCATAAAACATATACTCATGGTTAGGATCACTTGCCATAACATTTACATTTTCTTTTTTACTAGGTATATATTCTTTAGTTTTTCTAAAATCCATAATATTTCCTCCCTGTGCACTATATTATATTACAAAATTAAAAAAATATCAAATTTACTTGAAAAGAGTATTCTTTTTTGATAAAATTAAACTAGTTAAGATAGAAGGAGGACACAAAATATGACTAATAAATATGTAAATAAATTAAGTTATATTTCTCTATTAGTACAAAATAAAGTACTAAACGGGGGGGGGGTTATTATTTCTTCTAACTAACTTAAATAATAAAACTAATAAAATTACATGGATAGAATAAGTCTATCCATTTTTGCGTTGGAGGAAATAATGAATAAACAAGAACTAAATAAACTAATAGGTAAAAATGTAAAGAAGTATAGATTACTTTATAATACTAAAAATAAAAATAAATTAACTCAAGCTAAACTAAGTGAAATGTTAGGTGTACATATGAGTTTAATTGCTGCTTTAGAAAGTAGTAATAGTACTCAAGGTTTATCAATCTATAACTTATATCAAATAAGTAAAATATTAAATGTAAGAATAGATAAATTTTTTGAAGGAGATGTTTAAATTGATAAAAAGATTAAAAACAAAGTATGGTATATTTTTAAGTATATTAGTACTTTTTAGTATAGTAGTAACCCTTTCTTATAGTGCTTTTATATTTAGTACTGATAAATATAGAAGTACAGAACTATTAATTAGTAAATTAAATTATGGAATAACTATAACAGAAGATAAAACTAATCTATCAAGTATAAGTGGTAGTAAAGTAACTGTACCAAAGGGAAGTATTACTTATTATAATATAGTAATATCAAGTATAAATAAAATAGATAGTAAGTATACTTTAGCATATAAAACTTCTTCAA
>ENA-ORRN01001347-ORRN01001347.1-human-gut-metagenome-genome-assembly--contig:-NODE-1347-length-17250-cov-4.006223_pt1 | contig 17250 bp, 16 predicted proteins | sample MGYA00242174_ERZ509132 | MGnify/ENA primary metagenome ERZ509132 (study PRJEB26280, sample SAMEA2338671) | human gut metagenome | biome: human gut; feature: human-associated habitat; material: faeces... | reverse complement strand
TATTGGTATTAGCGCTTATGTTTTATTAGAAGGAGGACATATAACAATTCACACATTCCCCCTTCGTGAATGCTATTTCATTGATTGTTTCACAACTAAAGATTTTGATGAAAACAAATTAACTGAATTTTTAATGCGCCGTCTTCCTTTTGATGAAAAAAATTCAATCATTAATACGGTAACAAGAGTTAAGGGAACCTTTAATGTAAAACCATATGATCCCGTTGCGGATTTTGGTCCACACTTAATGGCAGAAATTGAAGTTGACCATCAAATTAAAATGGAAGAAATGTTTGATTTTCTTGAAAAGACAGTTTATGATATTAATATGGATCCCATCACAAGACCATATGTGGTTAAAAGCACATTAAATAATCCAAAATATTTATCAGGTATTATTGTTATTGCACAAAGTCATATTGCTTTACATTATGATTACGAACAAAACAGAATTCTTGCTGACATATTCTCTTGTATGGCATTTGATTATACGCAAATTGAAGCAGTATTAGCTAGACTTGGTAAGATTGTATCAAATGAACTTGTTCCAAGAGGTAGTAAGCATATCTATAAAATTAAAACTAATACTATTAATGAAAGAATTCTTGCTTCTACTAAATGGCAAAAAGTTGTTGGTAAATAGATAGTATGAATGAACGTAGAGCATTAATTGATACTAAACTAAAAGAAGTAAATAGATTAGTTAATAGTGGTAGTTTTGTAAACATTGTTGAAGCTAGTAAGATCCTAGAACAAGTAATGGATCCTGCTCAAAAATTGTATTATCATACTGGTTTAAATAGTGATCGTGAAACCTTATTTTTGTGTTATTCATATTATGCTTACGTAAACGAAACATTATATAATGAAAAACATTTAGATAAGTATTTAAACACTTCACTTGTGTATTATAATAATGCGGCAGGGCTTAGAGGTGAAATTAAAAAGAAAACTGAACTAGAAACAAGAGAAATGTTTGAACTATACGCTAAAATTGCTTCTTTATATAAAGTTATTTCTAGTAATCAAGTAAATGATGAAGTATTAAAACAAGTAAAACCAGCATATAAGTTTTATAAAAAGACTAGAAATATTGAAGATTTAATTCATTATCTAAGTATTTTAAAATATGTTGCCTTAATAGATATTCATAATAATGATAATAAAAAAGCTCTTAAGGTTTACTTAAAATGTATTAAAGTTGCTAAAAAGATATTTGAAATATCAAAAAATAAAGAAACCAAAGAACTATTAATCCATTGTTATCAAGATACATTGAAATTGGCCAATGACTTAAAAATTAATTTATCAAAGATGCAATTAGATTACGAATTAAATAAGTTAATGGAGGATAGAATATGAGTATGATTTATAACTTATTAGCATCAAGTCCAGCTCCCCCAACATGGTGGTGGCCTTGTATTATTGCTTTGATAGCAGTATTATTTATACCATGGATAGTTTTACTAATTTATGCCTTAACTGTAAAGTATCGTGTAAGACTATATAGTGAAGGAAATTTGATTGGCACTTATAAGTTTAAAAAGAATACACCACTAAGTGAAATTAAACTACCTGAACGTAAAGGTTATGTCGTTGAAGGTTTATACCGAGATGAAGAGTTCATGTTACCACTTGAATTTGATAAAATGCCTAATAAGAATTTAAAACTTTATATCAAATGGATAGAAACTAAGTAGAAGATGTTTAATTTAATTATTAAATATCTTTTTCTTATAAAGGAGCCTTGAAATGAAACCAGATTTTAATAATTGTATCTTAAACGTAGTGTCATCGATTATGAATAAATATGAAGTTAATAGTAAATATATAACCAATAAAATAGTAGATGAAAAAATAAAGAATGCTAAACACGTTTTTTTAGTGGTGCTTGATGGCTTAGGCCGAAATATCATTGAAAAGCACCTAACAACAGATAGTTTTATTAGATCAAATATGAAAGATTACATCACAAGTGTTTATCCACCTACAACTGTCGCCGCAACATCTGCGATTTGTTCAGGCATGAGTCCTGGAGAAAGTGGATGGCTAGGGTGGCATCAATATTTTGATGAAATAAGACAAGATGTTGTATTATTTAAAAATATTACAACATATACTAATATTCCCTTAACTATTAATGTGGCGGATACTTATATTCATTACACACCAGTAATCTCTAAGTTTAAAAATGTAAAAACATTTGAATTATATCCAAGTTTTAAAGAAAATGGTTTTAGAACTTTTAAAGCTATGGGAAAAGAAATGGTTAAGATTTCTAAATTAGATGAATCAACTTATGCTTATTGTTATTGGAATAATCCAGATTTCTTAATGCATGAATGTGGAACCAACTGTCCTAAAGTAAGAAAAATAGTCAAACAACTTGATAAAATACTTGCGAAAACATTTAAGAATGCTGGTAAAGATACCACAATAATTATTATGGCAGATCATGGAGTAGTTGATACAACCGATCTATTCCTAACTGATTATCCTGACCTTTATAATACCTTAATTAGAAAACCATCAATAGAAGCAAGAACAGTTGCTTTTAAAGTTAAGGATCATGAAACTTTCAAAACCCTTTTTAAAAAATATTTTGGAAACTGGTTTAAATTATATGAAACTAGTGAATTTTTAAAAGAAGGCTATTTGGGTAATGAATATACTAAAGCTACAAGATTTTTATTTGATTATGTGGCAGTTGCGATAGACAAATATAATATAGCCCTAGAAAGAGATGAATTTATTATGAAAGCTCATCATGCAGGTGATACGGTTGATGAAATGATAGTTCCTCTTTCAATTGTGACAAAATAGGAGGATTTATGGACGTAAATAATTGGATTAAAAAAAGTGATTATGCTCATAAAATGGTTGAAGAAAACATTAAGAATGGAGCCGAATATCGTCATCAACAGAAAAAAGTTGAAAACGAAGAGTTATTATGGAATGGTTTAAACCTTGATAATGTTACTTTAAGTGGCGTGGGAACACTTAATTTTGAAGATGATTCAATAAGACTTGATGAAAATGATGATATTGAAGATTTAGAGAAAAGACCAAACTGTAGTGTTGTTATCAATCTTGAAAAGCATGATTTTACTATGTATAACCGTGTTTACTTAAAAATGTTTATTAAAGCTACTGGTTTTGTGAATTTTTATGTTCATTATGCCTTTGGTAGTGTTGTTCATACCGCTAGTGTAATTCCTAATAAATGGAATGAAATTATGTTTGAAGTGGAAGATGTTAATAGAAATGATGTCAAGACATTAATTATTACTCCATTTTTGTTTGGTACTCCACCTGAGGCATTACCAGATGTTAGTTTCTTTATTAAAGATATTAAAATTCAATTAGTTAAAGCTGATTATATCAAAGGATGGGAGTTAGAAGATCGTATAGCTTACTCTCATGTTGGATATTTTACGGATGCCATCAAAACCGCTATAATTAGTGGAAATAAAGAATTTGATTTTTACTTAAAAAATGAGAAAAATAATATAGTGTACCAAAACAAAACTAAATTATGTAAAAGTCATCTAGGTGAATTTCAAGTATTAGATTTTAGTATGGTAAATACTCCAGGGATTTACTACTTAGAAGTAAATAATATAAAAACTAATCTTTTTGAAATATCTAGTAATCCGTATCAATTATCAATTTGGAAAAGTATGCAGTTTTTAAGAACCCTTAGATGTGGAGTAGAAGTTGAAAATGTGCATAGTGCATGCCACTTGAATTGTCGTACAGTTCATGCAAATGGTAAAAGTGTGCCAAACTTTAGAGGATGGCACGATGCTGGAGATTTATCACAATTTGAAATTTGTACAGCCGAAATGACAGAAGCAATTCTTGATTTAGCAAAAAACACCAAAGATGAAGACTTATATAAACGTTTATTAGAAGAAGGAAAAGTAGGAACTGATTGGCTTCTTCAAACTTCATTTGAGGATGGACAAAGGGCCTTAGCAGTAGGTTATAGAATGTGGCGCAAAAATGTGCTTTCACCCACTAACAAAGGTGTACTTCAAAATGCTAGTGAAGAAGGTCCGTTTGAAAACTTTTTAGCTTGTGCTGCTTTATTAAAAGCTGTCAATAGTTACGATAATAAAATTTATAAAGAATGGTGCTTAAGAACAGCTATATTAGATTTTGAAACGGCAATCAAAGATTACAAGTTAAAAGTTTATACCAAAAGATGGGGCAGTAATATTGATGCGGCAGTAGCAGGAATTGGAGCTGAATGTGCATCTTTACTATATGAAATTACCAAGGAAGCTAAATATCAAGATATAGCTATAAACTATGGAGATATCATTATGCAAACCCAACAACTTGATTATCCAAACTGGGATATTCCTCTTCGTGGCTTCTTTTATGAAGATATTGACCATAAGTATTTGTTAACCTATGAACATCGTGGACATGAACAAACTCCAGTTCAAGGTTTGTATTATTTATGTAAAACATTTAAAAATCATGAAAATTATAAAAAATGGTATCATAGCTTAGAACTTTACGGAGAGTATGTAAAAAAGACAATTAGTTATACTGCACCTTATAATCTTTTATGTGCTCATGTTTATGATTTAAATAAATTTAATATGGAGCGTTTTACTGTTCCTGCTGGATATGGAACTACGGCAGAAGCTTTAGAAAATTTAAAAACTCAAGCAAAGCATGGAATTAAATTAAATGATGATGTTTATTTGCGTATTTTCCCTACCGCAATCCAGCGTCGTGGTTTCCACGCAACATTATTAAGTAAAACTAAAGCAGTATCGTTAGTTTCAAAAATAACAAATGACCAAGAACTTCGCCAAATAGCTATTAACCAACTAGAGTGGATATTTGGTAAAAACCCATTCGCTACCTCAACCATGTATGGTGAAGGATATAATTATCACCCTTTATATGTGGCATATTCACCTCAACTAGTGGGAGCCCTACCAGTTGGAATTGAAACCAAAGGATATGATGATGAACCATATTGGCCAACAATTAATAATGCGGTTTATAAGGAAATCTGGGGACATACTACTGGCAAGTATTTATTTGTTTTAAACGATCTTATTGAAGAAAAAAGGCAATAATATCAAATGATATTATTGTCCTTTTTGCGTTATTAAATGTTTTATTTCTTTACCACTTCTAAGTGCAACCGGAAGTCCGCCAGTTATTTTTTGCCAGTATGTAGTAATTAACATATTAGGAATTTTATTTAATTTTGGAGAAATACTTGCAAGAGAAGTATGTTTATTAACGATAAATCCCATATATGAGCCATAATAAGAATAGTAATATTTATTATAAGTAAGTGGTGTCCAAACATCTAATAATTTAATACTATCTTTTAAGGTAGGATATAAATTAACAATTATCTCTTGCAGTTTTATTCCCAAATCATGTTTGGCTTTGTTGTATTCTTCATGATTTTGGTCATTTAATTCTTTCCAATAATCATAATCTCTTGGAGTTTGCGTAATGTATACTTGAATAACTGTTTTTTCATCATTAGGGTAAAGATAGGAATAATCTCTTAAAATAAGACGATTAATTTGTCTTTTCCCAATTGTAAGTGATTCAATTTCATTTACCACCGTATCAATAATGGGACTATCCTTCTTATTAACTAAGTATGCTACATGAAAGCTTGAAACAACTGGATACTTATATTTGTTTTCAAATTTTGAGATTAGTTTTGGATTAATATATTTTTTATCAATTAGGTTATTATAAAGATAATATGGATCACCAGTATAAATTAAATAATCACCACTAACGGTTTCATTATTGTTTATTTCCATATCTGTGAATTTGTCGTTATTAAACGTAATTTTTGTTACTTTGCTGTTGTAGAATATTTTACCGCCAAGTTCTTGGTATTTTCTTAAAATATTCTTAGAAAATTCAGCTGATCCTTTTTGATATACTTTACCATTACCACTTGCGAAAGTCGCATATGAACAAAAAAGGAAAAGAGGGGAATATTCTTTAGGAATATAGTCGGTAAAAACTCTTTTTAGAAGTGGATGTTTGTATTTTCGGGCATATTCGGCTAAAGTTATTTTATGGTAATTTAAATAACAAGATGCATAGCCAAATACTTTGCTGGTGAAAGTAGTAAAGAAATTACCATTTTTCATACTATTAGAAATTCGTTTAGTAATATTAATAAATTTATTAATTTCTTTACGGTCTTCATATGAAACCTTTAACATTTCAGTCCTTGTTTTTTCAAGGTCGGAATATAACGTTATGGAATCATTACCATAAGTTGATTTATAGAAGTATTCCCCTTGATATAAATTACTAGTTTCATCAATCGCCCCTATTTTTTTCCATAATTTAAAGTCTTTAGTATGTTGATTGGTGCCTGTAAGCCAGTGCATACAATTATCTATGTAATAGCCTTCTCTAAACCAGCCAGTACAGCATCCCCCTGGCCAGTTGTTCTTTTCATAAATACTTGTGTCGTACCCTTTTTCTAAGGCATAAATACCAGCAGTTAGTCCAGTTATGCCTGCTCCTATTATAATCATTTTTTTCATAAAATCACCTAGTTATATTATTTGAAAAATAATAAAAAATATACTTGATAGTTGAAAAAAAGCCAAAATTAAAGTATAATTAATATTGAGGTGATAAAATGAAAGCAAAAGTATATTTTTCAAAAACAATTAGTCCTGAAGAAGTAGTTAGGTTATTTGAAATGATTGATTCACCACTTTGTGGTAATGTTGCGGTGAAAGTTCATTCTGGTGAAGTTGGTAATCAAAACTTTTTAAAGCCAACGTTTTGGAAACCAATAGTTGAAAAAGTAAATGGTACGGTTGTTGAATGTAACACCTCATATGAGGGTGGACGTAATACTAGTAAAAAACACCTTCAAACGCTAAGAGACCATGAGTGGACAAAGCACTTTAAAGTCGATTTATTGGATGAAAAAGGTCCTGATCTTGAATTAGATATCCCAAATGGTAAAACAATTAAAAAGAATTATGTCGGAAAACATCTAAAAAATTACGATTCAATGATTGTGTTATCACACTTTAAAGGTCACCCAATGGGTGGATATGGGGGCGCTCTAAAACAATTATCAATTGGCGTTGCCTCAAGCTATGGTAAAGCCTACATTCATGGATGTGGTGTTCCTAAAGATTTATGGACAGCAGATCATAATAAATTTTTAGAATCAATGAGCGATGCGGCTAAATCCGTAATTGACTTTTTTAATAGTAAAATTGTTTATGTAAATGTAATGAAAAACATGTCAGTAGATTGTGATTGTTGTAGCATTGCTGAAGATCCATGTATGAAAGATATTGGTATTTTAGTATCACTTGACCCAGTAGCAATCGATCAAGCTTGCATTGATTTAGTTTATAACTCTAATGATCCTGGTAAAGATCATCTAATCGAAAGAATTGAATCTAGAAATGGTACTTATACAATTACTTGTGCTGAAGAAAATCATTCAGGAACTAAAGATTACGAATTAATGGATGTTACTTTAGAGAAATAGTATGTTACAAGCCAAAAATGAATTTAATCAAATTTTAAATACGATATCTGAACAGTGCTTATATAAATCGAACATTGTGATTTCCATCGATGGAATGTGTGCAAGTGGTAAAACCACCCTAGCCCTAATGCTTCAAAAAATATTTGATGCAAGAATTATTCATATGGATGATTTCTTTTTAACAGATAATATCAAAACACCGGAAAGACTTTTGGAAGTTGGTGGAAATATTGATTACGATCGTTTTAAAAATGAAATTATTATGAATCTAGATAAAGATATTACCTATCAACCATACAACTGTCATTATCATATCTTTGATAAAGAAACAGTTTTACCACTAAGTGCAGTAACAATAATTGAAGGAGCATATGCTCTACATCCAAAGTTTGGTGAATATTATGATTATGCTATATTTATGATGATATCTAATAATCAACAAATCGCAAGAATCAAACAGCGAAATGGCAATGAAATGGTTAAAATATTTAAAGATCGTTGGATAAAATTAGAAAATGAATATTTTGATAAATTTGATATCAAAAGTAGATGTAATATTATCTTTGATACTAGTGAGGAAAATAAAAATGAATAACTATACATTAATCACCGGTTCAAGTTCAGGAATTGGTTATGAACTTGCCATTAAGTTTGCAGAAGAAGGTCAAAATGATCAAACAATAATGCAAAATGAATTAAGTAAACACCATAAAGTTACAATGCACAAATTACAAAAACTTAAAGAAAGAATTAACGAAAAAACAAGTGTTGATGTAATCATTTTTCCTTGTGATTTAACAAATGAAGATTCGTTAAATAGGCTGTTTAAACACTTTGATGAATCAAATGAAAACATAGATATTTTGTGCAATAATGCTGGAGTTGGTTACTATGGCGATTTTCTAGATAGTAAAATTGAAAATGCCGTTTCTATGATTGCGTTAAACATAACAGCTTTAACTCGTCTTACATATTACTTTGGTAATAAGATGAAAATGAGAAATACTGGTACGATTTTAAACATTGCTTCAGTTGGAAGTTTTGTACCTGGACCGATGTTTGCGGTATACTACGCCACTAAAGCGTATGTACTATCTTTTTCTGAGGCTTTAAGTATGGAACTTAAGCCTTATAATGTTAATGTTTGTACCATCTGCCCAGGACCTACCAATACTAATTTCTTTATTAATGCAAGTACTGGCCAAATTGATCTACTTAAAAGGATTAAACCAGTATCTCCAAGGGTTGTTAGTGAATTTGCTTATAACTCACTTAAAAAGAAAAAAGTCGTGGGAATTCCATGTTTTAAAAATAAAATTAGTGTTTTTTTCACAAAACATTTAAGCCGAAAAACAGTAAGAAAAATAATGTATAAAATTCAAAATAATAGGACAAAATAAAACTACCTTAATGTGAACAGTTAGTTCACAAGGTAGTTTTTTCTTTTTCTCCTTTAATATTTGTCATAATTTAATTTTGCTACTTGTAGGCTGTTGATTAAAATAACATTATGATATAAACTAAAGTAGTAATTCTTCAGAAAGGAGCATACTATGGCTGAACAAAATAAACTATACAACGACGATGACCGTTCTTTAAACGTTTTATTTGGTCTAAAATTAAAACAAATAAGAAACGAAAAGCGTATGTCTCAAGAAGAATTTGCTTGGACAATTGGTGTACATCGTACATATCTTGGTCAAATAGAACGAGCCGAGAAGAACATAACTCTTAAAAATATTGAAAAGATATGTATTGCTTTAGGACTTGATCCTAGAGAGTTATTTGATTTTAAAGACCTTAAGTAAAAAAAGCAGTTGACATTAGGAGTGTTCTCATAAGGATGTTTACAAATTTCGGCAGAGATATTGTTTTCTCTGCCGATCTGTGTTATAATGAGACTAACGAAAAGCCTCCCTCCGAGAGGGAGGGGGACCGCGTTAGCGGTGGAAGGAGCCTGCGCAACTTTCGATTTGTGAAAACCTTCGTGTAACGCATTCTCCCTCAGTCGCCTACGGCGCCAGCTCCCTCCCGGAGGGAGCCTTAGGATGCATGCAACCATAGGGGTATGGGCTTTGCCCGAAGCATTTGTAATACAAAGGCGAAACTTGCGATAAAACAGAACGATAAATAAGAATTTGTCGAATGGGGGTATATGTAATGAAAAAATACACATCTCGTGCAATAAAATGGTTAGCAATCCTTACCATTATTAGTGCTGCAGTTTTGATTGCGGGGATTATTTGCATTCTTGTACATTCATCAAATGTTGGATTACAAATTGGACTAACAATGCTTGGTGGTTTGATGAGCATTCTTTTTCTCTCCTGCTTTTTTGCGGAAAAAAGTCGGTACTTAACGATAGATGACAAAAAAATTGTATTGCCAAGGGGTGCAAATATAAACGAGAAAACCTCTTTTAGTAGAACTATTATTAACACAAATGAAATCCACTCAATTAAGAGTGAGTTGCACAAAGGTGATGGAATTATTGCAAAAGACACTCTTTTTCACACTTTGACGTTAAATGACGGAACGAGAATTAAGTTTACACTCTATGCCTATGGCAAAGATGCCGAAGATGAAATCTTAGCAGCAATGAAAAAACTCATTTAACAAATTCCAATTTATCGAACAGAACAAAATAAAATTCCCCCAACAGACTTTGAAAACCTGTTGGGGCTTATTATTTGCTTACAGCATATCAAATTCACGATAAAAGCAAACTTCTTTATGAGAACCTGGCTTTAGTCAGCTGTTTTATTTTTTATAAGGAAATTCCATTTTATAAAAAACAAAAGTATATAACTTGCAAAATATTCCTTTAACTGATAAAATTTGACTGTATCAAATATAACACTACTCGCACTCTTATTCGTAACAATACACGCAGTTTTTTAGTACTATCTAAAAGACTGCTTTTTTGTTTTATTAAAAAGAAAGGAGGTGAAAAAATGTTTAAAACAACAACTTATTATTATACACCAAATAAATTAGTAAGAAACTATCTAAGATTATTTCACCATATATCCAAAAATCTTTTTAATAGTACTTTATATGAATTAAAGAAAATGTACCGACAAACTAGTAAAATATGTAGCTATTATGAATTAAATAAAATAATGAAATCAAACCCAAACTTTCATATTCTAAATACCTATATATCAATATGTATTATTAGAAATGTCTATACAATGTTTAATAATTATCTTAAAGGATATACCAAATGTCCAAGATATTTAAATAAACATGGATATTACTTATTATATACCGAACAAATAAGAGTAAAGAAAATAAACAATAAAAAATATATCGATTTACCTTTATCAAATATCACTAGGACTAGTAAGATTTTTGAAGAAAAATCTGAAGATGAATTAATAAATTATTTCATAAGTGAATCAGGGATAAAGAAAAAGATGGATATAAGCTTTAAAATACCAAAACATTTATATAATAAAGTAATAAAAGCATTTAGAATAATACCATGTAGTAAAGCAAGAAAATATAAGATTGAATTAACATATATCGAAAAAGAAGACCCCATTAATCAGGTTAAAGAAGAAAACTATTTAAGTATCGATTTAGGAATAAATAATCTTGCAAGTTTTGTAATAACTAAAAGTAATGAATCATTTGTAATTGATGGAAAATACTTAAAATCAGTAAATCAATATTATAATAAACAAATAGCGCATTATAATAGTAAAAAGAAAGAAAAAGAATATACATTAAAACAAACAAGAATAACTGAAAAAAGAAATAGAAGAATAGAAGATTATTTAAATAAAACAACGAGATATATAATAAATACAGCAATTAAAGAAAAGGTAAGTGAAATAATCATAGGTTGGAATAGAGGAATGAAAGAAAAAGGAATAAAAAATAAAGAATTAACAAATTTAGAAAAACAAAGAATAAATCAAACAATAATTCAAATACCAATAGGAAGATTAAAAGAAAAGATAATATATCAAGCAAGAATAAAGAATATAAAATGTACAATAATAAATGAAAGTTATACATCAAAATGTTCATTTTATGATTCTGAAGAAATAGGATATCATAATAAATATTTAGGAGAAAGAATCAAAAGAGGATTATATGAGACAAAAGAAAAAAGGATAGTTAACGCCGATATAAATGGGGCATTAAATATCCTAAAGAAAAGTAAAATCGATAATTATCAATTAATAGATAATTTGAGAAATAGAGGTATAACACTACCCAAAAGAGTACCTAGCAAAGTAATACTTGGTGAAAGTATTGTCTTTTAAAAGAAACATTAAGTGTTTGAGTTAGAGTAATAACTCTAACTTTGTTCTACAATTTTATTTAGTTTTTTAATAGTTTTAATTAGTTCATCACATTCATCAAAGGATAATGCTTGAGCACTATCACTAAGTGAAACCTTAGGGTTAGGATGTATTTCGACAATTAAGCCATCGGCTCCTGCCACTAAACTTGCAAGTGAAAGCGGAAGAACTAGTTTATCATTGCCACATGCATGTGATGGATCAACAATTATAGGAATGTGGTAGTGTTGCTTAATGGTAACTACACTGCCCAAGTCAAGGGTATTTCTCGTGATGGTCTCAAACGTTCTAATACCACGTTCACAAAGAATAACTTGATTATTGCCACCGATTAGTAGATATTCAGCAGCACATAACCATTCTTCCAAGGTGTTTGCGAAACCTCGTTTTAAAAGCACAGGTTTATTTATCTTACTTAAAGCTTTAAGTAAATAAAAGTTTTGCATATTACGAGCACCAACTTGAATAATGTCTACAACATCAATAAATTCTTGAAGATATTCAGCAGAAGGGATTTCACTTACAATTTTTAGATTATATTCATTTTTGATTCTTTTAAGGATATTTAATCCTTCTAATTCCAAACCTTGAAAATCATAAGCAGAAGTACGGGGCTTGAAAGCGCCAGCTCGTAAGAATTTAATGTCGTTTTTAACTAATTCATCCGCAATCTTTTTCATTTGTTCATAACTTTCGACTGCACAAGGACCAGCAATAATTAATTTTTCGTTATCCATTAAACCTAAGTTAGTTAAAACATTGGAGTCTAATTTATCAATTAGTGGATGATTTGACATTATTACTATCTCCTTTCATGAAATAATCAATGGCTTCAAAGTATCCTTCATAGGATTTGCCCATAATAGTTTTACAACAAACATCACTGATAACAGATTTTTGACGGAACGATTCCCGAGTAGTTAAATCAGAAAGATGCACTTCAACTACAGGAACGTTAACACTTGAAATAGCATCATGGATGGCATATGAATAATGAGTTAATGCTCCAGGATTAATGATAATTCCATCGAATCTTTTAAAGTAAGCGTGATGAATTAAATCAATAATTTTGCCTTCATAGTTAGTTTGTTTAATAATTAGTTGAATGTGAAATTCATTTGCGTATAATTTTAATTCTTGAGATAATTCATAGTAACTTTTGGTACCATAAATCTCTGGTTCTCTAATTCCTAACATATTTAAGTTAGGACCATTAATAATTAGAAGCTTCATATTTTATGTATTCCTTTATTGCCTTAATAATTTCATTGATATCACTACTTTTTATGACAACATCCGCATATTTTAGGTAGTTATCATTTCTTGCTTTATAAAGTTTGTCAATGTCATCTGTGTTTTTGACTAATGGTCTAGTGCCGTCAATACGTGACTTTAAAACATCAAGTGGGGTATCTAGATATACTATTATACCATTTTGTGACAAAAAAGTCATACTTTTAGAATTATTTATTGCTCCACCACCAATAGAAATTACGGAACCAGTATAAGTAGATAGTCTTTTAATTACATCAGCTTCATAAATTCGGAAAATTTCTTCATTACCACCATTTTTAATAATATCTGGAAATGATTGCTTTTTAATTGCTAAAATTTCATCTGTATCATAACTTGGTCGATTGATTGCATCGCCGAGTTTTTTTCCAATTGTGGTTTTACCAGCATATGGCATACCAATTAAAATAATATTTTTTTGTTTTGCAAGTATTGTTTCAATAATGTTTTGATAAGATTTTTCTTTACGAGTACGTTTATAAAAGGCATCGATAAGATTTTCTGTTTCTTCAGCTTGTGCTACTAGCATATAAAGACCATTATAGTATGTTACGTTAGGAGTAAGTCCTAAGATAGAGCGTGAAGGGTTATAATTAATGTCAATTATAAGTCTTACTCTTTGTAGATTATCCATATCAACAAGAGGTTCTAATTCAAGATTTGGAAAAACATTATAACTAGTGGTATTGATAATTATATCAGGATCATAGCTATATATTGTAGATAACGGATTTTCTTTTATTTTTGGATTTCTAGCAAAAATTTCATATTTGTTTGCATCTAGCTCGTTAAGTGCTACCACAATTGTTGATTTAGTTTGACCATTACCTAAAATAGCTATTTTTTTATTTTTTAAATTAATTGAATAATGTTTTATCATTGAGATAAAGCCAAGGTAGTCGGTGTTAAAACCGAAATTAGAGCCATTATATTTAATGATTGTATTGACGGTTTCTGTAAGTGATGCAATTTCTGATAATTTATCACAAATTTTGTATGCTTCATGTTTATAAGGATTGGTAACATTGATTGCGGTGAAAGGTATTTTATTAATATCTTCAAAATCATTAGTTTCGTAATATTCATATTCATTATTACCTAGCATATTGTGAATAAGCTTGGAATAACTATAGTTAAGTCTTTTACCAATTAAATAATATTTCGCTTTTTGAATCTTTCGAGATTGTTCGAAAATGTGTTCATATGTTTCATTAATTAAAATACTATTTTCATAATTGTTTGATTTGGCAATAATTTGTAATTCACGGTTATTATCTTTTAATTCATCATTGCTTGCGGCTTTAACAAAGCCTATTTCTTTAACAAGATTATAACGTTTATTTAATAATTCAATTAGATTATTATCGATAGCATCGATTTCTTTACGTAATTGTTCTTTACTTTTCATTTTCTATCACCATATCTAAAACACCATAATAAGTTAAGGCGTTGATTACTTGAAGGGCACGATGAACAAAAAGAGGATCGTGTCTACCAGTAGTTGTTAAATTAATATTCTGTTTATTTTTAAGGTCAATTGACTTAATTTCTTGTTTTATACTTACAGGGGCTTTAATGGCGGTTTTAAAGCTTATGTAATTGCCATTACTAATTCCTCCATTGATTCCACCTTGATGATTTGAAGAAAAGTTAATTTTATTAGATTCTAGGCTGAGTTCATCGATTGTAGAAGAACCATATTTTTTGGTTATGTCAAATCCATCCCCAAATTCAATTCCTTTTACTCCGGGAATAGAGAAAAGAAGATGAGCGATTATGCTTTCAAAACTATCAAAGAAAGGTTCGCCAAGACCTGTTGGAACGTTAAAAATAAAGGTTTCAACAATTCCACCAAGAGAATCACCTTGATTAATGGTTTTTTTGATTAAGTCAAGCATTGCTTTTTTAGCTCTTTCATCAATAACAGGAAATTCATCATTTTGTAAATATAATAATTTGCTAAAGGTGTTATTTGAAATTGAAGCTTTCGCATCGTTGATATTTTTTATACTATAAATATGAGATACAACTTCAATTTGTTTAGTATTTAATATTTGATGGCACATTTCACCTAATACGGAAAGTACAACCGTCACTCTACCGCTTGATGCTCCACCGCCACGATAGTCGTTTGCTCCATTTGTTTTTAAATATTTTGTTAAATCAGCATGACTAGGTCTGATAATTCCTTCTTGGTAATCAGTACTTTTGATATCTGTATTTTTGATAAAAACAGTTAGTGGTTCACCAGTAGTATGGTTGTTGAAGTATCCACTAACAAAGGTAATTTCGTCAGTTTCGCGCCTTAAAGTGGAGATAAGAGGATGTCCAGCTCTAAGTTTTAGGGCGTTTTTGATTTTTTCAATATCAAAGGAAAAATTGGCTGGAAAACCATCAATGGTTAGACCAATAAGAGGACCATGAGATTCGCCAAAAATGCTGATTCTAATATTCTTTCCAAAATTGTTCATTTTTTAAGTCCTCCAATCGATATTGTTTAAGCTTACTGTGACCTATGGAATCAATGGATAATAATGAAATTTTGCCATTTGAAACTTTTTTGTCATAATTAATAAGGGCAAGATAGTCTAATTTTTCAATCTCATGATTTAAAAGATTAAACTTTTTTAGCAATAAAGTTAAAATTTGTTCAACTTTTGGATTTGTAATTTCCGCAATCATTCCCATTGCGACGGCTTCTCCATGAGTTAATTGAAAGTCTGTCTTAGTTTCAATAAGGTGACCAATGGTGTGTCCAAAGTTTAAAATATGACGTTTATTGGTGTCAAATTCATCTTTTTCGGTGATTTTAATCTTATGCATAATAGCACGATAGATTAAATTATTTAATGAAGAAAGATCATTTTGATAGTCTTTGGAAAGATGATATAGTTCATTAAACATCTTTTCATCTTTTGTTACCGCAATCTTAATGATTTCGGCTATTCCACTAACAAGTTGTCTTTCATCTAAGGTATTTAAAAAGGCGGTATCGATTAAAATTTTGGAGGGATGGTAAATTAAACCTATTTGATTTTTAAGACTATTAACGTTTAGTCCACATTTACCACCGATACTTGCATCGACCATTCCAATTAGTGAAGTTGGGATATTGATAAAACTAATTCCACGGCGGTAAGTTCCTGCCACGAATCCACAAATATCAGTTATAACGCCACCGCCAAAACCTATGATTACATCATTTTTAGTTAGTTGATATTCTTGAAGAATGGTAATTATCATGCGATATGTATCAAGGGATTTTGAGTATTCACCTGGTACGATAGGAATAATTCCTACAAGACCTGGTATGGAACTAAGAAGTGGACTGTATAATTTATTAAGGTTTTGATCAGTTATTACCAAATACTTGCAGTTTTTGTCGAGTAGTTCCCATTTTGTATTGATAAAGTTTTCACCAAAATGAATTTTCACTTCTTGATATTGGTAACTTGCTGTTAAAGTTTTCATTTTTTACTCCTTAATTGCTCGTAATCATTAATAAAATTAGGATATGATTTATTAATAGATTCAGTATTTATTAATTTAATAGGGTTTGAAAATCTTGAGGAAATGGCTACTACCATCATTAAAAGACGATGATCGTTAGGTATAATTATTGATGATTTGTTTAATAATTTAGTTTGCCCTTGAATTATTAATGTATTATCTTTTAATTTAATGTTTCCACCAAGTTCAGTTAGTAAATTTATAGTTTCTTTTAACCTATCAGTTTCTTTATATGTTAACTTTTCTATTCCTCTAATTTCGCTTTTTCCTGTTGTAACTACAAGTAGAGCCGCCATTAAAGGAATTAAGTCTGGGGTATCTGATAGGTCAAAGTTACATGGTGACATACAAGAAGTAGAAGCTTCAATATTTAAATCATTAATAAAGATATGAGCTTTCATTTGAGTTAGATAATTAATAATTTTACTATCTCCTTGGAGGGAAAGACACTTTAGTCCTTCACATTTAACATCACCATTTAAGCATCCCATAACTAAAAAATTTGAAGCAGCACTATAATCGCTTTCTATTAGGTAGTTAGCTGGCGAATTATTTATTTTTGTATCAGAAAAATAGTTACCTGCTATTTTATAGGTT
>ENA-ORRN01001335-ORRN01001335.1-human-gut-metagenome-genome-assembly--contig:-NODE-1335-length-17299-cov-3.073649_pt1 | contig 17299 bp, 12 predicted proteins | sample MGYA00242174_ERZ509132 | MGnify/ENA primary metagenome ERZ509132 (study PRJEB26280, sample SAMEA2338671) | human gut metagenome | biome: human gut; feature: human-associated habitat; material: faeces... | reverse complement strand
TCTAACCATATTACTATGCTTAATGAGAAACTGCCTGTATTGAAAATGGCTGCTATATATGGAGCCAATGGCGCTGGAAAATCCAATTTGTTAAAGGGTATCAATTTCTTGAAAGCAATAGCTTTGAACAAAAGTTTTCTCGACAAGGATACCTTTGGTAAGTACATCTTTGCGTTAAAAGAAAATACAGGAACAGAACCTATGGAACTGACAATAGAGTTTGAGACAAAAACAGGAATTCCATATATATACTCTGTGGAAATTATGAATACTGGGATTGTTTCCGAAATACTACAGATTTCCGGTTTGGGTTCGGAAGAAAACCATAATGTTTTCACTCGCAAAGAGGGCAAAATCGAATATGCAGTTACGCCTTCAGAGGAAGTAGGCAATATGGTTTTGGGATGGATAGAAAAAAATCCATTTTCCAGTCTTTTGACTATAAACAATGATATGCCGGTATTGACGGATGAAAATATTAGTATTGCACAAAAATGGTTTGAGGACGAACTTACAATAATTGGCTTGCATTCTTTCAATCCTGCACTGATTGGAATATTCAAGAGCAACAAAGAAATCAATCAATTTGCTTCGGATATATTTAAGGTACTTGGTCTTGGTATTAACAGAGTTAATGTCGAAACAGAAAATTTTGAAGATTGGATGAGTACCCATGACATCAGTAATCTACCTATGGACAAACTTAAAGAAATGCGTTCCGGAGTGTTGTCGGAGGTCGTTGATTTCAGAAATACAAGATCTATTAGTGTAGAAGATGGAGTGCAGAAGATAAGTCAAATGCTATTCCAGCAATTTGGTAAAAACGGATTTTCAAAGGATATGGATATCCAGGCACAGTCTGACGGTACGGTTAGATTACTGTCGCTTGTTCCGGCATTATATGATGCAATGAAATCCGCCAAGACGGTAATCATAGATGAACTCGATCATAGCATACATTCACATTTGGTCAGGGAACTTGTCCGTTATTTTTCCTCACAGGACACCAATGGACAACTTATTTTTACAACGCATCAGACCTGTTTGCTAAATCAGGATTTTTTGCGCACCGATGAAGCTTGGATGGTTGAAAAGAAGGATGGTGGGAGTCATATGTATTCATTAAACGATTTTAAGATTCACAACACAATTAATATTGAGAACGGATATATGGAGGGGCGTTATGGCGCTATTCCTTTTATTGGTGAATTGAATATGTAAAATGTTAATATTGTTATGGATTTATCTAAATTTACATATTCAAAAAAAATACTCAAGATTAACTCCTAAATAGCTTGTACATCAGTCTATAACCCAAAATAAGGAGAATTGTCAGGTATATGAAACATCAGGAGTGTCTTCTGCTTACCAAAAGCCTGAAGGGATTCTTTCCACCAGTCTTATATTCGTACTCTCTGGGGGGAAAGGATTTTCTTCTGGAATTGATTAAACAGCGTGAGCTTAACTCTTTAAGAGTTGTATTTATGTCTGAAAAAGGACAAGGATTACAGCCATATCAGATGCAAGAGAAGTGGGAATAAATACAGTTGACAGGAGAAATAAAAATAGAATCGCAGCTTTTTCCAACTGGATACTATGGACAAAGTATTTCTCCTTTCGGATGTAGATGAATTCTATGATCAGTTGGAGAAAATATTTAAAGGTAATCAAACCGATGTACAAGGTAGATGGGTCGTGAGCAATCCTTGTTTTGAGATTTGGTTGTATTATTGTTATTTGGATAGTCCAGAAAAAGTTCTTGGATGCTTGAAAACAGAACCTATTACTACTCGGAGCAAAAAAATGAAGGCCTTGGGTAACACATTAGTCAGTGGAGGGTTGAACCCTTGTTTGGCATTTGAAAATATGTTGAATGGAATAGAACACTGTATTGCTTATAACTGTCTTGTATGCGACACAAATGCATGAAATGGTTCAGTACCTTTAGTCAGCATAAAAGAAATTTCAACAATATTTCATTTCTACATAATTTTGCACACAATCATGCGGATATGATTATGTGTATAGATAACGATTATCTGCTGATTTTCAGCATGTTATTTTTTGAATCAGCAAATGTAATAGATGCTGTATGCATATTTTTGAGAAAATATCTCAAAAATATGCATTATATGAATTGAATTTTGTACCTTTGTACTCGAAAACAGTTATGAAAAATAATTGAAACACTTAAAAGTCAGATATATGTTACTTGAATTTACAGTTGAGAATTACAGGTCGTTTTATAGGAAAAAGACCTTAGTATTGGAGGCCGATAAAGCTTTGAAAGAATGTACTGAAACGAACTTGTTTGACTGCAATAAATATACTCTGCTTCGTTCGCTTGCGCTGTATGGTGCCAATTCAAGTGGGAAATCCAATCTTGTCAGTGCGATGCACGCAATGGCGAGTTGCGTGTTGTTGTCGGTGAAGTTAAATGACAATGAGCAATTGGAATATGACCCATTTCTTCTTTTGAAGGACAATCACCATCCCTCTATGTTTGAGATTATATTTTTGAAAGGAGAGTATTGTTACAGATATGGATTCAGGTATAATCTGGAGCGTATCGTTGAAGAATGGTTATTCCGGAAAACAACACCTCGTTCTAAAGAGCAGATGATGTTCGTAAGAAACGAAGATGGGATTTGTGTAGATGAGAATAATTTCCCGGAAGGAGTCGGATATGAAGAAAAGACCAATGACAACCGTTTGTTCCTGTCATTATGCCAACAGTTAGGCGGTGAAATATCTCGTCAGGTTATTTCTTGGTTTCAATCGGACTTTAATGTGATTTCTGGATTGAATAATCAACAATATAGAGCATATTCAAAATTATTTTTTCACAAAAAAGAATCTTTGAGTGTTGATGCTCTCAACTTCTTCCAGAAATTGAGACTTGGATTTAACAACATTCTTACTCATGAGGAAGAACCCAATATTCCTCAGGACTTGCCTATGGAATTACGAGCACTCTTCCAAAGAGAAACGCAAGGCAAGAAGAGTATTGAGTTGGATTCTATACATAACGTATATTCAGATAAAGGTAATATAGTAGGTACAATTAACTTCTCGTTTGAAGATAGGGAATCTTCCGGTACAAATAAGTTATTTGATCTTTCGGGACCGATATTCGAAACGCTTTATTCTGGGAGCGTGCTTGTCATCGATGAGCTGGATGCAAAAATGCACCCTCTGATTTCTCAGTATATTATTGAATTATTCAATAATCCGGAAACAAATCCAAAGAATGCCCAATTGATATTCACTACCCACGATACGCACTTACTTTCTCAGAAAATTTTAAGACGAGACCAGATATGGTTCACGGAGAAAGATTCTAAAGAGCAGACGGATTTGTATAGTCTGATTGATATCGTACTCCCAGACGGGACCAAACCTCGTAATGATGCAAATTATGAGAAAAACTATATCGCCGGTCGTTATGGTGCCATTCCTTATATATTGAATGATTAATAATGTAAGGCTATGGCAGCAAAGAGAATAAAGATAGATAATGCTTCTTCAAAATTTAGGAGGCAATCGCAAAAGAGAGAACAGAAAGTCATACGTTGCTCTGTGTTAATTGTGTGCGAAGGGACAAAGACTGAACCTAATTACTTTGAAGCTTTTGCCGAAAAGCAACAGGGGGTAATTGTATATGACATCGAGGTTAAAGGGCTTGGGCGTGGAACAAAAGATGTTGTGGAGAAGGCCATTGATCTTAAAAATAAGAATAACTATGACCGTGTTTGGGCTGTTTTCGATAGGGATGAATTTCCTGCAAAGGATTTCAACGAAGCCATTGCGATGGGACAAAAAAATAGCATTGAGGTAGCCTGGAGTAATGAAGCATTCGAATTGTGGTATCTATATCATTTTCAGAATGTAATAACAGGAGTGTCTCGAAAGGATTATGAAGAGAAGATTTCAACAGCTGTAAATGCTTCTCCGAAATATAAATCGAAGAAAAAGTACAGATACGCCAAGAAAGATCCTAACAATTATAAGATAATGACTACTTACGGCTCAATGGAGTCCGCCTTGCGGTATGCGGAAGCGAAGCATTTAGAATATGCAGATTCACGTTATGCAAATCAAAATCCTTGCACTACGATTTATCAGCTTGTACGGCAATTGTTGGGACGAGATGAGAAACTGAATGCTGAACTGATCGCAAGGATTGGGGAAAATGAATTATAGAACTTCAATGATTCAATGGTGGTGTTTTGTGTGTAAAGATAAATAACACCTTAAAAGTGTTTGAATGTAATATTTAAGACACTGATGGATTTTAAACAAAATAATTTCGAATAACATTTATGCAAGTAGAAGAAATAACACAAATATTACGAGAGTCACCAAGCGTACGACTCATAAAATCAAGAAGTGTGGATTTCTTCTTGTCTTTTGTCATTGAAGCGTTTGAAGGACAGGCGGCTATAATGCAGGAACGCTTGCACATGCTACTGGAGAACCGACTGGATGAGCAGGAAAATACGTTGGTGGAGGATGATTCTGAAATGACGAGACTAGTAGAGTCTAACGAACAGAAAGCGAAACGGCTCATCAAAGACTGGACAGACAAGGGATTCTTGACCAATTATCAGAACGAAGAGGGAGAGGTGATATACGAGATTTCGTCACACACAAGCAAATTGATAGATTGGGTGGTGAGCTTGAAAAAAGAAGATTACATCGGTACTGAATCAAAGTTCAAGACACTGTTTTCCCAACTGAAGGAATTGGTGGAATACTCGAACGAGGACCGTGAGAAGCGACTAGAATTGCTTCGAACCAAAAAAATGGAGATAGAGCATCAGATTCAGCGGCTGGAGATGGGCGAAGAGGTCGAGGTTTACGAGGACTACCAGATAGAACCACGATACAACAGTTTGAACAAACTGGCGAAGGAACTGCTGAGCGATTTCAAAGAGGTGGATGACAACTTTAAGGGGATTATCAAAGAGATATACGAACGTCAGACAGAAAATGCAGAGAAGAAAGCTTTGTTGAACTACATCTTTGATGCATATGGCGAACTAAAACAATCGCAACAAGGCAAAAGTTTCTATGCATTTTGGGAGTTTCTGCTCTCGGCCGATCTGCAGAAAGAATGGGACGAGTTGGCTGGTGCACTCTACAAAACGCTGGAAAATAGAGGCATTGATGCACATGACATGTTTCTCAAGGAAATGAAAAAGCATCTGTTTGACGCTGGTGAGAAGGTTGCGAAAACCAACGACCGCATGAGCGAGAAACTGAGTCGAATCATTCGCCAGAACGGACATATGAATGCTGAGGCGACAAAGCAAGTAATCAACGATATAAAGAAACTACTCATCGAAGCCAGCAGACGGAAAGAAAAGCCAGATGCTTCGCTTGAATACGAAACCATTGACATCAATCTGCCGCTGGAGCGCCCTCTTACCCTCACACCTATAAAAGAAACTGTGTATAAGGATAAGCCTGACATAGCCGGACTGAGTCTGGCTGATTTGGAGAGTATTGGTAAACTCTACAATCCGTATCACATCGACCGAAAGGTGCTGAGAGACCGCATCAACGAGGTGTTGAACGACAGACAGCAGACGACCCTGGCAGAGGTGATAGAGCGGAACGGAGGCGTGGAGAAAGGTCTGTCGGAAGTGTTTGGATACATTGGCGTGCTGAAGGAATATAAGACGGTGGTAAGCGAAGAACGCCAGCAACATATTATTTTTACAGAAAATAAAACCATATCAATTCCCGAAATTATAATAACAAGATGAACGCAGCAAATATACAACCATACAGCAGGGCTGTAGTGAAACTGTTGAAAGGCATCGTAGAGAAAGACGATGTAGTTTGGAATGATTTACTCGACTACCAAAGCGAGATTCAGGACTATATCAGTGTGATGGGACTGGAACTCATCGTGAAAAAGGATGAAGGTTTTGCCTTTGTCAAGCAAATGAAATTGGACGAAGACAAAACATTGAACATGGTGTCGAGAAGGTCGTATGGTTTTGAGGTTTCGGTGATACTCATCGTGTTGAGGCAGATACTCGAAGACTTCGACAGCAATCCAACAGAGTCGCAGGCTTCGGACAAGTATGTAACTGCTACTGAAATAAAGGAAGAGGCAGAATTGTTTCTTCCCGCCACATTCAATCGTGCCAAGTTTGAGAAAGATCTTGACCGCTATATAGACAGCATAGCAGGCTTTGGTTTCCTGGTGGAAGCAAAGCATATTGAGGGTGAGAAGCGCTATAAGATACATCGCATCATCAAGGATAAGGTGACACTGGACGATATATTAGAATTTAAAAACAAACTTAATGACTATAATGCAGCAGATGAACCTATTTAATACCAGTTCGGAAGTGGCAGGCTTTAAGCTTGACTATTTGGAAGTGTGGAATTGGGGAACCTTTGACAAAAAAGTGTACCATATGAATTTGCATGGTAACAACTCGCTATTGACCGGAGCAAACGCCTCGGGCAAGAGTACGCTGATAGATGCTCTGCTCACGCTGATGGTGCCACTGAAGCGCCAACGATTTTACAATCAATCATCGGGTGTGGAGAAGAAGGGCAACCGTACAGAGGAATCGTACTTCTTTGGCAACTATGGCAATCAGCAGCAGGAGGGTGCAGCGAGCACAACCACGCTGAGATTGCGCGACAAAGGGGCTCGTTCGGTATTGCTTGCATCGTTCTGCAATGTGGACAAGCGCGTGGTGACGCTGTTTCAGGTGCGCTACTACACTGGCGAGGAACTAAAGGTACTGTTTGGTGTAGCCCGAGAGTCGTTGACTATAGAGCGTGACTTTTCAGAGTTTGACTTGCATGGCGATTGGCGCAAGCGACTGACGAAAAAATACAATACGAATGAAACAAAACGCACGATAGAGTTTTTTGATGGTCCGGTGGCATATGGCGAAAAGATGATAACCCTCTTCGGTATGCGTTCGGACAAGGCGCTTACACTCTTCAATCAGATAGTGGGTGTGAAAGTGTTGGACGATCTGGACAGTTTTATTCGTACGAATATGCTCGAGGAACTGCCGGCTGAGGAGAAGTATCAGGAACTGAAGGACAACTTCCAAAATCTGATGGAGGCTAAGACTAATATCGATAAGGTGAAGGAGCAGATTGCCCAACTGGAACCTATCAATGCATTGACAGAGGAACTGAAGGAGATAGACATACGCATAGTTGAAATGGAGCAGGAGAAGAGTGTGGCAGCCTATTGGTTTGCTGCGCGAACGGTGGATTTGTGCGACAAGGAGTTGGTGTGCTGCAAGAGCGACTTGAGGAAACTGGAAGATAGGTTGAAGGAGTTGAAGGTGCAGAAGGGTGAGCTGGAACAAGAGCAAATGCGCTTGACGGTGGCTATTGAGAAGGACGAGGTGGGTCAGCAGATACATGAAATTGAAAAGGAAATCAATCAGAGAGTGAGGATACGTGATAACCGCAAGGCCAAAGCCGAAGAATACGATAAGTTGGCAAAGCTGGTGAAGATGGAACAAAGTCCTGATGTAGAGGTATTCGAAATTAATCGTGCGACCGCCAAACGCGAGAAAGATGCTCTGCAAGTGACGATTGACAGGCAACTTATGGAAGAGAAGCGTCAGGCACAAAACCGTCAGGATGAAATCAGTAGCAACATAGAAGAACGAATGGCCACCATACGCTATCTGCAGCAGCATAAATATATCCGGTCGTGTGGCTGAGATTCGTGATGAGATACTGGAAGCTGTTGGTGCAACTACCGAAGAGATTCCATTCATTGGTGAACTGATATGTGTGAAGGATGATGAGCGTGATTGGGAATATTCCATTGAGCGTATTCTTCACAATTTTGCATTGCGGTTGGTAGTGCCGGAGAAGTATTACAAGCAGGTAAATGAGTATGTGAATGGTCATAATCTGCGAGGTCGTATCGTGTATCAGCGATACCAGGGCGCAGAGACTATTCGTGAGTTTGAGGATAGGACATTGAAAGCGGATTCGTTGCTCCGTAAGCTTGAATACAAGCCAATGTGTTTGTATTTGGATTGGCTTGAGGACAGGTTATTTGCTGAGTTCAACTATAGTTGTGTTGATTCGCTTGCGGACTTCAACCATCTGCAAGAGAAAGCAGTAACAAAAGAGGGGCTGATAAAGGCGAGAGGTGGTAAGCATGAGAAAGACGACCGACCAGAGATACGAGGCAAGGAACACTATGTGCTTGGCTGGGATAACAAGGAGAAAATTGCCGTGTTACAGGCAGAGGTGCGTCAGTTGCAGCAGGAAGAAAAGATGACAGCAGCTAAAGTCCGTAAGCTAGAGGAAGACATAAAGAATGCTCAGAAGAAGCGGGAAACCTATTTGACGCTGTTTAGTAAATACGATAAATTTGATGATATCGACTGGCAGTCGTGTGTACTAGTCATTCAGCAAAAGCAAGAACAGAAACGACAACTGGAGGAAGCCAATAATCGGGTGAAGATTTTACAGGAGCAATTGGCGGGGGTGAGAAAAGAAATCGGTTTACTTGATGATGAGAACAATGAAGCTATCAAAAAGAAAACATTATCGGAGAATCGTGAGAATAAGCTCAAAGAAAGGAGAAACGAAAGTAATTCAGCTTTGGCTCAAATAGGCGTAGTTGATACGGATACTTTTGAGTCGCAACACACAGATTTACTGAATGTGGCATTGGAGGATTTGAACGGAAAGCGTGACACGTTACAACATGAGATCGATTTAGCTTTGCAGAAACAGCGTGAAACGAAGAGTCGCAAGAATAGCGATTTGAAGAACCTGATTTATCGCTTCAAGAATCCCGCAGAGGAAATTACCATGAAGTATCACGATTGGCGTTCGGATGTGAGCCGTTTGCCCGAAGCCGTGGAGTTTATGGGCGAATATCAGGCCTATTACCAACGATTGCTTGACGAAGATTTACCAGGGTTTGAATCGCGCTTCAACAAGTATTTGCAGGAGAATATCATCAACAAAGTCAGTGCATTCAATGTATTCTTCCAAAACTGGTGTCAGTCTATCACCAAGACCATCGACCAATTGAATTCGTATCTTATAGGCATTGATTTCAAAGATGCTCCAAAGACTTATATCCAGTTGGTAGCAACCAAACGATTGAATGTGGATGTGAAGGAGTTTCAAAACCTGCTGAGCAGTGCAATACCTAATATTCATGAGATGAATTCAACAATCGATGGAAGCAAGATTCATTTCGAACAGCATATTGAACCGCTGATGTCTCGCTTACAGGTCGAATCATGGCGAAAGTCGGTGATGGATGTGCGTGGATGGTACACATATAAGTCGGAGGAGTTTTACCAAGACGATGGGCAGAAGCGTAACACCTATGAGGCGATGGGGCAGCTGTCTGGTGGCGAGAAAGCACAATTAACATACACGATTCTGGGATCGGCTATCGCTTACCAGTTCGGATTAACCAAGAGTGGATTAGATTCTTCGTTCCGCTTCATTGCAATAGATGAAGCTTTTCGCGCACAGGACGAGGACAAGGCACGCTATCTGATTTCGCTCTGCAAACAACTCCATCTGCAGTTGCTCGTGGTGACTCCGAGCGACAATATTCACATCGTGGAGAACGATATTTCGTATGTGCATTATGTGGAGCGCAAGGGCAACTGTTCTGTGCTCTATAATATGCCTATCAGTGAGTTTAAGGCAGAACGTGAAAGGAGTATGGAAGTATGATAACGGCAGTAGAAATACGTAAGAAGACTGAACGCAAGTATGTAGATTATTTGCGTTCGGTGGTAGCTGGCTCTGAGTTTGAGCCAATTGTGATCCCTTGCGACAAGAAGGCTAGCGCATCGATGGACGAGTATCAACGTGAACTGACGGACATCCGTTCGCAATCGAAAGAGGTGAAGGGCTTTGGTTACACGATTGAGTGGAAAACAGTGAAAACGAAAGCATTGGGCGAACAGGATCTGCCTGAGCGCGTGTTATTCGAGAGTGCATCGGACATTGAGCGCTTCTTGCAGAAGTGTGGTGAAGTATCACAGTTTCGTAAGGATGTGGCAATGTTGCTTGATGAGTTTCCGCAGCTTCGTTCATGGGTGGAACGCTATCCGCTGAAGGTGGTGGAAAATGCTTCCTTTTGGTCTGATTTGCTGAAAGTTTTGCGCTATTTTGTGGCAAACCCTTGTCCTAGGTTGTACATTCGTGAATTGCCCATTGAGGTGCATACCAAGTTTATTGAACGTAACAAGGGAGTGCTTCGTGAGTTGCTGGATATTGTCATTGTAGAGCATGTTTGTTCGGATGAGAAGGTGTTCGAGAAGCGCTTTGGATTGCGATACGATGAGTCATGGGTGCGGATTCGTGTGCTGGAAGCATCGATTGCGAATGAATACTTTTCTGGTGTAGACGATCTTACGATGCCTCAGAGTCAGTTCTGTGCGTTGTCGTTGCCTGTGCAAAAGGTGTTTGTGGTGGAGAATAAAATCAACTTCCTGACTTTTCCCAAGTTGGCAGGAAGTCTGCTGATTTGGGGGCATGGATTCACCATTGGCATCCTCAAGTCTGTTCCGTTCATGCGGCACGCTTCACTATATTATTGGGGCGACATTGATGCACAGGGCTTCGAAATTCTTTCGCAGTTCCGCAGTTATTTTCCCCAGACACAAAGCCTTCTGATGGATCGCACTACCTTTGACACATATTTTGAAGGCGACAAAGGCACACCAAGCAATGTATCAAAGCCTCTCCATCTTACCCCTGCGGAAGCCGCACTGTACGATCATGTCAAGTTTCACAACCTACGTCTAGAGCAAGAGAAGATTCCGCAAAAATGTATTAATAATATATTCAATAGTTTGTTAAAAAATGGCCAGGTAATATCTAAGGTCTAACGGATAGATGTAAAATTATTATGGCAACTTTAGCTGAATTGTACGAATTCCTTGAAACAAAACAGGATGATAGTCATCTTGACAGTAGATTCTCGTATGACGCATTTTTACCGGTAGAACAGCCAAAAGCACGTCTTGAGATTCTTACATGGTGGAAAATTGAACGGCTGATAGAGGATGAGAATTGTAATTTTGATAAGAATTTTATTGTATCTTATTTTGATGAACGTGTTAAAGCTACGAATAACCAGTTATTAAAATACAGATACAATTACTTTATTTCACTATTAACGAATGACAACCGCTATGCTAAGCAATCTATTGATGCTTTGATAGCGGTGATTAACACTTTATTGCCAAAAGACAAAGAAGATTATCCTCATGTAGCAGAAAAGGCTATAGAGGTTCTGATGTCACTGATAAAAAGAGTGAAGTATAAGATACCCGAGGCTACCGATTTGATTTGGGGCGTGTTGGAATCAGACTATGGATACCGCACAAAAATGGTTTGCATAAGGTTGGCTAAGGAAAAGGGTTTCTTTCCAAGTCGTGATGCAAAGAAAATCGTATGTTTGTGCAAGGATTTGTTGTCATTAGTCAAAGATAGCTGGCGTGAGAACTGCTGTGAGTTAGGTTTATTCTATTCATCAAAGATTCAGGGAGAGGCAAAGCCGTACATGAACTTTTTTTATGAAGCGTTGGGAGATATGGAAATGGGGCAATTAGTTGATCCGGCAACTGCACCAAATAATATTGCCATCCCATGGATGAACGAAGATCATTCCCAAAAAGCTATGGCGTTTTATCAGAAGGCGGGGTTGACCCAAAAAAGGAACAGGGCAGAACTGGCATTTCGAGAAAATAAGAAAAAAATGGTAATGCTGCATTTCAAAATTGAGAAGAAAACAGATAAGAAGATTGTTGAGTATTTTGGCAACTTGGAAAAGGAACTACTTGAAGGGAAACTAAGTTGGCTATTGGAGAATCTTTCATGTCCCGTTAGGTTTTTGTTTCCCTCTTACGAACAAATACGCCTACGAATGTCTGCAAGCAAATCTACGGTAGAAAAACTTGGCTTTGAGAATAAGATTATGGACATCAACGGAAACAGCAAGGACGCAGGTAAGGATTTCGATTTGCGTCAGAAATACGGTATATGGCTCATGAATATTGTGAGAAATACTGTTATAAATATGATTCTTACAGCAGTCAACATAAAACAATTAACACTATGTAAATTGAGGAAATGGTTCCTAAAAAACACTTGTTTTGGTATTCAACTGGAATATACTAGATCAGGTCAAGTAGTTACGACCACATGGTTTTCGCAGATTGATTACGGAGTTGAAGCACTCATTAAACAGTATAATCGTTTTTTGCAAGGAAAACCAACTGATTGGCGATTGCCTGTGGATATTCTTTCCATACGTTTTGAAGGCATTCTGCGTGATATGGTTGGTGATTATGGAGGTTGTGTTACAAAAGTAGGACGAGATAACAGTATTTCTCAGGCATTACTTGATGATCTACTGAGAGAACCATGTTTACTGCAAATATTCAGAAAAGAAGATATTGAATTCTTTGAGTATGTGTTCACAGCTAAAGGATACAATATTCGCAATTACGTAGCACATGCGTTCTATATACCGCAAGATTACGGAATGATAGAGGCAACGCTTGTGTTTTTGTGCATATTGCGCTTGACGATGTTTAGTCCTAAAAGTAAAACAATAACGGCAAATATGAAGTAATTTTGCCGTTATTGTTATAATTGTAGTAGAAATACTGCTGCTTTTATGTTTTATTATTGCGGTATTGTCAGTATGCGGTATCTACTTACTGATTACCTTGGTGAACATAGCAACAATCATATCATTAGTGCTATTCTTCGCTGCTTGGTATTATTAAGATTAATCGAGGGCGATTATATCTGTGGTGGATCTACCTCTTCCCATTCCGAACAGAGAAGTAAAACCCGAAAGAGCAGATGGTACTGCAATGCGATGCGGGGAGTAGAAAGTCGCCCATTTTTATATTAGAGAAAGGAATAATAATGGACATTAGTTCTATATTATGGGGCTTCATAGCCTCTTATTTGGCAGGATCGTTACCTTCTTTGAGAGAATTCATTTCAACGAAGGATAAAACAACGTTGGATGAAAGGATTGAACAATGCTATCAGACAGCATTGGGACGATGGTGTGCAAACGATGCCGTCAGGCAGCGCATTGCCCAAAAACACTTTAACGACCTTAAACAAGTAAAGAAACTTTACTTGACAGAAAAGTGGGAAAAGGAGGGCGTGATTCTGAGTAGTCTTGCTAATTTATGGATTGAGGAATTAAGTAAGGATGAAGAAGTATCCTATTATATTACCACACAAGGAATTATTTTGAAAGATGAAAAATTAGACAAATTGACTGCGTCCCTGACAAATCAAGAAACTAGGAATGGGCAACGGATACGTAGAGGACTGACAAAACACAAAGCGGTAGATGGCTATATTCGCCGTTTCTGCACGTCTGAGACCAATCGGAGAACAACTTCATATATTACGTGCTTGGGAAAAAAGAACGTCATACATTGGCTGACTATGTTACGGGAGTAGAGGAGACTTCTACCAATAAGATTGTTCTGTATAGCAGTGCTCAGACAGGTAAGACAACAGAACTGAAACAACTATGCTGGGAATTGCAGCAAAGTGGTCTTTACCTTCCCGTGAGCTTTGAGGTTAGAACCAATACGAAACTTAAGAGAGACGATTTGCCGGAATCACAATACGTAGATGGCAGGGAGGTAGTTCTCGTAATTGATGCGCTGGATGAGGTAAACGGCCAGAAATATGAAGACTTGCTGGAGGAAATAGGAGGTTATGCTTACGAACACCCAGAAATGAAAATGGTGCTCTCGTGCCGTAGTAACTTCCGCAGGGAACGCCAATTGGAGTTATTTACAGAATTGTTTCTGGAAGAGTTAAGTATAGACGATGCCAGAGACTATGCTGCCAAACGTGAGGTTAATAGTGATAGGTTTATGAGAAGCGTCTTTGCCAATCAGTTGGAAGACTTCATCAAGAATCCTTTCTTCTTGAGTGTATTGATTGATGCATATAAAGGAAAGGGGAAACAACTTCCTAAGACCAAGGCGGATATATACAAACTATTTATAAAAAGCAGTTACGATAAAGAGGTAAAAGAAAAGAACGTATCACTATCTGCACAACATAGTTTTGAAGAGTCTGTTCGGCTACTGGAAAGAGTAGCCCTTGGGCTATCACTGATGAATGCCCAAAGTCTGAACAAGGAGGAACTGCGTATATGCTTGCAAAACGATGATAACAATGTGGAAGAATGTTTGCGATATGATCTTATTCGCGATGAGGGAGGTCAGTATTCATTTGCACACAACGCATTCCGCGAATGGCTTGTTGCCAATTATTTGAACAGATATGGTATAGAAAGAGCTAAGCAACTAGCCACACATCCCAATGGACGTATCAAGCCAGAATGGTATAACATCATTATGCTGTGGCTGTCAATGTATGGGAAAGATAAGAAAGAAGAAGTGTCTGCCATATTAAAATGGTTGAAGAAAGCCAGTCTGGATTTAATCATCTACATTGACCGAGATATGCTAGACTATGAAACTCGAAACGAAGTGTTCAAAGGGCTTTTATTGGAGTATAAATCGCTAGGCATTAGAATGTCGAACATTATGACGCACGATTATGAGGATTTGTGGCGATTTGCATATTCGACAGATACAGTGGGGTTCGTTGTGGATGAATTAAGTGATACAGAAACAGGAACGACTTATTATTCAGACTTGATGTGCCTGTGCTATTTCCTGAAATGGGATAGTTTGAAGTCTGATAGCGCTGATTTGACTGAAAAACTTTTCAGCGTGTTGGAGAAAAAGACAGCTGAATCACTAGAGAAAGAAGACAAATACCACGATTTGTCATTCTTGTATTTCGATAATCCCTTTTTTACTCAGCAGACCTATTTAGAACGCTTGTTTGCCATTGTAAAGGACTCAAACCACTATGATGCCATCAAATCGATGATAAGGCTGATAGGGGAGGCGGACAAGGCCGATGGATATATAGACTATATACTCGATAAAGAAGGGTATGTTCATAATCAACACAAGGGACATACTACACATATGGTAACTCGAACGCCCATCTATACAACCCTTGCCAAAGTTCGTTCTCTTCAGAGTGTAGAAAAAATCCTTACTCACACGTTCTATCATTCCCAATATGAATATCATGATGAGCAGGAAGAATATTCCAACATGATAAAAGGAGTGTTTGGAAGGGCAAGTGAATTCATCAAACAAGGACATACAGAACTGATAGGGATTATAGAGGCTTATTATAAAAAGGCCTTTAAAGAATATCACCGTCATTTTGATAATAATAGACAGACACAAGAATTGTTGATGGTTATTAGGGATTGTTATTTGACCGCCAGTTTACGAGAAAAAGGAAGAAAGACCTTTTATGAGAGACAGGCAGAACTGTTTGCTCCAAAAGAAGAATCCTCGAAGTGGGAAGATATCAGACAAGCCTATATTATGGCTGCTTTATGGATGACGGCAGAAGATGTAAAGGATGATTTTAAGAAGTTTGCAGTAGACAACAGTACAGACTGGGCCAAGGCCAGTTGGTATCAGGAAATACCCTATGCCGAAGTGGCGGAATGTGCAGAAATACTTTACAAGGAGAAGTTTCCACAGCCTGAAATAATAACCAAAGGGCGGGAGAGACGGCAACAAGCATTTATGGATTTTACAGAGTATCCTGTATTTAAGCAGATTGTGCTAGAAATGGTGACAGGATTGGACAATCATAGTTCCAGAAAAGAGTTCTATAAGAAACTGCGCGATCAAGACGAAGGATACAATCAGTATGCTTTCAGTTTTTTGTTGCTTTTCGTTGATGACAATAATTATTACAATATTGGAGAGATTGTCAAAGGTGTTAAGAACATGGATATTTATGAATCTTTCTTCATGAAGGAAGTGTCGGGAATGATGGATAGGTCTGATATGGATGTGTCTGTAACAGAGGAAATCAAGATTCGGGTTGTAAAATGGGCTAAAGCATCTGTCTTGAAACTGAGCGATGGAGAGCCCATATTCTTCTGGCGAGAAGCCTTGGGACTAATGCTGAAGGGTGAGTTTGAGATTCCTTCTGAGAAACTGCTCTCACTGCTTTGTTTTGGCAGTTATACAATTTCCAGAAAGGATTTTGATGAATATTATAGCCGTGAGTATTCCTTGTTTGAATATATAACAGAGAGAGTAGATTCTGTAACCCTAGCTCCTAAGGTGATAGAAAAACTACGGGCAAATATTGACAATGCAGAATACCCTTTGTTGTATTCATTCTCGAACTATATCATAGAAAACCAAATAGAGGAGGGGTATAGTCTTGTGCTTTGCTTCGCATTGTCTGGTTATTCATTGTCTGCAAACGTAATGGAGACTCTTGTTAAGAAAGGAATGAAAATAGAAGAGATAAAGAAAGCTGCATCGGGCTTGAAAGTGTCTGACAGACTATTCTGTTATTCAACACTTATAAGGAATACGCAGGAATCGGTTTGGGTGAGAGAAAGGCTGGAAGGAGAATACAAGAGTTTTAACGGATATGATTTAGAACATGCGGTACGTCTGTTGATAAGTATTGGCAGCATGGATGCGCTGGACTATCTTGTGACGCGCCCAGAAATGATAAAATATAGGGATGACTACCACTTTAACTATGACAATCCAAACGCCATTTCATCGCTATGCTATTTTATCCGCTACTGCTATGAGCATAAGATTGATGGTCATTTTATGCTGAATAGTATACTTAATTCTTTGGAAAGGATTGCCATAAAAAGCAAGGATGTATTGATGGAGGTGACGCAATACTTACGGCAGTTAACCCAAAGGGGCGAAATGTATAAATATCTGAACCGCTATATTATCGGGTTTGAAGATAAGTACTATGCAGCTTATTCTGGTATTAGCGATATCAATGAAGCTATGCGTATAGCAGATGGAGGACGCTTAACGAAAACAGAAGAGGAAAAAGCTGAAGAGATTCCGTGGAGAGAGGATGAAGGTATTTACATATCTTACAATTGGGAAGGTCATTCAGCACATATAGTGGATTATCTTGGATTTGTATTGGAGAATAGAGGGATTCCTTTTAAGTTGGACAAGAAAGATTGTCCTTATACGGTCAACATCAAGGAGTTTATGAATGCCATAAGGGCTGGGAAAACTGTAATAGTGGTACTGAGCAGGCCTTACTTAAGATCGAAAAACTGTATGTATGAACTATCGGGCATTATGGAAAATGTCAATTATAAGGATAGGATGCTGCCTGTGGTGGTTGATGATACGATAAGAGATGACGATTT